>RCNI01000394.1_pt1 | contig 27832 bp, 19 predicted proteins | sample 2041151 | NCBI WGS metagenome assembly RCNI01 (sample SAMN09708214, study PRJNA481090) | feces metagenome | isolation source: feces | place: Antarctica: Albino Rookery | reverse complement strand
AAAAAGAGAGCCACCTAAGTAGCTCTCTTACATGCAGTTATACGCCTTTATAGCGCATTGTCTATCAATCAGTCAGATTACCAGTTCAGAATCTTGGCGAAGTCGTATGCCTCAGGATTGATTTCTGGGAGCATTTCCTTCAAAGCGGCATAATCTGCTGGAGTGATGTAGTGTGCGATGTACTTGTAGTAGTTCTGTGCCTGGCCAGCGTTGATGTCAACCACTCTTGGTGGAATCTTGCCAGTCTCAGGATCCTGCAGGTCAGCAAGATAGAGAGGAGAAACATTACCATAAGAATCTACATAAACCATGCAGCCGGTCTTGCCTTCGCTGAAGAGCTGGTAAGCACCCATTGCAAGTTCTGTGCAGTATGTAACATCGTATGCGATAGGATCCTGGCAACGTACGTCGTAACCGATCTCCATTGGACGGCTCTTGACCTTGAGACCAATCTTCTTGAACTCGCCTTCGAGAAGGTCGTTGAAGAGGACAGCCTTGGAAACTTTACCAAGCTCCGGGTGACCGTGATCGTCGTAAGTGAAGTGTACGCCAGCTTCTTCCAGCTCGGAAGCCTTGAAAGCGTGGAACAGACCCTCAGCAGCTACGATAGTACCGTAGTTGACGCCCATGAGTTTTCTCTTGAGGATAGCGGAAACGGAAAGTTTCACCACTTTGTCAAGGGAGATCTCAGTCTTGTTGAACATTTCAGGGATGATGGTCATTGGGCAGTGAGTAGCCTCACCGATACCCAGTGCGAGAGAACCGCAAGTACGGCCCATTGCAGAAAGAACCAGCCAGTTGCCTGAAGTACGGGCATCCTCGTAAGCGGTTCTGGCAAGATGAGCGCCCTCGTTCTTTGCAGAATTGTAACCGAATGTAGGTGCATTTGCAGGAAGAGGAAGGTCGTTGTCAATGGTCTTAGGGCAGTGGATATTTGCGATAGGATAGTTCTTAGCAGCCAGGAATTTGGAAATTCTGTTGGCAGTAGAAGCAGTATCATCACCACCGATAGTCACGAGAAGCTTGATGTTGTTGTCTTTGAAAAGATCAAGATTGAAGTTCTCCTCGAAATCTTTGTCAGTTGGTTTGAAACGGCTCATCTCAAGATAAGAACCACCTCTATTGAAATAACGGTCTGCTTTGAAGAAATCAAGATCCTCAGTGCGTGCGTTCTTGCTGAAAAGACCTGAGTAACCACCGTGAAGGCCGATTACGCGATAACCTTTTGCAAGGAATGTTTTAGCCACACTCATAGAAACTGAGTTCATGCCTGGTGCTGGACCACCTCCGCAGAGGATAATAATTGCGTCTTTCATCTTAAATTGTTTTTAAATGAATATGTAGTTGATTATAATTTTCAACCTGACGGGAAATGAGAATGTGCCCCATTCGAAAGCCCCATCTCAAATCATGCAAATTTAACCCTTTTCAATCAAAATAACACGAAATTTTTAGTATTTTTGTTCTATTGAATGAAGATACAATGCCAGGCGCTCCCGATTCATGATTGACGGCGCTTGGTAATACTATGCTAACTAGTTAAAGGTTAAATATTTGTGCCAGATGGACAGGACCAGTGCAGAAAAAAGGATAGTGGAACTCAGGGAAATCCTCTGGGAGAACAGTCGCAGATACTATGTTGAAAATGCCCCCACCATGAGTGATTATGACTACGATCACCTGATGTACGAACTGGAGGCATTGGAGCAGGAATTCCCCGACCTGATCACCCCCGACTCCCCTACCCAGAAAGTCGGCAGCGACCTCGCCGATACCGAAGAAAACCGGAAAGCGGCCGAGCACGAAAAGGACGCCCGTTCCGGCCAGCCCACTGAACGTGAAATGTCCATGTCCGAGGACTTTGAGGCCAAGAACATTTTCCGGCAATATGCCCATCAATATCCGATGCTCTCACTGGGCAATACCTACAGCATTGAAGAAGTGGAAGCCTTCGCCGACCGCGCCACCAAGACGCTGGACCGCCCTTTCACCTTCAACTGCGAGCTCAAATTTGACGGAACAGGCATTTCCCTCACCTATCGGAAGGGAAAACTCTTCCGGGCGCTGACCCGAGGAGACGGCACCAAGGGAGATGACGTCACCAAAAATGTCAAGCACATCCAGAACATCCCGCAAAGCCTGAAAGGCAGCGGCTATCCCGAGGAATTTGAAATCCGCGGAGAAATCGTGATGCCTTATGACTCCTTTGACCAGCTCAACAGAGAAAGGCTCATCAACGAAGACACCCCGTTTGCCAATCCGAGAAACGCCGCCTCCGGCTCCCTCAAGCTGATTGACCCGAAAGAAGTCGGAAAAAGAGGACTCTACTGCATCCTCTACCACATTCCGGACGACATCATGCAGTTCGGCACCCACTCCCATGCGATGGAATGTGCCAAAGAATGGGGGCTGCCCATTTCTGACAAGAGCAAAGTATGCAGAAACATAGACGAAATTGAAGAATACATCAATTTCTGGGATACAGAACGCAAGAAACTGCCTTACGCCACCGACGGCATCGTCATCAAGATCAACGAGATTGCAGCGCAGATGGATCTGGGCTACACCTCCAAGTCGCCACGCTGGGCAGTCGCCTACAAATTCAAGGCGGAACAGGCCCTGACCGAAGTGCTGTCCATTGACTATCAGGTGGGCAGAACCGGTTCCGTGACCCCGGTCGCCAACCTGGCCCCGGTCCTGCTTTCCGGCACTACCGTCAAACGGGCAACCCTCAACAATTCCGATTTCATGGCATCCCTGGACATCCGGATCGGAGACTATGTCTATGTGGAGAAAGGGGGCGAAATCATTCCGAAGATCACATCCGTGGAGCTGAAGAAGCGTCCTGAACATTCACAGCGGCCCGAATTCCCGACCCTCTGTCCGGATTGCGGCACACCGCTGGTGAAAGCCGAAGACGAGGCCCGTTTCTACTGTCCCAATTCCGAAGGCTGTCCGACCCAGATCAAGGGAAGGCTGCTCCATTTCATGAGCAGGAAAGCCATGAACATTCTCGCCGGAGAAGCGACTGTCGACCAGCTCTACGACCTGGGGATGGTCAGAAGCATCGCCGACTTCTACGACCTCAAGATGCCGGACCTCCTGAGACTGGACGGCTGGAAAGAGAAATCCGCCATCAACTTCCTCAACAGCCTGGAGAAATCCAAACAGGTCACCTTCGACCATGTGCTCTTCGCCCTGGGCATCCGCAACGTCGGCGAAATCACCGCCCGGACCATGGCCAGACATTTCAAGAACATTGATGCCATCCTGGCCGCCAGCATCGAAGAGCTGACCGAAGTGGAAGACATCGGCGGCATCATCGCCGAAAGCATCTACAGCTATTTCAAGCAGGAGAAACATATCGACGAGATTGCCCGGCTCAGAGAGGCAGGACTGCAATTCGCCATGGCTGAGGACGAAGGCCCCCGTTCCGAAATCCTCAAAGGAACGACCATCGTCATTTCCGGCAACTTCAGCATTTCTCGTGAGAGCATGAAGAAATTGATTGAAGCGAACGGCGGAAAGAACAGTTCGTCCCTCAGCAAGAAGACGGCCTTCCTGCTGGCCGGCACCAAAGCAGGTCCGGAGAAGCTCAAGAAAGCGGAGACGCTGCAGATTCCGGTGAAGACGGAAGAGGAATTCTTCCAAATGACCGGTCTCGAAAAAGAGATTGCCGAGCAGCAGACTCTCTTCACTCCCCCTTCTGTCTCCACCGGAGAAGAAGGACCGGAAGAAGAACCCAACCTTTTCAATATGTAAATTTATTTATGAAGAAAATCAAATATAAGATAGCAAAAGCTAAGAAATTGCTCAATGGAGGCATCTGGGAACTGAACATGGAACATCTGAGCAAAACCAAGGCCAGAATTGTCCAGGACGTCAAGGTCATCATGGTCGCCCTTGACAATTTCCGTGAGAACCGGACCGGGTTCCAGAGCATTGCACTCTGTTACTTCTGTCTGATGGCAGCAGTTCCCTTTCTGGCTGTCTCATTCGCCGTCACCGATGGTTTCGGTCTGGCCCCCAAACTGACAGAACTGCTATACCAGCACATCAGTTCCAATCCAGAGCTCATCAATCAGATCCTGCAGGCTGCCAACAACATCCTCATTTCAGCGAAATCCGGTATTGTCGGACTGGTAAGCGCCCTCATGTTCATCTGGCTTATCATCTGGATGATGAACCGGACAGAAGTCGTGTTCAACGACATCTGGCATGTGAAAAGATCCCGCAACTTCTTCAAGCAGCTGGGCATTGACATCGTCATCATGATCATGACGCCTTTCATCATCCTGCTGTTCTTCACTGGTTCCATTGTCTATTCGAATATATTGGACTACATCATTCCCGGCTCCATCAGCATTTCAAGCGAAATAAAATCTGCTTTAGGTTGGGTAATATTCGGTGCAATTGTTATCTTTATATTTTCAGCGATGTACAAGTTCATCCCTTCTGCCAAAGTCAAATTCAAATTTGCGTTGAAGGCCGCAATACTTTCAGGGACCGCTTTTACAGTGCTGCAGTATTTATATCTGGAAACACAGGTCATGGTAACCAGGATCAATGGTGTATACGGAACATTAGCCGCAGTCCCACTTTTCATATTGTGGCTGCGTTTCGGATGGCTGATAGTCTTATACGGCGCCCAATTTTCCTATTCTTTCCAGAAAGTAGAATTCAATGAAATTGAGCAGCTATGAGACTTTCAGAATTTAACCAGAACGACTACGAAATCATTGCACGCAATTATGCCAACTTAAAGGAATCTGCCATCAAGCGATGCGGCAATTCCGAAGAACTGGAAGTCGTCCAGCAAGCATTTGACTTTGCGAATGAAGCCCACAAGAATGTCAGAAGAAGATCAGGAGAACCCTACATTCTCCATCCGATTGCTGTTGCCAAAATTGTAGTGGACACCATCGGCCTGGGTTACAAATCCATTGCGGCCGCCCTGCTTCATGATGTGGTGGAAGATACAGATGTCACAGTCGATGACATCAAAAACCTCTTTGGTGAAAAGATTGCTTCCCTTGTGGAAGGACTGACCAAAATCAAGAATGTACTTGACAATGAGGACAAGAGAAAAAACAATGAATACAGAGAATACAGCGCAAGTCTGCAGGCTGAAAATTTCAAACGTATCCTGCTGACCATGAATGACGACGTCAGAGTCGTTCTCATCAAATTGGCGGACCGTCTGCATAACTGCCGTACCATTGAATATATGCCAGAACACAAGAGAGACAAGATCTTGAGCGAGACCATGTTCATCTTCATTCCGCTGGCCCATCGTCTGGGACTTTATGAGGTGAAGACCGAGATGGAGAACATCTGGCTTCGATACAACGAACCGGACACCTACAATGAAATCAATGCGAAAATCAACCGCAACATTTCCGACAAGGAAGAGGAAATCAACCATTTCATCGCACCGATCGAAAAAGCATTGAAACGTTATGGTTTTGATTTCAAAGTACTCAAGAGAGTCAAATCACCCTACTCCATATGGCACAAGATGAAGACCAAGAACCTCCAGTTCGAACAGGTCTATGACCTATATGCCATCCGGATTGTATTCAATCCGAAAGACACTGAACTGGAATCGGAAAGAGACCAGTGCTTCCAGATTTTCTCCATCATCACAGGCATCTACAGATACAAGGCTGACCGTGTAAGAGACTGGGTCAAACATCCCAAGAACAATGGCTATGAGGCACTCCATTGCACATTGATGAGTGGCACCGGCATCTGGGTAGAAGTACAGATCCGAACCAAGAGGATGGACGATATCGCAGAAAAAGGTATCGCCGCCCACTGGGCCTACAAAAAAGACGGCTACATCAAGGAGAACGACAGCGAAATGGATAAATGGCTGAACAAAGTGCAAGAAATTCTGGTCAGCACAGATGTGAATGCACTGGAACTGCTGGACATCATCCACAATGAGCTGAACAGCTCCGACATCATGGTATTCACGCCAAAAGGTGAACAGAAAACTATTGAAAAGGGAGCGACTGCCCTGGATTTCGCCTACATGATCCACACCCAGATCGGCAACAAGGCCATTGCCGCCAAAGTGAACATGAAACTGGTTCCCCTGTCCTACGTACTCAAAATCGGAGACCAGATTGAAATCATCACCGCAGAAAATTCCTGTCCGAAAAAGGAATGGTATCAGTTCCTCCACACCCGTCATGCCAAGAACAAGGTCATGGACTACTTTAAATCCAACTGGAAAGAAGTAGCTGAAGAAGGCAAGACAGAACTGGAAAAGAAGCTCTATTCCGTTGGAATCCAATACAATGAGCACATCGGCCGCAAACTGGTCGCCAGTATCGGCCTCAACAACACAAATGAACTCTTCTTCCGATTTGGTCTAGGTGAAACCACTTTCGACAAGATCATGGAGAAGATGATTCCGGGCAATCTGGGTCAGAAGCCAGACAAGAAAAAAGATAAAGACAAGAAAGAAAAATACATCATCAACTCCCCGGCAGACCCGCACCGCTATGCCATCTGCAACTATTGCAATCCGATACCAGGAGATCCTGTCGTCGGCTTTCTGTCACCGGACGGCACCGTCACGGTACACGCCAAAACTTGTCAGATTGCAGAAAGTATCGCCGCCGTACATGGAGACTGGATCGTCCATCCTGAATGGAACAACCAGTCTGACCAGGCCTTCCAAGTAAGGATCAACATCAAAGGCATTGACCGACGTGGTCTGCTCAATGAAATCACAGGATACATCTCACTCGTGATGGGTGTAAACATGAACAAAATCAATTTGGGCAGGAATGGAGAGATATTTGAAGGATATATCGATCTGCTTGTCCATGACAAGAACGCTTTGTCCGAAATCATCACCAACTTGAAAACCATAGAAGGAGTCCAGAATGTCATGAGGACAGAACTATAGAATGAACATGAAGAAAATTATATCAAAAATAGCCGCAGCCACACCTCTGGTCCTGCTGATCGGGTCCATCCTATTCTCACATTCCTGCGCGAACACAACAACCCCACCAAGTGGAGGAAAGAAAGACACGATTCCACCGGTCATCGTCAACATCCATCCCCTGCCGGGAACGACCAATGTACCGGTGAACAGCAATATCATCATAACATTTGACGAATATGTGAAAGTGGTAGACGCCAAGAGCATCTTCCTGTCCCCTCCTCTGGAGAAGAGACCGAAGTACAAAATGAAGGGGAAGAGCCTCATTATCACGAATGAAAGCCCCATGCAGCCCAACACCACCTACACGCTGGATCTGACCAACGCCATTGCCGACAACAATGAGAACAATAAGTTCCCAGGTTACACGCTGGTTTTTTCCACAGGAGATCATATTGACTCCATGGTTGTAACCGGAACAGTAGTCGACTGCAATAATCTCATGCCAATCAAAGGTGCGACTGTCATGCTCTACAAAGACCATTCAGACTCTGCCATCTTCAAACGCCGACCAGATGCCGCCGTCAAGACCGATGAATGGGGTTACTTCTCTCTCCGCAACATACAGGACACCTCCTACCGTCTATATGCCTTGCGTGACGAAATGGGAAACAACCTATACAATCCAGAAAATGACCGCATCGCCTTTGCTGACAGTTTGGTCATTCCGACGATGATTGCCAGTGACACCTTGAAGGAACTGCTGAAATATGATATGGAAGACACTCTGAGATGTCTTGCCAGAATTTCCGAACACGAATTGAGGGTCTTCAAGGAGAGACCGGTCAAACAAATGATTGTCAACAAAGAAAGAGTCGGTGACAGAACTGCCTACATGACCTTCATGGCAGAAGATCCAATCATCGATTCCATCTGGATCGCAGGAATTCCCGGCAACCGGATCATCACCCAATTCAACGACCGTAAGGATAGTCTGGAACTTTGGGTCAATGACCGGAGACCCCCTTTGGACACCATGCATATTTTTGTAGACTATCTCAAGACAGACAGTACAGGACGCCAGGTTCCTCACGTAGAACATCTGCGTCTGACCACTGCAAAGAACAAATCCGGAAGATATACGCGAAGAAAAATCAATCACGAAGATACCATCTGTGTCCTGACAGTAACGGCAGAACCTGAAAACATTGAGCAGAAAGGGTTCGGCTTCGAATTCAAATATCCGCTCATCAACGAGCACTTTGACTCCCTTATCCTGAAATCCATCAATCCGAGACAACAGGAAAAGAAGATGAAATTCAAGGTACGCCAGGATTCGGCCAATTTCAGGAAATTCAGCATTATCCCAGAAGGCAAACTGCTGAAAGGTTATGAATACAAGCTGAAAGTTCCGGAGAGAATGTTCCGGGACATAAACGGTTTCTACAATGACAGCACGGAAGTGAAAGTATCCCTGCCAGACAATGACAAGCTCAGCACCCTCATCGTCAGCCTGAAAAACGTCAAGCACCGTTATATCATAGACCTGCTAAACGAGAAACGTGACAAAGTTATCCGTTCTTATCAAATTGCAGGAGATCAGAATCTGGTCTTCCCCTACCTTCAGAAAGGCAAATACTCCATCCGAATTACCGAAGACATCAACGAGAACGGAATCGTGGACAGCGGCAACCTGCTGCAGCACCGACAACCAGAGAAAGTCAAATTCTTCAAACTGAAGAACAACTCTTTCATCTTTGAACTGATGGAAGGAATTGAACTGACTCAGAATATCAATCTCGGACAACTGTTCAAAGACTAGAAAATGAATACATTCAACATCATACTAACTATTCTGGCAAGCCTGTTGCTGCCTGTCCATACACAAGCGGCAACATTGAAGGACACCACTGAAATCCAACCTCTCCAGAACAAAACAGACTCCTTGCTGGTTCCTCTTCCCAGCATAGAATACGAGGTCAGAACCCTGACCGATGAATATTTGGATTCTTTGGATATCCAGAAGAAACTTCTGATCAATGACTACAGCATGATCGGACTCTCCTATGGAGTGGGTTTCAACAGCATGAACTTCAACCCGGTGAAAAAGAACTCTTTCTTCTTCATTCCGAACCAGATTGGAGTCATCTATACAAAATATTGCAAAATGTTCGGCTATATGCCCTATTTCGGTGTCCAGACGGGCCTTTTCTATGGTCAGTACGGCTATCGCTTCAAAGCCAATTCTGAAGGGAATATTACCGATATTGACGGAGCGACTGGCGCCCTATTCGACTATATCGAAATACCGGCCATGGCTCATTTCCACATAGATTTCTGGAAAATGAAATTCATGGCTAATCTGGGCCTGTACGGAGGATACCGGCTGAAGGTTCACAGAACGGGAGAACAAGTCCCTGCACAATTCACAAACCACTTCTATTCCTATGAAAACAGATGGGATTTCGGATTCAAGGGCGGACTAGGCATCGGTTTTATCTTTGATCCATGCGAACTGCACATCAACGCCATCTTCAGCCATTCCCTCTCCTCCATCTATGAGCCGGACTATGCAGACAAATACTATTATAAATTTGCCTATCCGATGAATCTGACCATTTCGGTAGGACTTCATTTCCAACTTGGAAAAAGAACAGGCAAGACGAGAGCCCAGATCAGGAAAGAAGCCTACGACAGGGTCTACAATCCACCAGCAGAGGAAGAAAACAAGAAATAAAAATGAAGACACTTACAGCGAAAATTGGCAACGTACTGATTGGATCTGACCATCCGATCGTCGTACAGACCATGTGCAACACTCACACCTATGATGTGGATGCGACAGTCGAACAATGCATCCGACTCTATAACGCCGGATCACAGATTGTGAGAATTACCGTTCCGGGAATGAAAGATATCCCGAGCGTAAAGGAAATCAAGGAAAAGATTCAGGCGGCTGGCTATGACATTCCACTAGTAGCAGATATCCACTTCTCTTCTGAAACAGCGATTGCCGTCGCCCCTCTGGTTGAGAAAGTGCGTATCAATCCGGGCAATTTTCATCGAGACCATTCCAAGGCATGTGAACAATTTTCTCGCCTGGTCCAAGTATGCAAGGAACACGGAACAGCTATAAGGATTGGCATCAACCACGGATCCCTTGGAGAACGTATCACGTCTTTATATGGCAATACGGCCAAAGGTATGTGCGAAGCCGCATTGGAATGGATTGGCCTGGCCATACAGAACGATTTCTATAATATTGTCATATCCCTCAAAGCCAGCAACACCTTGGTCATGGTAGAAGCCTATAGAAGGCTAGCTGCTGAAATGAGAGAAAAAGGAATTAATTTCCCGCTTCATGTCGGTGTGACAGAAGCCGGCAACGGAGATTCTGCACGAATCAAATCCTGTGTCGGCATTTCCGCCATTTTGTCCGAAGGAATCGGAAACACCATCCGTGTCTCCCTGACAGAAGACCCTGCCAATGAGTTACCTGTCGCACAATATCTTGCAGACCGATATGACGGATTACTTCGCTCTACCATGACCAACATCAAAATAGAAGGCAGAAAAGCTGAAGCCACCTATGCTTCTCCATCCAGAGAAAGACTCCTCTGTGATGTATCTTGTGACTTTGGAAAAAGACTGTTGGACAAAGAAATAGATGAAGTTGTCATCAAAGGGACCTTTCTCAATGAAAAGTCAGAAACCGTATCCATTGAAGACTCAGGACTCGGCGCATACCTGACAGATGAACTGATGCAAGCAGCCAGAAGAAGATTCTACAAACCGGAATACATCGCCTGCCCAGGCTGTGGCAGGACCATGTACAATCTGCAAGACACTTTTGAAGAAGTGAAGCACAAGACAGCGCATCTTAAAAATACGGTCATAGCAGTCATGGGGTGCATTGTGAACGGACCGGGAGAAATGGCCGATGCGGATTGGGGCTATGTTGGAGAGGGCAACAATAAAGTGTCCATCTATCACAAGAGCCAACCTGTTCTGCGTCATATCCCAGAACAGGAAGCCGTAGACAAATTGGTTGAACTGATTGAAGCACACCAGAAAAAAGACTGAGCTTGCTCTTCTATACATAAGACGAGAGCCTCCCAATTTGTGAGGCTCTCGTCTTTTCATATGGCAACCAAATTGTATGATATCCAATTATCTCATTTTACGGCTTCATTCAATCACCTTCCGACTCCCTGCGATTTTTGTGGGATTCACGGTGTTTCTCTTTCGATTCATCCACACCATCAACAGGATCGTGCTCTGGTTCAGGAAGACGTTTGACAACAATCTTGTCGATACGTGCCCCATCCATCTTTGCAACTTTAAAGGAGAATCCATCCCATTCAATCACTTCTCCAGCCTCGGGAACGTGTTCCAGTTCATCCAGAATAAGTCCCCCCACAGTGGAAAAATCATAATCCTCAATCGCATTGTCAAGTTCAAAATAGGACAGGAAATCATACATGGAGCACTGCCCCTCCACAAGCCAATCTTGAGTATCCGATCTTTCGATAATATCCGGATTCGGATCATCTTCGGCATTGTCCAAATTGCCGACCAGGGCATCAAGAATATCTTTGATGGAAACAATACCACTCAATGAGCCAAACTCGTCACAAACCAAGGCCCTGTTGAAACGCTCTGCCTTCATCTGCTCCAGAACAGAATAGACACTCATGTTTTCATGAACATATTTTGGCTCCTTCATCATCTTCTCCAACGAGAATCCATTCTCCTTACGGATGCTGAGTACATAGTCCTTGAGAGAAAGAATGCCGACTACATGATCCAAATCACCATCAACAACAGGATACTGTTCGAATATATTATCCTCGATGGTCCTGATAATTTCCTCTTCGGTCATTTTTAGGTCCAGCCAGACAATGTCATCCCTCAAGGTCATGATTGTGCTGATACTCAAATCACCTAACGTGAAGACTCTTTCCACGATATCCTGCTCTACGAGAGATACCTCTCCATCGTCTGTACCCTCCTGAATCATGGACTTGATTTCTTCTTCGGTAACCTTGCTTTCAGATTCCTTGATGCCCATCAACCGAGTAATTCCGATGGTGCTTTTGGACAAGAACGTAACAAGAGGACTGACCAGCACTTCAAATACCTTCATTATGCCGGCAACTGCCTTTGCCACTTTTTCAGCATTGCCGAGTGCAATCCGTTTTGGAACGAGTTCCCCAAATAAAATCGTAAAATACATTACCACCAGGACAATGATAGTCTGTGACAGAAATGAAGCAAACATGGAAGAGACGCCCCACCCTGTCAAGAGACTTGTGAAAGACGCGGCAATCCTGTTGCCAGAAAAAAGACCGGTCAGGATACCAATCAAAGTAATTCCAATCTGAACAGCGGATAAAAATTTCTCAGGTTCTGATGCCAACCGGAATGCCGTCTTGGCACTTTTGTTTCCATCCTCCGCTTCTGACTGCAGTTTTGATTTTCTGGCGGATACCAACGCCATCTCTGACATGGAAAATAATCCATTCAAAAGAATGAGACAGAATATTATGAATGCTTCCCACATAATTACTTCAGCACAGCGATGACAGTTTCAGAGGCCCTTGTGTAATCCCCCACCTTGACCTTCACATCTGCATCCAGAGGAAGATACATATCAATCCTGGAACCAAATTTGATGATGCCACACTGTTCACCTGCTTTCACCTTCATCCCTTCCTGAGAATAACATACAATTCTTCTGGCGAAAGTACCGGCAATCTGCTTGAACAATATCTCACCGTGATCATTTCTGATTGCAGTTGAAGAATGTTCATTCAATTCAGAAGCCTTTGGCAGAAAGGCCAACTTGTAATTGCCAGGATGATACTGATAATAGCAGACCTCACCTGTCATCGGCCAGAAATTGGCATGGACATCAAAGAAATCCATATAGATGGAAACTTGAATGCAGTCTCTCTTCAAGAACTCCTTCTCATATACGGTGTCAACAATGACCACCTTGCCGTCTGCAACAGAGGAAATGACAGTATCACCTCCCACTGTCTTACGATCCGGTACCCTGTGGAACCACACTACAAAAATGTTGAACAATACCAGAAGGCCTGCAATGGTATAAGCAAGCGGCTTGTATCTGAAAGAAAAAACAACGAGCAAAATCAACGAAACAATGATGATTGTCGCTATGGTAATTAGTTTATAGGAGTCTTTATCGATGACCATTCCTGTTTAATTTCTTAAAATAATTACAAAGATAATAAATATTCCCAAATATTAAAGACCGCACAAGACAAGATACATCACACCAGCCGGTACGGCAAAAAGGGTGGAATCAAATCTATCCAACATTCCGCCATGACCAGGAATCAGATGTCCTGAATCCTTGATTTCATAGCACCTTTTCCACTGAGATTCAAACAAATCTCCATAGACACCGGCGACATTCATCACGATTGCAAGCAAAACACAGTGAATGACAGGATATTCCAGCCATCCGACCTGCTTCATGACAAGAGAAGCAGCGATCGCCAACACAATACCTCCCCAAAAACCAGCCCAAGATTTCTTGGGAGAGATTTCAGGAAATAACTTTTTCTTGAAAATCTTGCCTAAAGTGCTGCCGAAAACAAAGCCTCCGACATCGGAAGACCAGATTATGACAAAGAAGCACAACAGCAACATGCCGTTAAATTCCTGCTCTTGGAACACAATGAGATTGGACAATGCCAAAGGCACTGCAATATACAAAAGACCGACATAGATATGTGAAAATCTCCAGAAATCATGCTTGTCTGAAACATATAGAGAATTGATCATCACGATAAAGAGCGGCAACATCGTGAATGAAAGATACTGGAGAGGAATGTGATAGGCGGACCAGGAAAACAACAACGCAAAAATCACCAGTCCAGCCAGAATGGCAAGCATTCTGGAAAACTGATACCTCTTTCCCAAAGTCATCCGGTAGAACTCTCCCATCATCGTCACCATCATGAATACCAGCAGACCGGCATAGAGGAATTTATTGATTATCAAGCCAGCCACCACGGCCAGGACACATATAACACCGGAAATAGACCTTTTAATTGTTTCGTTCATCTTGAAAATTTAAAGATTTACATAAATCCAGAAAAACAGCTCAGCAGAATCCGATTTACTTCAGATCCTGCTGGGCTATCATCATTCAGCAGACTGAGACTCTCCAGTCTTTGTATTTTCATCTTCGATTGTATCTCCCTGATCTGCTTCAGACTGAGAGGATGCAGTCTGACATTCGGGAATCTGAGCGGCCTCAGCCCCTTTCAATCCAATCTGCTGGTCTTCCTGACAGGACGCCCCAGCCGACTCATCAGAAGGAAGCACCTTCGGTCCGAAAATCTTCTCAATGTCAGAAGCCAGAATCACTTCTTTTTCAAGAAGCAAAGACGCAACCTGAGAGAATCCGTCAAAATGATCCATCAGGATCTTCTTCGTACGCTCATGTACCATATCGACGAGCTCTCGGACTTCCTGGTCCATCATTTCGGCAGTCTTCTCACTATAAGGCTTGGTGAGGTCATATCCCCTGGAGCCAGTCGAATCATAGAATGACAACTGGCCGACCTTGGCACTCATACCATAATATTGCACCATACTGTACGCCATCCGTGTGATACGTTCCAAATCATTCAAAGCACCGGTTGCAGGTTCTCCGTTGATGATTTCTTCAGCGACACGGCCACCAATCAAGGAACACATCTTGTCAATCAAATAAGACTTGGCAAGAATCTTTCTTTCATCCGGCAAATACCAAGTCAAACCCAATGCATCTCCACGAGGAATCAGACTCACTTTAAAGACTGGATCACAATATGGAAGCAACCACCCCACTACAGCATGCCCCGCTTCATGATAAGCGATGGTCCTCTTTTCAGCAACCGTCATGATAGTGGAGCTCTTACGTTCCAGACCTCCGATAATTCTGTCCACCGCATCCAGGAAATCCTGCAATTCTACTTGCTGCTTGTTCCTACGTGCAGCGGTCAGCGCCGCTTCATTGCAGACATTCGCGATATCTGCGCCAGAGAAACCAGGAGTATGTTTGGCCATGAATTCAACACTGAAATCATCCGCCACCTTGATATTTCTAATATGAACCTTGAAAATCTCTTCCCTTTCCTTGAGTTCAGGCAGTTCGACTCTAATCTGTCTGTCGAATCGACCGGCACGCAACAAGGCTTTGTCCAAAATGTCAGCACGGTTAGTCGCCGCCAAAATAATGATACCTGAATTGGTTCCGAAGCCATCCATTTCTGTAAGAAGCTGATTCAAGGTATTCTCTCTCTCATCATTAGAAGAAAAGCCGACATTCTTCCCTCTCGCACGGCCGACGGCATCGATTTCGTCAATGAAGACGATACATGGTGCCTTTTCCTTTGCCTGGCGGAACAGATCTCTCACTCGTGAAGCGCCCACGCCCACGAACATTTCAACGAAATCGGAACCTGAAATGGAGAAGAACGGTACGTTCGCTTCACCGGCTACTGCCTTGGCGAGCAAGGTCTTGCCGGTTCCAGGAGGCCCTACCAGAAGGGCTCCCTTCGGAATCTTGCCGCCCAATGTCGTATATTTCTTGGGATTCTTGAGAAAATCAACAATTTCCATGACTTCTTCCTTGGCGCCATAAAGACCGGCCACATCCTTGAATGTAACATTGACGTCATTCTTGTCTGCCAACTTTCCAGTAGATTTGCCCACACTGAAGATGCCACCGGGGCCTCCCCCATTTGCTCCTCCGTTCATATTCTTATTGAAACCCCTGAACATCCAGACCCACATGAGAATAAGAAGCAACGGGAAAATCAGCCATTCCAAAATCTGTCCCCAAAAATCATCGTCGTTTTCCAATATCACCTTGAACTTGCCCGTTGCAGGCAGTTTCTGATTCAGTTCTCCAAAAGTTTCCTCTGGATTGAACTTGTTGGACACGAGAAAGACAAAATGAGGAGACTTGGCTGGCACCTTTCCTCCGAACTTGTCTTCATATTTTGCAAGACGCTCCGGACGCACGGTAATGCTGCCCTGGAACTTGTTGCGGACAAATACAATTTCCTTCACGTCCCCAGCCTGAATCATGGTCTCCACTTCCGGCCATTCGATTTTCTGAGGGTTGCTGCCTCCCTGTCCAAAAAGCATGAAGCCCAGACCGATCAGCAACAATATATAGAACCAAGAGAAGCCAAAATTAACTCTGATCACTTTCGGCTTCTGATTTCCATTATCTTTATTTTCTGCCATCGTTATTTTTCTACATTAAATTTTTTTGCGGATGCGCGGACTTTTGAAGAAGCCTTCGGCTTCACCTTCTTGTCACCAACCACCATAGAAGCCTCTATCGGCTCATCCTCATAAACCTGCTTCGGAGCATCGGCCCAAAGGTCTTCAAGATGGTAAAACTCCCTGTATTCAGTCTGGAAGACATGTACGACCACGTCACCAAAGTCAAGAATAACCCAGAAGTCATTCTCAAGCCCCTGCATACGAAGCACTTTCTGGTCACACTTCTCCTGCATTCTGACAAGGACATTATCGGCAATGGCTGCAACCTGTGTAGTTGAATCAGCGTTGCACACCATAAAATAATCTGTAATTGAGGATTCAATAGGTCTGAGGTCAAGTGATATCACATTCTTGGCTTTTTTCTCCAACATGGCATCAGCGATGACCTGAACAAAATTCTTTTCCATTATTTATTATAAATTTGTTATCGTATATTTATTCAATTTACAAATATAACACAAATTCCAAGCCGATGAAGTATAACTTTGATATAAAATGGTACGAAATTCTCGAATCCACTAACAGTGAAGCATATAGACAAATAAGTGACCTTGACAATTTGTCAGTACTGGCGGCCGGTTACCAGACAGCTGGCAGAGGACAGAGGGGAAACAAATGGCTGAGCAAGGCATGGGAGAACTTGACCTTTTCCCTTATCCTAAAGCCTTCCAAAAAAGAAATTACAGCCAATAACCAGTTCATCATCAGCAAAATAGCAACACTTTCCGTCAGTGACTACCTCATGTCGAAAAAAATTGCCTGCAAAATCAAATGGCCCAATGACATCTATGTCAGAGATAAAAAAATCTGCGGTATGCTGATTGAAAACCTTCTGTCCGGAAGAAATGTCTCCTGCTCAATCATCGGTATTGGTCTGAACATCAACCAGACCGAATTTGATCCTCAATTGATGAATCCCACCTCGATAAAGAATTTGACGGGAAAAGAATACGATGTGAAGCAGGAACTTCCCACTCTCCTCTCCTATTTCAGCCGATATTGGGAACTGTACGAGTACTGCGGAATGGAAGAAATCGACCAGCTCTATCTCAATCGACTATACAGGAAAGACGAAATGTACCGATACAGGGACTGCCTGACGGACAAACTCTTCTATGGCCGGATCAGAGGGGTCACCTCAAACGGCTGTCTGCAAATTGAAAAGGAAGACGGCCGCAACGAATCTTTCGGTTTCAAGGAAATCGGATATATCCTCTGAGTTCATGTACCATCATATAAGGAAACACTTGCTGAACCCCATAAAGTACATGGATCATTTAAGACAAGAAAAAATCAGGGCAAAACTTGACAGTCCCACCCTGAAAAACATAACATTATGTAAAGCAAATTCTTTTCTATCTTCCTCGGATTGCCTTGGCGAATTCATCTCGGTCGTCAGCTTTGAAATAAGCGCTGCCTGCAACGAACAATTCCGCACCGACTTCTGCAAGCCGGTCCACATTGGCGACACTTACACCTCCATCCACTTCTATCAGACAATCCAATCCTCTACGATCAATTTCCTGCTTCAAAGTCTGAATTCGACCGTAGGTATCTTCTATGAATTTCTGTCCGCCGAAACCGGCAAATACAGACATGATGAGGACATAGTCGCAATGTTCCAGATAAGGAAAAAGCTTCTCGACCGGGATGTCAGGGTTGATGACCAGGCCTGCCTTGACTCCGTATGAGCGCAACTGTTCCAGCAGGATGGCCGGATCCTGTTCCGCCGCCCATGCCGCTTCCAGATGGAAACTGATCATGGAGGCGCCGGTCTTGGCAAATCTTTCAAGATACTTTTCAGGATGTACAATCATGAGATGCACATCCATCGGCAATTTTGCCTCCTTGGCAATGGCCTCGATGATAGGAAAACCAAATGATATATTTGGCACAAAGACTCCATCCATCACATCCAGATGGAAGAGATCGGCATTACGGTTGACACAAGCGACATCATCTGAAAGATGCAGGGAATCAGCCGAAAGCATGGAAGGCGCTAATTGTCTCATCATTTCTATATCAAAAGATATTCTTCTCTATTTGAAATTGGTCACCAGGTCGACCAGGAGCTTGACAAATTTCTCGTTGGACTCGAGATTGAGGCGCTCTCCTGGAGCATGTACTCCCCGGAGGGTCGGTCCAAATGAAATCATGTCAAGATATGGGAATTTCTCCAAGAACAGACCGCACTCGAGACCGGCATGGATGGCTTTCACCTCCGGATCCACTCCAAACTGTCTCCTGTAGGACGCAACGGTTTCTTCCAGAATATGGGAATCCATGTTTGGCTTCCAGCCCGGGTAGAGACCACTGCGGACCACTTTGCCGCCGGCCAGTTCAAAACAGGCCTTGACCTTGTCTGCGACAGCGATCTTGGCACTGTCCACTGAACTTCTCTGGCTGGTTCCGATAGTGATGACTCCTTCTTCCTGCATCTTGATGAATGCGAGGTGGGTGGAGGTCTCGACCAGTCCTCCAATGTCCTGGCTCATGGCCATGACACCATTGTGTACCGCCACCATGGAGGCGATGACGTTATGTGCCACTGCAGACTCGACGGCCTGACAGCTGGCGTCCATTTTCTCGACGGAGGTCTTCACTTGAGGGTCAGACGCGTTGAATTCATGGGCGAGCACTTCACCGAACGCTTTCACTTCAGCGCTGACTTTCTCGACCTCTGCGGCAGGTACAGCGATGAGGGCTTCTGCATCTCTTGGGATGGCATTGTACTTGTTGCCTCCCTGGAACGAAATGAGCTGGCAGCCACGGCCTTCCAGACCGTAGAGGAAACGTGCCATCTGCTGGACGGCATTCGCACGGTTCTTGTTGATATCGTCACCGCTATGACCGCCCTGACCGTCAAAGATTCTCAATTTGAGAATTTCACTGCCGGCCTTGACCGCTTCACGTTTGTAATCGAATGTGATGGTGGTATCCAAACCGCCGGCACAACCTACAAAAAGCTGTCCTTCATCTTCTGAATCCAAATTGACCAAGGTCTTTGCCTCGAAAAAACCCTCTTCCATGCCAAAGGCACCGTCCATTCCAGTTTCCTCAGAAATGGTGAACAGACACTCAATCGGCCCCATTGGAAGATCACATTCCAATAGAGCAAGGCTTGCAGCCACACCAATACCATCATCTGCGCCTAAAGTGGTTTCCTTGGCGACCATCCAGCCGTCTTCGACAACATACTGAATCGGATCGGTATCGAAATTGTGATTGGAATGAGGGAGCTTTTCACAAACCATATCCTGATGGCTTTGGAACACCATGGCAGGAACACTCTCTTTCCCTGCTGAAGCAGGTTTGAAAATAACCACATTGCCGATTTTATCTACTTTGTATCTGAGAGAATGTGATTTGGCGAAATCAACAAGAAATTGGGTCATTTTCTCCTCATGACCGGATTCCCGAGGGATCTTGGTAATCTCCCGGAAAATCTCAACAACTGAATTTGAATCCATATTTTACCTGTTTTAGCATTTTTTTAATTTTCAACAGGCACAAGCATTTTTTCGATATCGGTAACGTATTGTCTGAAACCCTTGTCCACTGACATCAGATCGGAAACGGTCGAACATGCATGCAACACTGTCGAATGATCTTTTCCTCCAAGTTCAGAACCAATTGTCGCAAGTGAACACTTGATCAGGTTACGGCTGAGATACATAGCTATCTGGCGGGCCTGGACAATATCACGTTTTCTGGATTTGGAAAGAAGGACTTCCTTGGTGATCTTGAAATAATCACAGACAGTCTTCTGGACCTTATCAATCGTCAAATCATTCTTTTCATCCCCCACGATATTGCCGATCACCTGCTCTGCCAGCTCAATCGTCACTTCCTGACGAGCCAGCGTGGCATGAGCTATCAGGGATATGAGAACCCCTTCCAGTTCACGGAAATTGGATTTTATCTTATTGGCAATAAATTCAAGTATATCTTCTGCTATTTCAACGCCTTCCCTTTCACATCTGGCCTTGAGCACATCGAGACGAGTCTCATAGGAAGGAGTCTGCAACTGAACGGACAAGCCCCATTTCAGACGGGTAAGCATTCTCTGTTCAAAATTCTGCAAATCAGCCGGAGCGCGATCTGAAGCGAAAATCAACTGCTTGCCATTATCGTGCAATGTGTTGAAGATATTGAAGAATGCCTGTTGCGTGGCGGGACCGACCAGATCTTGAATATCATCCACGATCAGCACGTCAATCCTCATATAGAACGCCATGAAATCTGTCAATTCATTCTTCACACCGGCCCTGTCCATATATTGGGTCTTGAACTCATTGCCCGTGACATACAGCACCACAAGATCGGGGAATCTTTGTTTGATGGCGATACCTATTGCCTGAGCCAGATGGGTTTTCCCCAAACCTGGACCTCCGAAAATGAACAGAGGGTTGAAAGGCGTCTTGCCTGGCGCTTGAGAAATGCTCAAACCAGCAGAGATTCCCATCTTGTTGCACTCACCTTCGACCAAATTTTCGAAGCAATAGACAGGATTCAGTCTTGGATTGATATTCACACGTTTGAGACCCGGATATACAATCGCTCCAGGGTTACCGCCAGTCGGATAGGTATTGACAGAAACACTTTTATTGACTGGAGTCTGCACTTTTGCAGCGGCGAGTTTCATAGGCGGCTGCCCACTGACTGCCTTCACCATATATTTGAGCCCTGCCTTCTCTCCGATAACGCGTCTGATGGCGAATCTGAGCTGATCCAGATAAGTGGATTCAAGATATTCCCTGAAAAAATCCGTAGGAACTTCCACCGTAATCGTATTGTCTACAAACGAAACCGCCTTGAGCGGAACGAACCACGTATCAAACTTCTGCGGCTCGACCAATTGTCTGATGATCGAGAGGCAGTCGTCCCACACTTTAACATGTTCGAGATTATCCATAGTACAAAAAAACGATTAGCGACGGTTCAGCCGACTCTTGCGGAAAACCGTTGCAAATATGGGTTAAAAATTCTTGATAAAAAAACAGAATATCTATTGTTTATTAATTTTATTTTACTTTCATCCGTTTCTGAAATCATAAAACGACTAAATTGCAACTATTTGACAACCAGCATATTACAATTATCATAAACTTGATAACTACCACATTATTAATAAGTTGTATAAAATTTTTAAATTATACTTATTAAAAATTAAAAACAATCGTGGCGAAACCACTTTCAGCCCTGTTCATCGGACTCTTTCGATTGAATTTCCATTGACTTTCACGACAAAGGAATCTGGAAAAAGACGAGACATTTCTTTTCGGATCTTCATCACATTTTCCAACGATTTGTCTGGGCAGACCACATACTTATAAACCTTTCCAACCAGAACAGCCTTATTGCCATATCCCCTGAAAAACGGATCTGCCTCAGACATCTTCTTGCTGGAAACCAACACTTGGATTCCGTAATATGGACTTTTCTCAGACAAAGTTTCTTCATTGGCTTCATTCTTGTCCGATTCGACAGACGGAGCCATTTTTCCAACAGATGCATTTGAATCCAGATTCAAACTGCTGTCATAACGTTTCTTGAATTTCACAAACGCACGGTAAATGCCTTCGGCGATTTCCTTTTGCCCTGACCTGGAAGTCAGCTGACGACAATCTTGCTCATTGGTAATGAAACCAGTCTCGACAAGAACAGAAGGCATCTTGGTCTTCCATAGAACCAGAAACGGATTCTGAGACATTCCCTTATTGTTCTTGATAGGACCTTTTGCCAACTCCACATCCACATCTTCCGCAAACATGAGGCTATGTTGCAGATTGGCATTCTGCATGAGATTAAAGAAAATGAAGGACTCCGGGTCATTCGGGTCAAATCCCTGATAAGTGGTACTGTAATCCTCTTCCAACAAAATTACGGAGTTTTCTCGTTTGCAAAGTTCCATATTGGCACGAAACAAATCGCGATTCTTTACAGAGGACTGTCCGAGCGTATGGACGGAAAAACCAGAAACTGACCGGGCGCCCTTTCTTCGGATGTCAAGAGAATTGACATGAATCGATATAAAAAGCTTGGCATCGTTCCGGTTGGCAATCGCAGCCCTTTCCGCCAGCTCGATAAAACGGTCATCGGAACGGGTCATCACGACCTTCACATCTGGGTAGGCTTTCCTGATCTTTTCCCTCAACTCCAAACCAATGGAGAGCACAATGTCCTTTTCACAGTATTTCCGGTTGGGACTGATACAGCCAGGATCTTTTCCTCCATGTCCGGGATCAATACACACTGTATTGAGTCCCAATGGCTTAGGCTTCTGCTCAGCGTGGAGTGGCCATGTGAAACCCAACAGCACGACAAATAGTGCTGAAACTAAGTGGATATGTGTTTGCGTTTGTTTCAAAATGGAATTATATTTGCATTTTGCGAATTTAATGAAAAATTAGATTTTTAGCACGTTTTAAAAGATATTAATGTTTCATTACGGTAATATATCAAATAACAATCATATAGGTGGCATCCTTCTCGGGCTGCTGATTTTCATGTTGCTAGGCATGTCTTTCACTGGCTTTTCCCAGGACGACAAACGTAAAAAGAAAAGGCAGACTTTCAATCAGGCGGTAGTTTTCAACCGTGACAGCATTCCTGTTTCGGATTCAATCAAGGCATTGCGAGATTCTCTCCATGTCGCCGATTCCTTGTTTAAAATAGATTCCATGGCCCTCCAGACCCAAAGTTCCCTGAATAGTCCAGCATTTTCATCTGCGAAAGATTCCATTGTCCAGGACTTTTCTGACGGTCAAAGAAAAATGTACTATTACGGAGACGTATCAGTAACATACGGCAACATGAAACTGACTGCCGATTACATGGAATATGACATGAAGACAGGTACAGTCTATGCCAGAGGCACGAAAGATACCATCTCCAATGAAACTATCGGACTTCCGACTATGACAGAAGGCTCTTCCACTTTCAAAATGGAAGAAGTCAGATATAACTTCAACACCCGAAAAGCACGCATCACAAATATGGTCACCCAACAGGATGAAGGTCTCCTCCAGGGAAAGAACATCAAGATGATGCCGGACAAATCAATTAACATCACCGACGGGAAATATACGGTCTGCGATTTGGACGAACCGCACTATTATCTCCATCTTTCTGCAGCAAAAGTCATTACCAAGCCATCTCAGAAGACGGTATTCGGTCCGGCGTGGCCTGTCGTGGAAGATGTACCGCTTCCGATTGCCCTACCTTTCGGATTTGTACCGAAACGACCGACTCGTGCCACAGGTTTGCTCATGCCGACTTTCGGAGAAGAGAACGCCCGAGGTTTCTATATGCGAGGTTTGGGTATGTACTTCGTCTTTGGCGACCATTTCGACCTGTCCCTTACCGGAGACTTCTATACATTGGGTTCATGGAGTGTGGACATCAATTCCAGATATAAGGTGAACTACAAATTCAACGGCAACTTTTCCTTCACTTATTCCAATGACCAGACAGGAGAAAGAGGAAGCAGCGACTTCTTCCAAAGCAAGAACTTGGCCTTGAGGTGGTCACATCAACAGGACAGCAAAATGCACCCGGGAACGTCCTTCAGTGCCAATGTGAATTTCTCCAGCCCATCCAACAACCGGTACAATTCAACCAATATCCATGATGCGCTGCAGAATCAGGCCAATTCATCCATCACCTACTCAAAGAACTGGAACGGAAAGGTCAATCTCTCTTTGAACTTGCTGCACAACCAGAACTCAATTGACAGTTCCTATTCATTTACCTTGCCAAATATTACCTTGTCTGTAACACAGTTCTACCCGTTCAAGAAAAAGAACAGGGTAGGTAAAGAAAAAATCTACGAAAAGATTTCATTTGGCTACAATACGACACTACAGAACAAGATAGCCTTCAAGACAAGGGATTTGAAAAAACCAGGCTTTGTGGACAAGTTCCAGAATGGAATGACCCATAATTTTTCCATAGGACTGCCGAACTTCACCCTCGCCAAATACCTGAACATTACTCCAAGCATCAGCTATGGCCAGAACTGGTTTTTCAGGAAATCGGAAGCATTCTACAATGAAGAGACCGACCGGGTGGAGACCAAAGACAAGGGACAGTTCAGTTCTTTCGGCATCACACAAAGATATTCCGGCAACATTTCCATGAGTACACGACTCTACGGTATGTTCAATTTTGGCAATGCCCATAAGATCCAGGCCATCCGACACGTGATTTCTCCTTCCCTGTCCTTTTCTGTCAGCCCGGAACTCGGAACCAGGGCCAACGGCTGGAGAACCCTCAAATACAAAGACAAGAACGGGATGGACAGGACCTATGACTACAACATCTACGCAGGACAGTTGAATTCTCCTCCAGGAAAAGGAAAATCAGCGACTGCCAGCCTGTCAATCGGCAATAATCTGGAAGCCAAAATCAGAGATTTGAGAGATACCACTGGAACAGGCATTCGGAAAGTCAAGCTTATCGACCAGCTCTCATTCAATACCGGCTACAATTTTCTGGCAGACTCCATGAAGATGAGCAACATCAACATGAGCCTGTCAACCAATCTGTTTGAAAAAATAAACATAAGCGCCAGTGCCAGTTGGGACCCATATGCTCTCAACGAGCGCGGACAGCGCATCAACACATACAGCATCGCGAAGTATGGATGGAAGAAGCCACTGCGCCTGACCAATGCCAGTGCCTCTCTCTCCTACTCCATTTCAGGTAAAGGCGCCATCAACGGAAATGACGGACGAAAAAATGTGGAAGGCGGTGGAGAAAGCGGTCCTGCCAATTATTATCAGAGAAGATATTACCATCCAGTGACCAATGAATACATTCCTGGCGGTTGGCTTTACTACACAAACCCAAATGTTCCGTGGTCACTTAACTTCAATTACAACATCTCTCTGTACAAGACCCACCAGTTCATCAACAACCGGCTGGTCTCCAAAAACCAAATTACCCAGACGCTAGGCATTACAGGAAATATCAAATTGACTCCTAAAATGTCCATCAATGCCACCTCTGGTTTTGACCTTATGGCCATGAAGCTGACAACGACCCAGTTCAGTGCAACCTATGACTTGCATTGTTTCAACATATCGGTCAGTTGGATTCCGACCGGAAACTGGCAATCCTGGAGTTTCCGCATCGCCGCCAATGCTTCAACACTGGCAGATTTGCTGAAATTCAAGAAGAGCACCAGCTATTGGGACAGATAAAAAAATGGTAAAAACGTACAAAATCCAGGCAAAACTTCAGTAAGAAGACTGAGAAAATTGCGATATTTAAAAATATTGACTACCTTTGCACACGTCTGATAAGGTAAATCTATCTATTCATTCTATATCATTTTTTCCATAAAAATATTAGTATTGAATATATTGCACACCTGTGAATGGCAATATCAATCTTTACAGTTGAGATGAGTCCTGCATTCTCGCGATGTCGGGACATTAAGACAACAAGAATTTTTTAATCAACAAAATAACCGTTGTATGACTCACAGTATATTTGAGTTGAACTCAATGACAGAAGAGCAACTACGTGCTCTTGCAGATGAATTGGAGATCAAAGGAACCAAAAAGATGGACAGAGAAGCTCTCGGCTATGCCATTTTAGATCAAGAAGCACTCATCGTCTCCAAAAAACCCATAGAGAAGCCCGCTAAAGTTAAACGAGGCCGTTCTAAAAAAGAAACAGCAAAAACATCTGCGACACAGGAAGCCAATGTTTCTGAAAACAACCCGGAAAAGACTGCAATGACAGCTGAAAAAGCTGAAAAAGAAGTCAAGACCGAAAAAACAGGTAAAACAGGCAAATCTGAAAAAACGCCCACTTCCACCACACTGAAACAAAAAGCGAAGAAAAATACAAAAGCCGTAAAGGCAGAGGCTAAAGAAAAAACATCCCAACCCGTAGAAATACAGGAAAAAGAGACGGTTGAGCCAACAAAAGGCAGCGCAGAAACCAATGCTGAGACTGCAGAAGCTCCAGCCAACAAAACAGCCAAGAAAAGAGGACGCCCTAAAAAAGCAGTAAAGGCAGAGAAAGCGGAACAAGCAGAAACGGCAGTTAGCGAAATCCCTGAAAATGAAACGAAGGAAGAGGTAGTGGCAGCTCAGAAACCATCTCCAAGAAGAAATGGAGTCAAAGAAGTTTCCGCAGAAGAAATTCTGAAAATTACAGAAAAAGTCAGGGCGAAGAATATGGAAAAAGTGCAGGAAGAAGAGGAAAAGAACAACACTCTGGCAAACACAGATGACAGTCCCAATGACGGAGTACAGCAGAATGCACAGAATTTCCAGAAGAAAGACAAGAACCATAACAACCAGCAACTCAAACAAGACACTCCGAAATATATCTTTGAAGGAACAGTTGAAGCGACAGGCGTTCTTGAAATCATGCCCGATGGCTATGGATTCCTCCGCTCTTCTGATTACAATTATCTGAACTCCCCTGACGACATCTACGTTTCTCAGAACCAGATCAAATACAACGCCCTGAAGACAGGCGATACAGTCACAGGTGAAATCAGGCCACCGAAAGATGGAGACAAATATTTTCCACTGGTCAAGATCAAATACATCAACGGCCGAAAACCAGAATTTATCCGTGACAGAGTACCATTTGATTTCCTCACTCCTCTTTTCCCGAATGAAAAATTCAATCTTCTCGGCAACGGACACAGTTCCGATATGTCCTGCAGAATTGTTGACCTCTTCACTCCTATCGGAAAAGGCCAGCGCGGACTGATTGTTTCCCAGCCGAAGACCGGTAAGACCATGCTTCTGAAATCCATTGCAAATGCAATTGCGGACAATCATCCGGAAGTATATGAAATCGTGCTGCTCATTGACGAACGCCCTGAAGAAGTGACAGACATGAGCCGCAGCGTAAAGGCTGAAGTTGTAGCATCAACCTTTGACGAACCTGCTGAAAGACATGTGAAAGTCGCCAATATGGTATTGGAGAAAGCCCGCAGGCTCGTGGAATGCGGACACGATGTAGTCATCCTTCTTGACTCCATCACCCGCCTTGCCAGGGCTTACAATACAGTTCAGCCGGCATCTGGCAAAGTCCTCACCGGTGGAGTGGATGCCAATGCTCTCCAGAAGCCAAAACGCTTCTTCGGTGCAGCCCGAAACATTGAAGGCGGAGGTTCTCTGACTATCCTCGCAACAGCTTTGACGGAAACAGGTTCCAAGATGGATGATGTCATCTTTGAAGAATTCAAGGGTACCGGCAATATGGAGCTGCAGCTCGACAGAACATTGGCCAACAAGCGTATCTTCCCTGCCGTCAATGTCGTCCTGTCCAGCACCAGACGTGATGACCTGCTCTATGATCCACATTCCGCTTCTGAAATCTGGAGACTCCGCAAATTGCTGGCAGAAATGAATCCGACAGAAGCCATGAGTTTCATGAACATGCAGATGGACTATTTCAAGACCAACGAGCAGTTGATTGACAATATGTCCCAAATCATTCCGGCAGACATGAAATAGAAATTGCAAACTATATAGAAAATCCAGACGGTGATATGAACTGAACCCCGAAAGTCAGACAAAAACTTCCGGGGTTTTGTTATACACGACATCACAGATCTTCTCCTAGTATATATGCAATATT
>RCNI01000393.1_pt1 | contig 27859 bp, 19 predicted proteins | sample 2041151 | NCBI WGS metagenome assembly RCNI01 (sample SAMN09708214, study PRJNA481090) | feces metagenome | isolation source: feces | place: Antarctica: Albino Rookery | reverse complement strand
CGTGTGGTAAAGCTGGCTAAGGCTCTGGAGGCCGGCCAGGAAGCAAAAAACGACGGCAGCTATTGATTGCGTATTTCCCGGTTTTCACGACCCGGGAAAGCCGCTAATGGACTGCAGAACAGGCATTCAGTAAGAAATAAGACACCCGAAGAAATCACAGATAATCTGGATTCCTTCGGGTGTTTTGCATCTTGCGGGTATTGACCGGACAGGGGAGAAGCAGTGTGTGCCCGGACTTGCTGAATTTATGGCAAAGGCATAGAGAACCAAAGAGCGCATAATGGGGACGGCGCTTGATTCTTAGAAGAGACCAGTGCCGGGTAAAGATAAAAGCGGCAAAAGAAATACCGGAGAATTATTTTACCGGGCCCGCAAATCAGAACATGGGACACACCCAATTGGTGTGTCCCATGTTTTTACCATTGCATATTGAGGAAGGCTTCTACTTTGTCATCATCGTTTTTGATCTCGCAAAAACGCATATAATCATCATGGAGTTTGCGCACCCATGCTTCATCCATTTCAGGAGTGACCATGCTTGCTTCGCTTAGGAAATGTGCGTTTCCGCGTCCCATTTCACGCCCCTTGACGGTGTGCATATCATAGGAATAATCCGGAACTTCGGGGACATACCCACGCTCAAAATCCATGGCCAGCATAGATTTTATATTGTCACTGCTGCGGTCCTTGACACAGCGGCACAGATAACGAACGGCATGGACCAGAAAAATCGGCTGATCACCGACCGGATAGGTGAAATTGCGGCGCATTTTATAGAGAGACCAAATGGTTTCCGGTGCATGGAGGTTGCCAAATCCAACATCTTCAACACTGATGCAGAGCAGCCGCCGCCACAGTTTATCTGCAAACTGAGGGCTTGTGATGTACATTTCATAGGCAGCGACGAGAGCGGCTTTCTCATTGCCGCGGCGAATCGACTTTTGAAGCATGGAAATCAGCTCATCGCCGGAAAAGCCGTTGCGGCTTATGACATTTGCCCAAGGATCACTTGTTAATTGTTCAGCCATTACAGAAACCTCCCTGTTTAATATTGCCAGGCGTTAGTGCAGAATCGGTCTTCGCTGAGGGGACGCGGTTCGGCTGCCTCGTGCTCGCAGTAAGCAATGAAATCCGCATGGATTTTGCACAGATCTACATCCTGAACCTCATTTTCCACAGCGCTGGCTTCTTTTGCGAAGTGCACCAAATCTCTGCCCATTTCACGCCCTTTGGTGGTATGCATATCATAAGCATAATCCGGAATTTCGGGCTTATATCCTGCATCGAAGGCGCGCTTTACGAGGCCACGCAGATGATCGTTGGTTCGCTCCTTTTCAGAGCGGCACAGCAGGCGAACAGCGTGAACAAAAAAGAGCGCCTGATCGCCGTCCTCATACGGAAACTCCTTGCGCATCTCGTTAAGCGTGCAAATCAGAGAGGCAAGATCCGGATTGCCGAAGCCGATATCTTCCGAAGTAATGCACATAATGCGCTTCCAAAGCATCTCTAAATAGTCCGGACTGGTAATGTACATCTCGTAAGCTGCTGCCAGCGCATTTTTTTCGTTGCTGCGGCGGATGGATTTCTGGAACATGGAATTCAGGTCATCACCATATAGTCCATTCCGTGACCGCTGATTATGCCAAAAAGAAATACCATAGGGAATTGGATTGTTCATATCAATCTTTCCTTTCATTTTGTCTGAATCTTTAGCTGACCTAAAATAAGCCAGACATCATCTTTCGGGAACTAGAATCCCCTGAAAATACGGTTTGATTTCAAAGCTGTTACAGAAGTTCTTCAATGGGCTTTCCGTCACACTCTGTCATGTTAAAGTCCAGCATCCTTGCCAGCGTAGGAGCCTGATCGATGATGCGGCCGTTTTCCAGAACCACATGCTTGTGTGTAAACGGGTTGCGTACAATAAAGCAGGGCTGCGGTCCCTTTTCGGGCATATGGCCGTGGGATGCTACGCTGGTACGGTAGTCTGTGTTATCCGTTTTAATAACCAGAGGACAGGTCAGATCATAGCCAAACCCTGTATCTCCGTCAGTCTCGACCATGAAGTCAAAGTTGCCCCAGCTATGGTAGCGCTCCCGCATTTCGTCTACCGTAAGCAGATCGCCAATGCCCAGCAGTTCCCGATTTTCGTTCAGCAGCTCCCGAACCTGACGGCACACCTCAGGATCATGATCCTTAACATAAACCTGTGCAGAAAGTGCGCAGGAATGTGCGTATGCTTTCCACGACAGGAGATTTCCTTTTTCGTCGATTTCGCAGAGACCGTGATCGGCAAAGAAGCGGTTTAACGAAACAGAGCGGGAAATATCAATCTGACCGTGGTCACTGGTGATGCAGAAAATTGTCTCATCATAAAGTCCCATATCATCCAGAGCAGAGAGAATATGCGCAACACATCCGTCCAAAAATTCAAAGCCCTGCTTAATTTTAGGACTGTAAACGCCGTTGGCGTGGCGCAAACCGTCGATCATGACCATGTGGATATAGATGATATCCGGCTGATCTTCCCGTATCAGCGACTCAGTAGCCAGTGCACAGAACATATCGCCGCCTTCATAGTGGGGCATCTTCCATGTCGGCGCCAGCACTTTTTGCAGCCGCTTATAGAGACCCGGCGTAGACCGCTCTTCAACATTCTGCTCTGCGTTTTCTACCGGGGTATGGATAAAAGCACGATGCAGCACCCAGGGAACATCTGCATGGAGGGTTACCGGCCAGTAAACATAGGCGGTACGGTATCCGTATGCTTTTGCTTCTTCCGGCAGCGTTTTTGCTTTGCACAGCGAGGATTCTTCATACCAGGGAGCCTTTGGTACACCGGGCATAAACAACTCATTGTTAATTACGCCGTGATGTCCCGGATAGCATCCTGTAATGATACTGGTATGAATGGAGTGCGTCAGCGTCGGATAGGTAGAATACATTTTCTTTACTACGGATGCATCGTCAAGAATTCTGCGAAAATGCGGGAGCTCCTGCAGGTATTTAAGATCATCTTCAATCATTGCATCAATAGACAACACAATTAATCTTTTTTTCATACTGTCCTCCACATCTAAAATACATCGTGTTCCAGAAGTTCACGATATTTGAATATTGTACGGTTACATGTTGCGCAGAGACGGGCGTAATTTTTCGGATACAGCGGATCCAGAATTCCAACGGATTGAACGCCTGCAGCACGGGCTGCTTCCACGGAATAAGCAGAGTCTTCAAAAAGTATGCAGTCCTCGGGAGCGCAGTTGAAATCTTTGAAAATCACATTGTAAATTTCGGGATTGCTTTTCTCAATTCCCAGATCATGGGCAGAATAGCAGGCAGAAAAGTATTTGCCGAAGTCAAAGCGCTGACACATCTTGTCAATAAATGGCTTTTTGCTGGCAGTCAGCAGCACGCATTTTACATTCCGCGCGCAGAGACTTTTCAGATACTGCGGCACATCAGGACGGGGCGAGACTGCATCTGCATATCTTTGCAGTACCCAGTCATCAATTGCACGGGAAAAATCCTCAGGAGTACACGGCAGGCTGAACTGCTCCACTGCGTATTTCCCGATAGAGGAAAAACTTACTTTTTCCAAAGCGTCGGCTTCGTTGCCATCCGGCAGGACTCCCATACTTTCCAGCACTGCCCGAGGTGCGTTGTACCAGTAGTACAGCGACTCCAGAAGCGTTCCGTCCATGTCGAAGATAGCGACCTTATTATTCACAGCAGTTCTCCTTTTTGGAAAGGTATCCCAGCGATACTAAATACTCCAGAGATTGCGTAACATCCTGATGGGGGAGGCCACACTCAATACACCAATTTGCCTCAGGCGCATAATGCTCCAATGCTTCAAGCACTTTTTCCATAGGAATTGTTCCGTTTTGGAGATTGTTATGCTCGTCCCGTTCTCCGTGATTATTATGCAGATGCACATGACCAATCATGTCCCGGTAGCTGGTTATCCAATCCAGTGCAGGCATGGCTCCCTTGGCCATTCCGTGCGTATGGCCAACATCAAGACACATGGACAATTTGGGACTTCCTGCGTTTTGAATTATCTCAGCAATCAGGTCGCCGTCTCGTTCCAAAGTGTTTTCAATATGGAAGCGCACATCATAGTCATGGATGGATTCCAGCAGATCGGCGAAGAAAACCTTTGTGTTTTCACGCCACACATCACGCGGAGCGCAATAGTCATAATAATTGTTGTGGATCACAATGTCCCGCACGCCAAGCTTCTGCGCAGTAGCGCATGCCTCCAGATAGCGCTTCATGGTAACCTCTCGAATCAGACGGTCACGCACGCCGGTAGACAGCCCGGTAAAGGGGCCGTGCATTGACAGATACGGGAACTTGCCGATTGTCTGCAAATATTCTGCAATACCGTTGGGATGTTCCTCCAGATAATTCGTATCGTAGAAAGTCGTACACTCCAGTCCTACACCATAGGCTCTGGCAATTTTGGATGTTTCTGCGGGACGCTCCTGATCCGCAATCACAATATGTTTCATCATTTACCTCCTAAATCCATCCAAAGTGGACACACGCATTGTAAATTCCATCCTGATCTGCTGCATCTGTTACATAATCCGCAGCCTGTTTTGCAATTTCATCGCCGTTTCCAACTGCAATTCCGATTCCTGCTGCCTGCAGCATATCGCAGTCAATGGGGCCGTCACCGAATGCAACCGTGTTGCAAGTGGGAATACCCCGCCTTTCTGCCTCAGTCAGCATGGCAAGTGATTTCTGTGCAGCCTTTCCTGTGATATTCACGACGCCGTAACCAACTGCATTCACACGCAGCTGCGGTACAAAGCTTTGCAGAGCCTGCACCTGTTCGTCTGTTAAATAGGTAACTATGCGCACCAGCGGTTCTTTGTTCCAGACACGCCATTGCGGACAAGTACCAAAGATATCTACCATTTCCTGACACTTTTTCGGCGTCGGCGGTGTCAGAAAATAGGATTCTTCTTCTGTTTGCCAGCGTGTGGGTATATTTTCCAACTGCAATACACGCAGTACTTTTTCCATACTATCCAGCGGCGGCTGTACCAAACGCACTGTTTGCCCTTGCACTATGGTCTGCGCACCGCCTGTGTAGATATAGCCATCCAGCGGGCATGCCTGCAACAGTTCCCGCACGTTATCCATCTCACTTGTACTTCTGCCGGTGCAGACATAAACGAGATGCCCGTTTTCTTTCAGAAGCTCAATAGCCCGTAAGGCAGATGCCGGAATTTCCCATGTCTTATGAACCAGCAGTGTTTCATCAATATCAAAAAAGAAAATATGTTTATCCTGCATTCTACACCTCTTTATTATATGCTGAAGCCAGCATAATCACAAATACGGGTGCGCTGCGAAACAGCGCACCCGTAAAAGTTAGCGCTTATTGTGCGCCCGATTTATTTAGTTTCCGTAAAGATTCAGCAGGCTGTCGATGGCATCCTGCAGCTGCATACTGCCGGCGAGAACGGCCTCCATGTCGATCTTCACATCAGAATAAAGTGCAGAGGACACAAACTTACCATTGTCAAAGCCGTAGAACGGGGTAAAGGAATCCATCTGTGTTACGCAGCACTTCTGAGAGGGAGAAGCCTGAGCGAGCCATTCGGGATCGGTAGCAACAGACTTCAGAATGGGAAGATAGGCACCTACAGTTGCCATCTTCTTAACTGCTTCTTCGCTTTCAAAATACTTGAGGAAAATCCAGGAAGCGAGATGCTGCTTGGCTGCGGCTTCATCGCTGCCCTTGTTTACGATACTGAGAAGGTTAGATTCGCAGAAGGTTGTTTTCTGACCGCCTTCCATCTGAGGAACAGGTGCGCAATCCCACTGGAATTTGTTGTTGGGATCGATCTTCATATCGATGTACACGCCTTCAACACCGGAACCGATGTACATGGGGATTTCCTGATTTGCAAACGGGCCGGAGAAGAAGAAGCTGTCTCCGGGGGTGCGGAACACGCCTTCGTGAACGAGGTTAATATAGTTTTTGACGGGAGCAAGTGCGGTATCCAGATCCTTGTTGAACAGCAGTTCGCCTCTGGGGGAAGTGTAGCCAACGCCGGACTGGGTAACCAGTGTGCAGAACATCTTAGCAGCGTTATCCCAACCAAGGGCGCCCTTGCCGAGAATCTGACTTGCTTTTCTGCAAACATCTTCAGCTTCCTTCCAGGTGGTAGGAACTGTCAGATTGTGCTCCTTAAAGAAATCAACGTTGTAATACATCGTTTCGCTGTAGCACAGGCAGGGGAGTGCATAGTAGGTTCCCTTTTCATCGTAGCTGTTGCAGTTGGTCAGCCAGCTGGAATAGTAGTCGTCGATGCTGATGCCGTACTTTTCGTGGTTCATATACGGTCCAAGGTCAACCAGCGATTCGGCAGCCACATAGTCAACTGTGTAAATGGAGTTGCCCATAACGATGTTAGGTGCAGTGTTGGACATGATGGCACCGGTTACTGCGGTGTGCAGCTCTGCAGCACTGGGATACTGCACGAGATCAACTTTTACATTGTTATCTTTACCAACGGTATTATTGAATGTATCAACAACTTCCAGGAAATTATTTAATACATCCTCGTTTGCTACGGAGTGCCAAAAGGTAATGGTAATGGGTTCGTCCAAAGTGGGGAACAGGTCGCCGGCATCCTGAGAGGCACCACTTTCGCTGCAAGCAGCAAGTGCAAACATCATTACCAGCGCGAGCATCATGCAGAGTAAACGTTTCATTTCTTTTTTCCTTCCTTTTTCTATTTTTATTACACAAAGGCTTAGCCTTTAATGCCTGTACCGCCGGCAACGCCGTCCAGAATCCGTTTGCGGAAGATCACATAGAACAACACCATGGGGACGAGCATAATGCACGAGCCTGCCATCAGATATTGGACATTGGAACTTGCCGCGGACTGGAATGCAATCAAACCGGTAGAAATTTGCTGGGTCTTACTTGTCTGTGTAACGAGGTTTGGCCAGAGGAATGCGTTCCATTGGCTTACAAACGAAAGGATTGCGATGGTGGAGATAACGTTCTTATTCATGGGAACCATAATCTTCCACAGGAAGCGCCGGTTGCTGGTACCATCCATTTTTGCCGATTTATACAGAGCGGGAGGCATCTGCATAAAATGTTCGCGCAGCATATAAATATAGAAGCCGCTGGCAAATGTTGGAAGTACGACTGCTGCAAAAGTATCGATCAAATGCAGCTTGCTGATGGTAATGTAGTTCTGAATAATCAGCAGCTCACCCGGAACCATCATAGTCGCAAGGAAAATAGAGAACAGGACCTTTTTGCCCTTGAATTCATACATGGAAAATGCGTATGCACCGAAAATGGAAAGGACAACGGTTCCCACAACATGCAGCACACAGCAAATCACGGTGTTGATGATGTAGCGGGAAAAAGGAGCAAGTGTCCAAACATGCTGGTAGTTTTCCCAGCGAAGCAATGAGGGAAACCATTTTGGCGGAATTGCAATTGCTTCATCCAGACTCTTAAAGGAAGTGAGAACCATCCACAGGAACGGGAACATCATAATGAAAGCGCCAAGTGTCAAAATCGCATATTTCAGCACATTCAGGGCTACCAGACGACCGTCCTTTACACGGATCTCATGAGAATTTGCTTTAGCCATCATAAGTCCTCCCTATACATAGTGCGTGAACTTCTTCGACACAATTCGCTGAATTGCGGTCAGAAGCAGAATCACACCCAAGAACAGTATTGCGGCAGCTGCGGCGTAATTGACCATCTTGCGTTCATTGAACTGATAGTAAATGTAATACACCATGGTAATTGCATTATTGCCAACACCGGCGGAACTGCCACCGAAAAGCGAATACACCTCGCCGTAGGTTTTTGCGGTATAAATGAGGGACATGATACTGACCATCCAGGTTGTCGGAGTCAGCAGGGGAAGGGTGATCTTTCGCAGAGTACGAAAACTGCTTGCACCGTCCATTTTGGCGGCCTTGTAAACTTCAGTGTCGATTTTTTGAAGTCCTGCCAGGAAAAGAATAATTTTATAGGCAAGACCATTCCAAATACAGAATATAGCCAAAGTCCAGATCACAAGATTGGAATCCGTAAGCCATGCCTTCGCTTCAATGCCCAGAAGGTTCAAAAACCATGTCAAATAGCCATATTCGGAGTGAAACAGCCATTTGAAGGCAGTACCGATTGCAATTGTGGATGTAACATAGGGGAGGAAATATACTGACTGGAAAAGTCCCCGCAGTTTCTTGATGGAGTTAATCAGCAGTGCACAGCCCAGAGATAACATGACCGTGATAGGCAGTGCCACAAGAATCAGAATGCCGGTGTTCTTGGCGGCCAGCCAGAAGGTCTTATCGTGCAGCACATATTTAAATGCGGACAAACCAAAGCCCTTACCGAGCTGGCGAATAAATATATATTTCTCATAAAACGCCATGCGGAATGCCATGATGGTGGGGTAAATCAGGAAAACCGCGAGGAATGCAACGGGAAGCAGTAAATACAGATAACCTGCCGGGGAACGGTTCAAAAGGTGACCGTCTTCAGAAGTCACAAGCCGGGATTTCGGCTGCTTTTCCTTTCTGCTTCGGAATTTAGCCATCATTCCTTCTCCTTTCATACGCGCTCACCGGTTTCCGGGTCGAAGAAACAGCAGCGTCCTCGGCGCAGGTCAAACGACATTTCCTCTCCAATCATAGCTTCGTATTCAGCATCTATGACAGCTTTAACAGTGGCTTTTCCCAATGTAAATGTGATGACCTGATCTTGTCCACGCAGGTCCACATTCTCAATCCGGCTGCCGAGCTTATCGCCCTTTCTCCATGCCTCAGGACGAATGCCCAGCCGGTATTTACCGTCAGGACGATCCGGGAAGTCATAAGTCTGTCCGTCTTCAAAATGCACAACGCCGTCTTTGACTTCCACATCGAAAATCGTAATAGGAGGATTTCCCATGAAGGAAGCGACAAATTCGTTGCTGGGAGACATATACATCTCATGTGCGCCGGCAACCTGCTGAACAACGCCATTGCGCATCAGCACGATGCTGTCGGTGATACTCATGGCTTCTTCCTGATCGTGTGTAACGAATACGGTTGTAACTTTGGACTCAATCTGGATTCTCCGCACTTCCTGTCGCATTTCCATACGCAGACGCGCATCCAGATTACTCAGCGGTTCGTCCAAAAGAAGAAGATCCGGCTTCTTTACAAGGGCACGGGCAATGGCAACACGCTGCTGCTGGCCACCGGACAGTTCCTTGGGCTTACGCTTCAGGAAATCCTGAATCTGAACCAGCTCGGCAACTTTTTCAACGGCTTCTTTTACCTGAGCTTTTTTCGGCCGTTCGTTTCTCGGCTTGTTGCCGAGAGGAAATGCAATATTGTCAAATACGGTCATATGCGGATAAAGCGCATAGTTCTGGAACACCAGACCGATATTGCGCTTGTCGGGAGGCAGCGTTGTCACATCTCGGTCACCAAACATGATTTGTCCTTCCGTTGCATTCAGCAGTCCGGAAATCATATAGAGCGTTGTGGATTTGCCACAGCCGCTGGGGCCCAGCAGACCGGTCAGCTTGCCGTCCGGAATCGTAAGATTAACATGATCAACGGCAGTGAAGTTATCAAATACCTTCGTTAAGTTCTTTAAGGTTACTTCCATTTTTGAACTCTCCTATTTTATAAACATGTAGTCTTTCTTATCAAACGCAAAGGTCGGTCAGTTCCCGGATCGGGCTTCCGTCGCAGCCGCTCATGGGAATATCTGCAAGGGCTGCAAGAGTAGGGGCCTGGTCCACGATCTTACCGTGTGCGATTGAAACTTTACCATTTGCAAAGGGATTGCGAACTACAAAGCAGGGCTGGGGACCGCGTTCGGGCTGGTGCCCGTGTGTTGCTTTACTGGTGCGATAATCAGAATTATCAGTTGGCGTAATCAGCGGGAAATTCGGCATTGCAGAAAAAGAACTGCGACCGTCGGTTTCAATCATGAAGGCATAATCGCCGTCTGTGTGATACCTGCTGATGCATTCCTGTTTGCTGAGGATTTCGCTGATTCCCAGCAAACGGCGATTGTCCCAAAGAAGCTGCTTAACTTCTTCTACCCGGGTCGGATCTTTTACATATATCTGTGCCGAAAGGGAACAGGAATGGCAATACGCTTCGTAGGAGAGAATGTTGCCAGCTTCGTCAGCTGTTTGCAGGCCGTGGTCTCTCAGGAAGCGGTTTACGGAAACGACACGGTCAATATCCAGGTGACCATGGTCACTGCAAATCGCAATGATCGTATCGTCATAAAGGCCTGTCTCATGCAAAGCGTCCAGTATTCTTTGAATTTCCCTGTCCAGAAAAGCGTAGCACTTTCCGATGTGTTCTCCGTGCACGCCGCACATATGGCGGGCGTGGTCGATGAGGACAAGATGGGTATAAATCACATCCGGCGCATACTTTTTTATCAGATAGGAAACTGACCTGCAGCAAAAGCTGTCATCACCGCAGTAATGATCTTCCATATCAAAGCACTCTGCGGTATAGGGGTAGACTTCGTCAAACAGACCCGGAGTTGCCCGCTCCCGCAAAGTTTTCAGCAGACCAGCTGTTTTTGCGTGGATGCCGCCGCGATGCAGGTTCCAGTCGACTTTGGCACCCAAAGTCACGGGCCAGTACACATAGGCAACGGTTCTTCCGGCTTCCTGTGCAAAAATCGGCATGGGCTTCGCCTTACACAGCTCTGCTTCCTCGAACCACGGCATAGGGCGCTGATAGGGGAAAAACTGTTCGTTATGAATTACCTTATGGTGCTGCGGATAACAGCCGGTTAAAATACTTGTGTGAATAGAATGTGTGAGTGTGGGATATGTGGATGTTACATTATGCACGATGGATGCCTGCTCAATAATTTCACGGAAAGCGGGCATCGTCTGCATAATTTCCAAATCTTCGTTTACCAGAGAATCGATGGATATTACAAGCAGCTTCTTGTTCATGTGTTATCCTCCAACAGAAGTTCCGTCCATGCCCGACCATCCGGTTTCCCGATATTGATGCCAAGCAGCGCTGCCAGAGTCGGCGCTTCGTCTACAATCGGCATACCGTCCAGACGCGCATTCTTGCGGATTCCGGGTCCATTCAGAACCATTGCAGGTTTCGGACCGGTTTCGGGTAAATGGCCGTGTGTTGCCACACTGTACTTATAATCACTGTTATCTGTACGGAAAGACAATTCTCCGGTAACATTGTTACTGAAGGAACAGTCTGCTTCGCCTTCCACAACAAAAGAAAACGGGCCGTCCAGATGATACTGCTCTTTCGCCTCCTCTTTTGTAAATACCTTTGCAATTCCGGCCTCACCACTGTCACGATAAGCGCAAAGCAGGCGATATACCCGCTCCTTCAGCTCATCATTATCCGGCTCGGAAAGAAATACCTGTGCGCTATGCGCAGAAGACATGAAGCATGCCTGATAACTGCTCACTTTGCCTGCTGCATCTACCTGCAGCAGGCCGTCTCTGCATAGCAGAACATTGGGGGCAACCAGACGATTTACCGGAGTCTGACCATGATCGCTTGTAATTACGATGGTCGTCTCGTCCAGTACACCTACTTCACGCATGGCTTCCAATGTTTCATGCAGCATCATTTCGGCTTCCAGATAGGCATCCCGATAAACCTGCTTTGCAAATACGCCGTTGGAATGGCGTGTATGATCAACCATTGAAAGATGCTCAAAAATTACCTCGGGCTGGTGGTTACGAATTGCGGCGAGGGTTGCTCCGTGGGCGGCCAGACTGAAGTAAGGCTCACCGAGTCCGGTCAATCCTCTGCAATAGTCGTCCCAAAATTCATCGAGGAATTCAGGCTTGGCTCCGCCTTTGACGAATGCATCATACATTGCCTGATTGTCTCCGTCCCATACCCATGTTTCGGGCAGATGCCAGTCGATATCCATATCTTCTGTAACAGGCCAAGAAATGGCGGCAGTTGTATATCCGGCCTGCTTAGCAGCTTCTACAACGCTTTTGACATCAGCATCGAAGTTTTTGCAGCTCCGGAACCAGGGCAGGTGCCCTTCGGTCTTCGTGAAAATCTCGTTGTTGTACACATGATGACGATCCGCATAAACGCCGGTCATCATGGTAGTGTGAATGGGGTAGGTCAGGGTAGGATAAATGGAGATGATATTCTCTGATATGGCAGCATCCTTCAGAATTGCGCCAAATGCAGGCAGCTGCCTCAGAAAGTCCAAATCCTCCGTAACCAGTGCATCGACCGACAGTACATACAATCTGCGTTTTTTCATAACTGTTCCTCCATTTGCTTAGCGATTTACACTTTATCTAAAACAGATTTTTTTCAGCTTCTGTTAAATAAGATTCCAGTTTTTCGGCGCTGGAAGCAGTATAATCAAGAGCTAATGCATCGGGGAATTGGCTGCGCAGGGCTTTACCTACTATGATAGGAAATTTAGCAGCCCGCAGCATAGGAACATCGGAAGCAGAGTCGCCCATAGCAAGTATAGGCGGTTCATTCCACTGGGTCTGGCAGTACTCTACAATTTTTTGCTTGTCGTGTCCACCGCTGCCAACATAAACCGGGGACAGCTTATCGTCTTTGAAATCGCAGACGAAATCATATGCCTGTGTGATATGGAACTCCTGAAAATACTGACAAATAACATCATGCGGAGCGCCGGAAACAACAATCGGCTGAATGTCGTGCTTTTTAAGCCAACGGAACAGAATCTCGGTATGAGGGGAGTAGTGCCTGCGATCTTCCGGCATATAGGCATCGATCAGAGAGAAATACTGCTGGCGGGACATTCCTGCCAATGCGCTCAAATATGTTACGCATGCTTCCCGCGACAAATCATCGTGATTTATTTTTCCCTGGCGATACTCATTTCTCAGCCGTTCCCGCTCCAATACCACTGTGTTGTCAATCACACCAGTGCGAACCAGATAGTCCTCCCAACAAAACAGTGTAGCATCATCGCGCAAAGTTCCGTCCCAATCAAGCAGTGCGTACATAATATGTCTCCTTCTCCGCCGGCGTTGAGATACATATGGAATCTCAGCGGCGGTTTTATAATGTCGGATCAACCAAAATAACAATTCATGTGCTTATCTGGATTATTGTAAGGGCTTACATTTCACTGTAAAAATGAATGGTTGATTTTTCAGCTCAACCAAAACAAAATATTCATATCTTTTTAATTAAGATTACACTATTCCTTTTACTTTGTCAATAGAACTTAAACCACTATGTTTGTCCAGCTGAATAAATTGTCGGGATGCACAGACAGCAATGTTCAGTTTTATGAGAACCGTGCATAAATTTGGGAAATATCTTTTAAAAAAGCGGAATTTTGGGCTTTTGCGCAACTCAAGCAACCGGGGAATATGCAGTTTTTTGCGATACCCTGTCCGGAGCTTGGCAGTATGAAGTGTAAAAATGTATAAGGAAACCGTTTCTTTGATTCAGTTAACAGTGGCAAATCATACAGTGAAAAGTGATTGTAAGCGCTTATTTTAGGCAGAATGAAATATAGCAGATGGGAAAAATACTGCCGCTGGAAGCCCGTGAAAGGGGTAACCTGAAGGCACTGCATTTGCGTAATACTTCATTCTGACTGCATGACCTTCGCATACTCCTGCACATCCGCAAGCACCTCGACGGGGCGGGTGACATTGCGGCAGAACTGTATCACAGCGAGAAGCGGAGCAGGCAACATCAGCTGACTGGGCGGGACATAACTGCCGTTTTCATCGATAACACCCAGACAACAGTGATGACTCGCACACTGCCGTGCAGGAGGGAAAATAAAAAACTGCCCCCGGGAGGGGGGCAGTTGGTAAGTTAATTGCGATTGGCGCACAATCTGCACGCCATAAGATGCGGGCATATCGGACTTTTCTGCACACCCCCACCAGTCTGACCGATGGGGGCGTTTCAGTATGCAAGCGTTGATGTTATTTTTTCTTTACCAATCAGCTACCTGATAAATAGAATATTCGCTATAATCTAAGTCTCCACTAAAATGTAATCCGAACCCATAATATTTCAAATCTTTATCAAGAAGATATCCAGTATAAGAAGCATCAATCAGATCTTTTGCAATTTCTTGTGCTGAATATTCATAACAATATGTCAGTCCCACACTTGTCCAGAAATATTGTCCAGTCGTGGGGTTATTATGTGTTTTTGCAGAATTATAAGCCACTTCACTTAATTTTGCAGAAAGAACTAAATCATAGTCATGTGTTCCAAAGTGCTCAGCTCTATAGTCGTTAATAATATTTAATACCTGCTGGCCTAAAACGGTACCCTCATAATCGCAATCAGGTTTTACTGTTTCCAGATTGATTTCTCCACACAGAGGGCATGCTTCAATAGTAAATACAGTCTTATCAAAATACGGATACCAATATCCGTAAGACTGTCCAGCGTCTACCATTTCGTGAGCAAACTGTGCTACATTTCGTCTTTCCCACTTATGGTGTCCATTTGCTGAGATTATATGTTCAGAGACAACCTTGCCGCACACTGTACAAACTTCGCGTTCGTAACCGTCTTCGCTGCAGGTTGCTTTCTTAGTTTCCTTTTTAGTTTTGTGTCCCAATGCATTGGAACTGTATGTCTTCGTGTTTCCACACTTTGTGCACTTCTCAGTAATTACACCAGAAGATTCACAAGTTGCAGTATTGGCAACCTGTTCATAGTTATGTCCAATTGCAGATGTTACATTGTTCTTATAAGATGCCCCGCAATTCTTACATCTGTGAACCGTATAGCCGCCCTTTTCACAGGTCGGGGCTACGACTTCATCCACATATTCGTGAGCCTTTGCGGACACATAGGAGTCCTTATAAGATGCTCCACACTTACAGGTGTGGACGGTATATCCCTGACTGGAACATGTAGGTGCTACAACTTTTGAAGTGTAGCTGTGCGGTGTCTTCGGAAGGCTTTCGGTATAATAGGCTCCGCAGCTGCACTTATATGTCTTTACGCCTTCCTGCGTACAAGTCGGCTGCTTTGTAATAGATTCGGTGTATTTATGAGTATGGTTCGGAATCTCTTTGGGAATCGACTGGGTTTCGGTATTTCCGCACACACTGCATTTGCGCTGCCGCTGACCCTCTGCCTCGGTAGTGGGCTTTTTCACAACTTCCCACTGACCGAAAGAATGACCGGTGGCGGGTACTATTTGGTCACGATAGCTGTCTCCGCACTGGCAGGTGTAAACTGTGTAACCGTCTTCCGTGCAAGTCGGAGCGACCACTTTCTCGGTATAGGAATGTGTGTGCAGTTCGTCAGGAATGTTATCCCCTTCATTTTCAGCGGGAGCGGAAGGACTGGGTTCCTGTGCATCAGAATTCGATTCTCCGCCGGACGGTGCGGTGCTGTCGTCAGCGGCGGGGACTTCTGTTTCACTGCCCACGGCTTCGGTGCTGTCGTGATGATCGGCACTTGGATCTGTTTCCGGCGCCGCATTTGTATGGCATCCTGCAAACAACGCAGTTATCATTGCCAGAATTAAAATTAAGCTTACGGTTTTCTTCATTACATTCTCTCCTCTTTCAGTCTTTGCCTATAATCAGTACATCACAATAAGCTGTATCTTTTTCCCTATCGACATAAATACCAACAGCTACACCTGCAATTCCATAATCATCTGGCAAAAGCATTGTTCCATTATGTCCGGGTGAATTCTTGAATCTATCAAATATAGTTTCTGCATCTTCACATCCATTTTGTACCAGATCACCCATTACATAATATGCACCGTCTTCCATTGCTACGGCGCCTCCGTCTGGTCTCCTGTGTCCAAAAGCAATTGACAATTCCTGTGCCCTTGTTTTTGCGAACTGGTCAAATTTGTTCGAGAAATGAGTCAAAAGGGGTTTCAGCCCATTGGATACACGGTACTCGTTGATCAGCTTGATAACTTTTTCTTCTTCTCTCGCAATATCCGCTGCCGTTATGTCTCTGCGCACAACTTCCTTTATAGAGCCGTATTGGTAACCACATTTTGTGCATCTATAATCCACGCACTCAATCATTGTCAACGCCCAGCTTTCATTAACCTTGCGCCCGATTTCAATGAAATTATGTTCACAGGTTTCAGGATCGGGGCGTGTTTCAATAATCGGAGGATTTTCGATATCCGGCCAGCCGTCATCCGGGGCAGGCTCAACATCCGGCTCTTTGTGCGGAGGGGGTAACTGTGACGGCTCAACCGGGGAGGTTGCAGGAGATGATGTTTCTGTGGGATCAGGCTGAGGATCGGTGGCGACGGTGGGAGCTTCACTTTCTGCGGGGGCTTCCGTCTGCCCTTCGGTGGCCATTTCCGTTTCTTCCTTGGCGGCCTCGTTGCCGGGCTGTTCCGGTGCGGTCGCATGAGGCTCTTGCATTTGCGGGGCCGTTTCCGCCGGCGGTTCCCTGCGCATCATGGCAGGAACTGCAATGCACAACGCTGCGGCAAGAACCAGAACGCAGGCCAATGCAATCAAAACTGCTTTCCTGTTCTTTTCATAGAATTCTTTCATGTACTTTTTTCTCCACAACAGTATTATTCTTCCGAGCAACAGCATCGGAAAGAATATATTATGACAGCACTATTTGCACTGTCTGAGAATGAATTCGGGTAACAATTGTATTTTATACCTGCTTTTGGATTTTTTCAAGGATTTTCCGGAAAATTGTTGCTTTTGCCAGATTCCAAACGGAAAATTTGTTTGCTATGTTCCGGATACCGGGAAAGAAAGGGGGCAATACATTGGCCCCGTTATATATTTGCGCTGTCTGACAATTTTCTTTCCTGTCACTGCTGGGGGATATGGACTGGCAATCAGCGGAAGTATCCGAAAATACATGAAACAGGATGTGATTTCACTGGTTCGCTGACTTTGCTGTTTTATAAGTTCTGAATATACGGCAGTTAACTTCTGATACAGCTTCGTGCGAAAGGCTTGCAGTTTTGTACTGTGGGGAATAGTACAAACCAAATCAAAAATATTGCGCTGAGGCTGGACTGCTCAGTGCTTCAAAAAGCGGGGGAGGGAACGGCTTGCTTGCCATAGGCACATCAGGAGAAACGGGGCGGGATTCACCCCGAAGAATGGGGAATATGATAAATATAGACACACATTGGAAAAGTATTTTCGGCATATTGACAGAAAAAGGAACCTGATATATTATAGTAGACAACCGTAGGCTTATAAAGACTCTGACAGTGTGCTCTTCTGAAAGGTGGGGCGGAACTGCAGAGTTTGCGTTTATCAGCATTCGCATACGTATGCGAAAATGCAGAGCAGACAAGAACGCTATGAAAGCAAACTAATAGGCGGCCGTTGAAACAGACTGGCTTCGGCATATCCAAAGGCATAGTGCGGAAACGGAGCTACCATGGGAGGTGACAAAGACACTTAATGTAGAAGCAGAATCTGCAGTTTAATTATGGAGAGGAAAAGGATATGAAAAACTTGAGAAAAACCCTGATTCGTGGATTGAGCAGTCTGCTGGTTTGCTGTCTGCTGTTTTCCACGATTCTGCCGCTGGCAAATGCCTTGGAAGCCAATGAAACAAATTTGGCAAAGGGAAAAGGCGTTAAGATTACCAGCAGTTCAGACTATCCCGGTATGGATAAGAACCTGGCAATTGATGGAAATATCAACACAAGATGGGCATCCGGTCAAACTTCCGAAACACAGAAGCAGCAGGAGTCTCTGAAGATCGATCTGGGCTCTGATATGGTGATTGATGCCATCAGAATTCACTTTGAAAATCCTGCACAGGAATACATTGTAAAACTCACTGCATCTTCCAATGACCCGAAGGGCGAATACACCCGCAAGCATAAGGATATCAAGCAGGGAACACAAATTGCCGATGTCATTGAGTGCAATGGTGTGGAGGCGAGATATATCGAATTTATCGGTATCGAGCAGGCACGCTTTAAGAATGACAGCAAGCATTACACCCCCTGGGGTTACAGCATACGGGAATTTGAAGTCATTCAGCGCACAAATGACCCGGTTCAGGAGGAACTGCAGAAGGCGGTCGATGAAATCAAGCTGGCAGACAAATACTACGGCAATGAAGTTCTGCCCTTGGCAAACAAGTCCGGTGATGTCAAGTTCCAGTGGATCAGTAACAGCAATAACTTCAAAATCGACCCTCTGACCGGTAAGGTGACAGTTGCTTCTACGCTTGAAGATCAGAGCGTTTCCCTTTCTGTTAAAGCAACCAAGAACGGCAAGGAATTGGTAAGAGAATTTCAGACAATGATTGGCGCGGCTGTTTTGTCCGACAGTGAATATGTGGACAAGGCATTTTCTGAGCTGACTCTGAGAAGCCACGCCAACAAGTCCTTCAACATTCCACTTACCTGGTTTGAAGGTGTGGCAGAAGTCAACATCAGCTGGAAGAGCGACAGCCCCAATCTGGTCGTAGACGGCGGTCAGATTATTGTAAAACCTGCCTCTGCTACAGTCAAAGGCAATGTTACCGCTACCTTGTCTAAGGGCGATGTGCAGCGTGAGAAGACATTTACCGTTGAAGTGACTAACAGGGAAGTGCTGACTCTGGGCATTTTCCCCGAGCCTCAGTGCACACTGAAACTGGGCGGCAAGCTGAATCTGACCAATGTCATAGTGGAATATAAGGGCAGCTACGACAGCTTCTTGAAAGATCATGTCGGTGCAGTCTTCGGAAACGCACAGTCTGCAGGCAGCGTAAAAGTTATTCTCGCTACCGAAGCGGAAAAGGACCAGATCGCAGAATATCTGAGCGAAGACGAATACAGCAGAGAGAACTCCCTTGCAAATTATGACGGGTATATCATCAAGGTGGATCCCGCCAAGAATGCGGTGGTACTTCTGGGCAAAGATCAGTCTGCGCTTTACAATGCGGTTACAACGCTGAAACTTCTGAAAGAAAAGTACAACAATGAAGTAGACGGCATGTTCATTGAAGATTATGCGGATGTGGAATTCCGTGGATTCATTGAGGGCTTCTACGGCAGCTGGACTCAGGAACAGCGGAAATCTCTGGTTGCCAATCTTTCCCAGTCCAAAATGAACACCTATATCTATGGCTCTAAGTCTGATGTTTATCATAGAAACAAGTGGAGAGAGCTGTATCCTGAGTCAGCTCCCAAAGCTGTTATGGATTTGCAGAGAATCAGAGAACTGGTGGATGCAACCAGAAAGAATAATATGACTTTCGTTTGGGGCATTCATGCTGCAGGCATCAATTTTATGGATCCTGACGAATTTGACAAGGTCGTTGCCAAGTACGATCAGCTGTATAATGCCGGTGTACGCCAGTTCGCAATTTTCTTTGATGACGGCGGCACAAATTTCAAAGGCTGCTCGGAATTTATTAACCGACTGAACAGAGAGTACATTCAGAAAAAGCCCGGCGTCAAAGATCTGATCTATTGTCCTCAGGGCTATAACTACAAGTTTGCCAAGCCGGATGAATGGGCTGAAATCAAGAAGTTTGATAAGGATATTCAGGTCATGTTCACCGGTACAACCACCATGTCCGAGCTCAACGAGGCAGTCCTGCAGAGAATCGAAAAAACTCTGGGCAGAAGACCTTACATCTGGTGGAACTACCCGGTCAACGACCTGGATATGAGTAAGGAACTGGTAATCGGACCGCTGGTCGGCCTCGATAAGGATATGACCAAGCTGCCCGGCCTGGCATCGAACCCCATGTTCCAGGCAGAATCTTCCAAGGTTGCTCTCTATTCGATTGCAGACTTCCTGTGGAACCAGAACGCATTTGATTCCTATAAGAGCTGGGAAAATGCAATCGATACCATGATTGCAGAACCCGAAATCCGCGAAGCCTACAAACTGTTTGCACTGAATGTAAGCATTATGGGTAAGCAGGAGTTCGCCTTTATCAGTAAAGAATCTGAATATCTGGCACCTTTGTTCGATACCATCGTGCAGAAGTACCGCAACGGCGAAGATTGCCGCGCAGAAGTAGCCAAGCTGCAGGAAGAAACTGCAAAGCTCCGGAATGCAATCCAAGTTTTGAATAACAGCAAAGACAAGTACAGCAGCCTGATTAACGAAATGCAGCGCTGGCTCATTAAGGGCGAGGCGGTTGTCAGCTGGCTGCAGGATACTCTGGCCCTTGTGGAAGACTACGAAGGCGGAAATCTCACAGCCGAGCAGATTGCAAAGATTGGCGACAAGTATTTGAAAATCAGAGCAAATATCGACAATACCAACGGCGATAAGAAGGACAAACCTACGGTGAAAGTTACCGTGGGCGGCAAAGTACAGAATATTCCTGCTGTTAACTTTGGACAGCATAGAATCCTGCCCTTCATTTATGATATGACCCAGGCAATTGAGTCCAAGGTGACCGGAGAGGAAAATTCTCTGTTTGGCAGCCTGATGGTCCCTGCTGATAAGGTCCTTGATAATGATGTCTCTACGCAGGTATCTCCTTACGGCATCCTTGCGGGCAAATATAAATTCCTAAGACAGGGTGCATATTTTGGATTGGATCTTGGAAGTGCCAAGGTAATCAATAATGTACACTTTGTAGTCAAAGGTTTGACAAAGGGCAACATTGAAGTTTCCACAGACATGGAGAACTGGGAAAAAATTGGCGAAATATCCGCAAACAATGCAGATGTAACCCTCAGTAATGTTAACAAAAAGGCAAAGTATGTAAGAGTTGTTGTGGCACAGAATCAAGAGCCTGTTATCAGCATTGCTCAATTGGCTGTGGATGGCACCAGCTTTATGACTGGGGTTGAGGAGACTGCCTGCTCTGTAGAACTGGGTACACAGTTTGATGCACTCAATCTGCCCACTCAGGTGAAAGTGATGCTGAGCAACGGTCAGAGTGTGCTTTGCGATGTTCAGTGGAACGCTGAATCTTACAATGCAGACAAGGCTGGCAAGTATAGCCTGAAGGGCGAAATTACCGTTCCTGCAAATGTAAGCAATATCGATGGAGTGACTGCCAATGCTGTGGTTACAGTGATCGACAAGACCCAGCTGAAGAATGCCATTGGCGTTGCGAAAGACATGATAGAAAACAAGGATAAGTATGTTTCCGAACACTGGAATGAGCTGGTTAAAGCTCTTGCAGATGCCGAGAAGATTATGGATGACGGTAATGCAACGGCAGAAGAAATCAATGCTGCAGCAGATGCACTGGCAAATGCAATTTCGGCTCAGCGTCTGAAGGCAGACAAGGCTAAGCTGCAGGAACTGATTGCCAAGGCTGATGCTCTGGATCTTACCGGTTTCACCGAAGAAAGTGTGGAAGCATTCAACACAGCACTTCGCACGGCAAAAGACATTATGGCTGATGACTCTCTGAGTGAGGACGATCAGGTTGTTGTAGACGCTGCAGTTAATGTGCTGAGCGCTGCCATAGAGAAACTTGAAAAGAAGGAAGACGGTAAAGATCCTGTTGTTCCTCCGGAGCCCGCCCCCACGGAACCTGATGCCACAGAGCCCGATACCACGGAACCCGACGCCACCAAGCCCGATCACAACGGCCCTGCAGAAACCGGTGACAAGGTGCCTGTGTGCATGAGTGCCTGTCTGGCCCTGCTCTCCCTGCTGGCTGTAACTGCGACAGCTTTTTGGAGAAAGAATAAGAGCTATAACCGATAATCCCCTAAAAAGCCCTTCCCGCAGCCGGGAAGGGCAATGAGAACTGCAATCTTAAAATTATGCTTTGCCAAGGACAATGCATCACAAACGCAGAATGTATGTTTTGTCCCGGGCCGAATAGACGGAGATAAAAAATAGGAGGATATTGTAATGAAACGAAACCGATTGAAAAGATGGGTTTCTCTGGTTCTGTGCGGTGTGCTGCTGGGCAGTACACTGAGTGGTAACTTGGTGTCAGCCGCACCGGAGCAGGCAAACCTGGCTCTGGGGATGCCTGCCTATGGCTCAGCTGCACCGATTTCCTACTGGGGACCGGATAAGCTGACGGATGGCGTCATCAACCGTGCAGATGCAAAACCCCAGCATTCACGGTGGTCTACCGAGACGGGCGCACCTGCGTGGGTTACGGTGGATTTGCTCAGCGAGAAAACCTTCAGCACGATTAAGCTTTTCTGGCAGAAAGAGGGACAGCTGCCTCAGACCTATCATATTGAAGTTGCCGGTAAGGACGGAAAATTCAAAACGGTCTGGAGCGGCACGCAGGTCCCTGCACTGGATGAGGTAATCCAGCTGGAAGGACCGGTCACCGGCCGATATGTAAAGCTGGTAGTTGAAGAACTGCAAAGGGGAGCATGGCCCAGCGTTTCTCTGTTTGAAATTGAAATTTATGGCAATGCTTCTCAGGTGAAACCGAATGAGAATGCTTCAACGACCAACAAATTGCTGCGCCGCCCTGTTAAGGCATCTGATTATGACGCATCCAGCCCGAATGGTGCTGATAAAGCTGTTGACGGAACAACCAAAACGCGTTGGACAACAGGCATCAGTAATAAATCCCATTGGCTTGAGGTAGACTTGGGTGGTGTTACTACACTGCAAAGCTTTGCGTTAAAGTGGACCAGAGTAGACGATCGGCAGTTCGATTACCACATTGAAATCTCTCAGGATGGTAAAAAATGGACTACCTGCTACACATTCCCGCCTGATGCGGAAAGTCAGGTAGAGGAAAAGATCCTGCTGGAGGCGCCTGTGACTGCACGCTATGTGAAGCTGGTCATTGACAAAATCACCGGCGTTTCCGCTGTAGTGCTGAAAGAGTTTGAAGCATATCAGGACACTGCTTTCTTGGGCGGTGTGGACTATGTTAAGAAATACTATGAGCGCTTGGAAAAAACTGTGATTACCCCGGATATGACAGTCTTCCCCCTGCCGCAGCTGGATCCGGAAGATGAGGGGAAAGTAGAACTGAGCTGGGTTGGCGCCGACTATGAGCAGGTGGTTGATTCCGAGCGCAATATCAACAAGCCCTTGGTAGACACGGAAGTTGCAGTCAGCCTCCATGTTAAGAATCTGGCTACCGGAACCGAGACCTGTACAAAGGAAGCCACTGTGACAATCCCCGGAAAATTCTCTAAGGAAGATTCCAAAAATGAGAAGCCTGCCGTTATTCCTGAGCTGCAGCAGTGGTTTGGTACCACTGGCGAATTCGAGATTCAAAACAGTACCGCTATTGTCCTTTCTGGTTCTCTGAGCGCTGACTACGAGAAAATGGCGCAGCTGTTTGCTGAGGATTATCGCGACATTACTGGCAAAGAAATTGCAGTGCGCAGAGGTGATGATCCTGCAAAGGGCGATTTCTACTTTGTCTTTGCAGACGATATGCCTGACCATGAGACTTATGATCTTGAAATCGGCGAAAACTATGTGAAGATTATGGCAGGACATCCCACCGCAGCATATTGGGCTACCCGCACTATTCTTCAGATTCTGAAACAGACCGAAGGTGTTATTCCCTGCGGTCAGGTGAGAGACTATCCCAAATTCAAAGTGCGTGGATTCATGCTGGATGTTGGACGCCATTATTCTGAGCTGAAATTCCTGTATGACATTCTCGATACTATGTCCTGGTATAAAATGAACGATTTCCAGATTCATCTGAACGACACCCCCACGGATACTTCCTTTGGCGGTTTTGCACTGGAATCCACAACGGTTCCCGGCCTGCACAATGACCGTGGCCGGTACTACACAAAGGAGGAATTCCGTCAGCTTCAGCTGGATGCAAAAGTGCAGGGCGTGACAGTTGTTCCTGAAATCGACTCTCCGGCACATTCCACTGCATTTACCAAGGTTTGGCCTGATCTGCAGCGCCATGCATCCGATGATATTACGGAGAAGAAATATCTGGATGTAACCAATCCTGAGACTTTGAAGCGCGTTCAGGCGCTGTTTGCCGAGTATATGGATGGAAATCACCCCACCTTCGTGGAAGGCGGCGTGGTACATGTCGGTACCGACGAATACAAGAATGCTCCGCATATGAATGAGGCTTTCCGTGCCTATCAGGATGCGATGATGCGCTATGTAAGCGGCCATAAAAACAATTATACTGTGCGTGCATGGGGCTCTCAGTCCGCTCACCGTGGTCATACTCCCATTATGACAGAAGGTGTACAGCTGAATATTTGGTACAACGGCTATGCTCAGCCCGGTGATATGCACAAGCTGGGATATGACCTGATCAATACCAATGACGGCTGGCTGTACATTTGCCCCGGCGCAGGATATTATAACAATTACCTCAATACCAAGAAGATATACAACAACTGGGTGCCCAATAATATCAGCGGTTATTATCTGCCGGCAGGTGATCCGCAGATGATTGGTTCCTGCTTTGCGGTGTGGAATGACTGCACAGGTCTTGCCAGAGAAATGGGACCTGAATGGGCAGAAATTGCCAACCGTTTCTCAAGCCAGCAGGATAACGGTACCTCCGATGTGGAAATGTTCGATCGTATTTTTGCGGCGCTTCCCACTTTGGCGGCTAAGAACTGGGGCGACGGAAAGGATCTTAAAGATGCAGAATTCTTCAAACTGAGTACGAAGATTGGCTATGCACCTAATACTAATCCTACTTATGATGTGGAAACTGTTGAGGACATGATCCTTTCTTACCAATTTGATGAAAAGAATTCCATGATGGATTCTACTGAAAATCATTACGACATCACCAATCAGCACAATGTTTCCTTCCAAAACGGTGCGCTGGTGCTGGGCGGCGGCTCCAGTTATGTGGAGACCCCTGTTGCAGATCTGGGGATTGGTCATACCATTACTATCCGCGTTAAGCGCAGCGAGAACAGCACCAATGAGGAACAGATTCTTCTGGAATCTGAGCAGGCCGTTGTGCAGGCAGTGCAAAAGGATACCGGAAAAGTTGGCTTCAGCCGTGACTACCGCACTTATACCTTTGACTACACCCTGCCCAAGGGCGAGTGGGTGGAACTGACCTTCGTCACGGAAATGACTAAGACCACTCTTTATGTGAATGGCGAAAAAGTTCAGACTTTGTCCGGAAAATTGGTCAAGGGCGAAAACAACAAGAAGTATTGGGACGGCAAGTGGGCATCTCTTGTGACGCCTCTGGCACACATCGGCAGCGAAACCAATGCATTTAACGGTGCCGTGGACTATGTTAATGTCTATGACTTTGCTGTTAAGAGTGCAGAGGAACTCAAGACGCTTGGACAGCGTATCAACAAGGTGGAAACTTTGCCGGACATTCATGTTCCCAATGGAACCGAACAGGATGCGCTGAATCTGCCCTCCGATGTGACTGTAACATTGGCAAATGGTGAACAGGTGAAAGTGTCTGTAAGCTGGACCTGCGAGGATTATAAGAGCACAGAAGGCGTGTATACGTTTACCGGTGTACTTCAGCTGCCTGAGGGAGTCACTAATCCCAGAAACTTGAATGCAACTGTTCGGGTTGCAGTGGCGGCTGCAGAAAAGGCAGATAAGTCTCAGCTGGAACAGCTGGTTGCACAGGCAGAGAAACTGGATTTGAATGGTTACACTGCCGAAAGTGTCAAGCGCTTTGAAGATGCGCTTGAAGCAGCAAAAGCGGTTCTGGCAGACGAAACGCTGCGCAAGGAAGATCAGGCTGTTGTGGATGAAGCGGTTGAGCAGCTGAAGGCTGCCGTCAGAGATTTGACTGTTGAGAATGCTCCTGAGGTTAAGCCTGAGCCTCCCAAGACCGGCGATGAAACCAACATGGTGATCTGGGCAGCAGTATCTTTGACTGCTCTCGCAGGTGCTGCCTGTGCCGGTGCAGCTTTGTGTGTTTCCCGCAAGCGCTGGCACAACTAGCGGTATATCAACGGGCCTGCTGTAAGATGTTCGTTAACAAATCGGGGCTCGTTATATCGTAAAATAATCCGGAGGAATCACGGTTAACCCGTGGTTCCTCCGGATAAATTTTTATTCAAATGAAAGCTACTGACCGGAAAACTGCAGGAGAGCCAGCAATTTATCGTCCGTCAGGGCAGGGGAGGTGTAAGCGCCGTCCAGAATGGCGTCTACATTATCGGCATCGTTTTCGATTTCCTTGGAAAAAAGCTGGGCAGTGGAAACGAGGTCACCGCCGAGGTATGCGACAGTGAGGCAGGTCACAATCACCAGCTTCACCCGGGACACCAGATCATAGTCGGACACCGCTTGGAGCCAGTATCGCAGCACACCGTACTGCGCAAGATTGCGGATACCTTCAGACCATTGGGGGACTTCCAGCGGCTTGGAGAGCCGCTCCCGCCATTGCGGGGTCAGAATTTCCAGCTCTCCCAGAAAAGCCAACAGAGGAGCCGGATCGGCGCTGACAGCGAATTGCTTTGCTGCCTGCAAAATTTCCTCCGGGTTAAATGCAGGGGCGTCGCCGCCGTCCAGAACAGTCTGGATCTGGTAACCGTAATAGAGGAGCAGCACCAGCGAATCACTTATGGAGCGTGAGGTGTCAGAGAGAATCGCAAGGGCCTGCTTTCGGGCGGGGAGAAGAATGTCCATCAATTCTTCATCATATTGGGGCGCTTCGCCGCCGGGGACTTCTTCTGTCTCAAGATCCAGATGCTCTGCGGTGAGAATCAGCCGTGCGGCTTCAGGGCAGGAAAGCTCCAAGCCCAGTTCCAGAAAGTTGCCGAAGTCATGCTGAAGCCGGGGAAAGGTCTTGCAGACATGGCAGAGGGCATCTTCTCCCAGCTCTGTCTGAATACCGCAGAGCCCGTCCTCCCGCCAGAGGGGGCAGCGGCCGTTATGCAGACGGATGGTGGTACCGTATTCCGGATCCTCGTAGAGAGCCTTACGGATGCGCTCTCCAAGGGGGGTATCCAGTCCCCGGTAAAGGGAAGCAGTTTCGGCATCTACCTCAATGTCCCAGTCCTTGCAGCAGGGGTCAGGGCAGTCGGCGGCGGTACAGTGAAATTCAGTATAGTAGGAAGGTTTGAAAACTTGCATGATTTCCTCCAAGGACGAAAGAAAGCGCATACAAGTGCGTATGCGCTTCTTGAAATGATATTTTATTCAGAATCGGCAGGGCGAATGACGTACATCTTTGCAGCGGCATCCGCCAGGGCATCCTTGCTCCGCAGAACCAAGGTTTGCATCTCAGCCATCTGGTCATTGAGACGGTCGGAAAGAGCCTTGAAGTCGCCGGCAACATCGTCAACCTGAGCAGTCACATCTGCCAAAGTGCCGGTGGCCTGCTGATAGATCTGCTGTGCCCGTTCCTGAGCGGCACGCTCTGCCCGCTCGGCACGGCGATAAGCCTCTAATTCCTGATCGGCAATCTGCTGGGCGGCATTGTCATTCTGTGCCTGAGAAAGCTGCTCCCGGACATCTGCCAGCTCCTGCGTCAGGGCTTCCTTTTCACTTTCCAAAGCATCACACTTCTCTGCAAGCTCCGCCAGACGGGGATCTTCTGCGGGGGACTCCATCTTCTGCCGCAGCTGGGCAAGCTCTTCCATCAGCGCCTGATTGTCGTTTTTCAGCTGGTTCAGGGCGTTAGTGTGCTTGGTGTTCATGTATTCGATATAATGCACCACATCTTCCCGGTTAAAACCGTTAAAAGAAGTGCGGAAACTGCGATTTGCTTCCATAATGAATCCTCCCTTGCCGGATCAGTCATAAATATGCTCTATTTCCATGAATTATATCACAGACGGTGAAAAAAGACAACCGGAAACCCGACAAATACCGAAAAATGACAACAAAAAGCGGATACCCAAACTGGGTATCCGCTTGGTACGCCGGAAGGGACTCGAACCCCCAACCCTCGGAACCGGAATCCGATGCTCTATCCATTGAGCCACCGGCGCATTTGCTTTACAGCTAAATTATTATAGCAAGGATTGCACTGTTTGTAAAGG
>RCNI01000392.1_pt1 | contig 27899 bp, 28 predicted proteins | sample 2041151 | NCBI WGS metagenome assembly RCNI01 (sample SAMN09708214, study PRJNA481090) | feces metagenome | isolation source: feces | place: Antarctica: Albino Rookery | reverse complement strand
CCCATAAGTGCAAGACCCATGGTTCCCATAGTTCCCCAGGATGTACCTGTTGCAAGGGATGTAATGGAGCAAATGAGCACGCTTGCAATTAGAAAAATTGAAGGTTTTAAAATCTTAAGTCCAAAATAAATCATTGTAGGAATAGTTCCTGACAGAATCCAAATACCTACCATCATACCTACGATGGCAAGAATCAAAATCGCCTGCATAGCACGCGAAATACCGGTAATCATCATTCCTTCAATGGCTTCCCATTTATATCCGATTTTTAATGCTATCAGTGCAGAAATAATAACACCGATAAACATTGGAATATGTGGATCTACCTCAAATACTATAATACCGACCGACATAACGACAATAAGGCCTGCAAAAGATATAAATGCTTCCCAAAGATGCGGATTACGAATTTCTCTCGTCTTCACTTCACTATCCATTATCTTTCTCCTTTCTTTAATATATATATATTTCTGTATATTTATACTTATAACATTTTTCTGAATATTTTGCAATAGAGTTTTGTTATTTTTTTGTACGATTCTTTTTTGCATAAAAAAAGGAGCTACTATTTAGTTCCTTTACTAAATAGTAACTCCTTTATCATTATATCATCATTTATCTAATATATTCTCTTTCAACATATGTGCTTGTAGCCGTTTTAAGCATACCACCATATCCTAATTCAAATTCTACAATATCTCCCACTTTGTATTCTTTATCACAATGTGTAACATCGAGGATAATATGGTCTGAACTTCCTCCCATAATTTCAATCTGTGAATCTACAGGTGTCATGCTGCCTAAATCAGTATCCTGCTTACCTATGGCGATGATTGCCCTCTTCATGATTCCTCTGTCCTCATAATAAGGTTTTTCTCCAAAAGCATCTACACCTACTTCTCCTATTGGAAGTGAAGGTTTTTCTTTCAGCTCGATAATCTGTGCCTGCAGAATCAGCGCATCACTTACTGTTCCCGGTAGCTTTGTTTCATATGCCGTATCATTTCCCAGAAGGAAAGATTCTCCTAATCTTAAATTGTTTATACCTTCCGGCATTTCTCCTTTATCAATCAGATAAATAGAGCTTGAATTACCGCCTGAAATCATTTCTAACTTAATACCGTATTTCGATTCAATTTCTCTTCCAATCTCAACAAGCTTAGAAAGATTTTCATTCTTTGGAATAATTGCACCGTAGCATGTCAGATTTACACCAATTCCATAAAGGTTAATATTATCCATATGGATAATTTCTTCTACTGCTTCCCAGATAAGATCTTCGTTTTGGAAGAAGAATCCTTCTCTTAAGTCACCAAGGTCAATCATCATAAGAATGTTATGGACAATTCCTGCTTTCTTCGCTTCCTCATTCAGTAATCTGATGGTTGATAATTCAGAGTTAAAAGATAAATCCACATATTTAATAACGTCTGCTACTTCAGCATGCATTGGAATTCTTAACAGAACTGTCTTTTTTCCGTTAATTCTTACCATATCCGCATAAGTTGCAATATTTTTTACTCTGGAGTCTGCAACAAAATCAACGGCAGGGTTTTCTGCAACCATCTTTACCATTTCATGGTCTGCACATAATCCTTTTGTTACAATCATAAGTGAGCAATTGCCATGATCTTTTGTAATTGTTGCACATGCATTAAGATTGTCTTCTAATTTTTTTAAATTGACTATTAATCTTGGGTACATTTTTCTTTCCTCCTAATAATCTGTATTTCTGTTGGGACAGTGAATTCTTGAGCAATGTTTGCAGTCATGTGTACAATCTCCCATATACTGACCACCATTTTCTGTCTCAGCTACCCATTTACCTTTTACGCCTTCTCCCTGCTTCATACTTTCTTTTTGGGTATCTTTTCTCAGTGCAGCTTCCTTTGCAGCTCTGAGTTCTTCTTCGGATGCCCCTCCAATTTCCTCTTCTTCCTTCAAGGCACTAACATCATAACCTGCGGCCTCACACTCTGCGAGATGGCGTTCATATTCTTTTTTCTTCTCTTCTGCTTCCTGGGCTTCCCTTTCAATATCTGCCATATATTTTGCATTAAAGTCCTGTTCTTTCTTCTCAGGGAATTTAAAGTCAAGGCTCTTTTCCAACAATCTGATTGCAGCTTCTCTATACTTTGTAGACAGTACACCTAAAGATGCCATAATATAATCATTGTCGACCAGAATCTTAGCATGCTCCGTAGGGAACAATAACATTCCTGTTTCATTATGTTTTGCAATTTCTTCCATAATCTCCACTCTATGTGGAAGTCTTGTAAGAGCTCCTCCTGTACCGATGATGTATTTAACCTGTGTTAAATCTTTTCCTTCAGCAACAGTTGATCTGCCTGATGGACCATATACATATCTGATACTTCCCGCATGACGTTCTACTGCTCTGAGTACTGCTTCTTTTGTCAGCCTTTCAACAAGTTTAAACTCATCTTCTGTTTTTGGAATTGCAACATAGCTTTCTAATGTTTTTTCTAAGTCTATGCCCATCTTTTCACAGTCCTTCTGCATCTGTTCTTCGCCAATGGACTCAATAACCTTCATGCGATTTACATATACGCCCAGATCTCCTTCTACAGTTCTCTTTGCCTTCGGTTCAGGCGAAATCATAATTCTTGCAATTTTATCCGACTCAGTTGCAACAGAATGAAGATCAGTCGTTGCTCCACCAACATCCAGAACAATCAAATCACCAAGGCAGTCATAGAGAAGCTTTGTACATTCCATTACAGCTCCGGGGGTAGGAATAATCGGTCCGCTTACCATATCTCTTACATTCTCCATTCCCGGTGCATGTGTTATATTCTGTTCAAAAGCGTCCTGGATTACTCTGCGACAGGGTTCAACATTGAGATCATCAATTTTCGGATATACATTTTCTACATTGTATAATTGCTGTCCGCTCTCTTCATCAAAAATCAGTTTCATTTCTTCCTGATTTTCGATATTCCCCGCATAGATAATCGGTGTCTTAAGGCCCAGGGAACGAATCATTTCGGCATTGTCAAGAGCTGTATCTCTTTCACCATAGTCTACACCACCGGCAATGAGAATAAGATTTGGATTGATTTCTTTAATTTTCGCTAAATCCGTTCTTCTCAGTCTTCCTGAAGTAACAAAATGAATAATTCCTCCTGCACCTAATGCCGCTTCCTTTGCTGCCTTTGCAGTCATATCATATACCAGACCATGAACGGTCATTTTCAGACCTCCCGCAGCTGAAGAAGTCGCAAGCATATCATCATACTCAAGACTGTCTATATTCATTTTTTTACATAAATCATCTATGGCACCCTGTAATCCGATCCTCACATCTCCGTCCATTACGGATGTCGGTGCCTGTCCCTGCGCCCAGAAAACCGGATTTTCTGTGTGTAAATCTTTAAAAGCATTTACAACAGTAGTCGTCGACCCAATTTCCGCAACCAAAACATCTACTTTCATTCTCTTCCTCCTTATTTATTTTTCTATGTTATAGTAAGGACAATAACTCAATTAAGAGCTTCTTACTTTGTATTCATCTTTTAATATTGAAAATATTATCTGATCAAGATAACCCCTATCAGATTTATAGTTCTGTCTGAGTACACCATCTTTATGCATACCCAGGCTCTCATATAGTTTTATACCATATTCATTATCTATATAAACATCAAGCCAGAACCTATTCACTTTGAGTTCTTCAAAGGCATATTGTATTAAAGCCTCCATCGATTCTCTTCCATAGCCCTTCCTTTTATCCGTAATTGCAATTCTTCTTAATTCAAAGATTTCAGATTGAGGGTTAAGTCTGATTAATGCATATCCCACCGTTCTATTATCTGTCTTTTCTTTAAACAGTAACAACAAATGGTTTGGATCTTGTATTTCACTTTTATGTTCTTCATAAGTTCCAATCCACAAATAGTCTCTATTCTCTTTATCTTCTTCTATTTCGATTATCTTGTAAATATCTTTTTCTGTAGCCTCTATTATATTCATACGACTCGTCTTAATCATTATTCTCTCAGTCCTTCTCTTTAAACGCTACATTACATAAACAGAGCTGGGCAGCTGCCCAGCCCTGTAACAAGACTTATTTAAATTGTACAGCCTTAACATAGCTGATTATGTTGTAAGCCTTACATTTCGCCTCTTCTTCTCTTAGCTTCTTCACAAAGGAATGTAGCTACATCAATACCATGAGAATCTCTGCCAAATCCAGCATCAATGCCTGTCTTAACAGCATCTTCAGGAATTACCTGAGTACCGCCTGCGCAGATAATAACCTTATCTCTGATACCTTTTTCTATTGCTAATTCATTGATTCTCTTCATATTCTTATAGTGAATGTTATCGTGAGAAATAATAGTTGAAGCCATGATAGCATTAGCATTTAATTCTACAGCTGCATCAACCAGTTTTTCTACAGGAACAGATGTACCTAAGTAGTTAACTTTAATTCCCCATTTTTCGATACCACCATGCTTAATGTTGATGATTTCACGAAGACCTACAGAGTGTTCATCTTCGCCGACTGTACCACAAACAACTACCATTGGATGGTTTTCAAACTCTTCATAAAGTGTTGCATCATCTAAGTGATGTGGTTCAGGTGGGATTTCAAGAGTTGAAGGATCTACATCAAATGTAACTCTTCCCTTCATTTCAATTCTTGTACCTTCTGCTTCCTGCATTACTTCTTTACTTGTAACTTCAGGATTTTCCAGACCAAGTTTTCTACCGATTTCAAGAGCTGCAGCTTCAGCTGTTCTTGTATTTGCAGGTATCATCATTGTCATAAGAACAACACCATCTCCGCACCATTCCATTTCAGGCTTGATTGCTTCTCCGTCAAGATATTTTGCAACCTTTTCCAATCTACGGTCAACGCAGTCCTCTTCATCTAATTCATCGATGAATACGATCTTGCTTCTGTCTTCAAAAGTACAACCGCCAATCAGAGCTGATGGATTTTCAGGATCTCCACCATACTGTTCAACGTTGTTATAACCGAAGTGAGCAGTTACTGGAGCCATGTAGTCTTCTTCTCTTTCGAAGATATATCCATAACCAACGCCGCCTTCAATCTTTCTTGCGATACCGTCACCGTTTCTTTCAGGATATTTTGCAGAGTCAACAAAGAATCCTTCCTGTACAGCCTGGAAGTATCCACCTACTTCAATGATTTCTTCCATGAACAGGCATGCTCTTTCTTTGATTTCTCTGGCCATTTCTCTTAATGGACCGTCTTTTTTCAGTTCAACCATTTCCATCAGACCATCCATACCGATTAATGCCTGTTTAGCATTATCGCATGCTTCCATATTGTAGATATGCCAAGGAACGTTTCTTCCTTCGTCCGGTGTGATTGTTGACTGAATGTCAGCACTTGTAAGTTTTGAAATGAACATGTTCATTACATGAGTTACAGTTGCTTCTCTTACTGATGAGCAGATATATTTTGTATTCTGCTGTGCTCTCATCTTATATCTTCCACAGATATCTCTTAATGCTACGGCATAAGGTAAGTCTAAGTACATACAAGGTGCCGGTGTAGCTGATGGAGGTACTGTTGATAATGCGATATTTTCAGGTTTAATACCGACTTTTTCTGAGAACAGAGAGTTAATGGCATGCTGAACGATAAGTTCAGGCATTACTTTCCATGCTTCTCTTGCTGTAGCATTAGCATTATGTGCTCCGTCAATCTGAAGAATTCCAGCCCATGCCATAATCTTCTTTGATTCGCAGGCATCTACGAAAGATCTTACACAGTTGATATCTCTATAAAGAACGTTGTACTGAGGGTCCTGATGCGCACCGTTGATACCTTCTTCAGCAAACATTACAGCAACGTCAGGTCCTGCAACGCCGGATACATATGAATGGTAGTTGATTGGACGACCAACTTCATCTTCAATAATATCTAATGCTTTTCTCTGCGCTCTTACCTGTTTTCTTGTTACAGGAATACCACCTATGCCCTGTGGTGTACCTTCCATAAGTCCATCAATGTGGGATTGTCCCATATGTCTGATAACCATGATATGGTCTGCACCATGCCAAGCTGCCATTCTCATTCTTCTGATATCATCTTCAAATCTGCCGGAAGCGATTTCTGTTGTGATTACAGGAAGTGGCTGTGGATCGATATCACCAAAGTATTTTGCCGGAGGAAGTCCAACACTGTTCTTTAGCGGTTCTGAACAATCATGATATTCGAAAGGTCCCATCTTAAGATTTGGAGCAGGTTTTCTCCAAACCCAACCTCTTCTTCTTGGCTCATATTTATCAATGTCCTTTAAGATGTTTCTTACATCCAATTTCTCATTGTGCTTTAAAATCATATCTGCCATTGTTATTTGCCCTCCTTGAATAGTGCTACTGCATCATCCCAGTATTCACCCTGAGCAAGTTTTTCACTTGCTTCTCTGATGGAAATACCTTTTTCCTTAGAAATCTTGTAAACAACATGACCTGTACCATGTCCCATAAGACCTCTGTCCATACAGCCTTCAACAATTTTCTGTGTATCTAATGAGGAAACGCCCATTCTTAATAATACGGCTCTTTCTACTGAAGGTGTAGTATTCTTTCTTCCTAATTCAAGAAGTGGATCAACTACCTGGGCAGTTAATTCCCAGAATCTGTCGTAAAGTTCTTCGTCAGATAGGTTTGCAATATGCTTTCTTCTCTGTTCGAAATCGTCTGCTCTTTTCATTCTTTTTCTCCTTATTATAAAAATATATAAGTAGGTGCACTCACTATAGCTGCACCATTTTGTAACATCACTTTTATAAGCTCACGTTAGATTATAAACCTAAAGTTGCCTTTACGAAGTCTAAATCTGTCTTAGTTTCATCTGCTAAGAACTGAAGGTCTTCAGCTGTGAGTTTTGTCATATCTGTAACTCCTGCCTTTTTGCATGCCTTCTTGATTCTTGACTGTCTGAAGTGGTTAAGGTCTGCATCCTGTGCTCTGATATATCCAGGATCTTTAGGGAATACAATATTTTCTCCCGGTTTATCTTCTACGTCAGGATCTCCGAATTTAAGTTCGATTCCATTGTCTCTTGCAAAGTCAAGCTGTGGCTGAATGTGTTTTCCGGCACCCGTGTATTCAGTTTCACTGATTACAATTACTGCATCTTCAGGTAATTCCTGTGCAAGTGAGAATGCTGCTGCCAGAGCTGTATTTCCTGCAGGACCCTTTTCCATTCCTTCTAAGTTTGCAAGAGCTTCTGTAATGTACATTACATCTCCCTGTTTAACTGTTACATAACGGTCCATGTAACGAAGAGGTCTTGCTGCTGAACGAGGAACGTCTGAGTGGTCAGGGTCTGTTGCATATGGAACACCAAATCCTGTATGTCCTGTTGTGCATGATTTTCTGTTGAACTGTTCGTCTGATGCCATTGAAAGTCCTGTTAAGTCAATTGAAGCTGCAACCATCTGTGTATTTACAGCACCTGCTCTTAAAAGACCACGAGCTGTACCTGTAAGCATTCCGCCACCGGCATTTGTGCAAACTACCATTTCAGGATCTTTTCCAGCTAATTCACGGCACTGCATTGCAATTTCATAACCTAATGTTTCGATACCTGCAATACCGAATGGTGAATATAATGAAGCATTGAAGAAGCCTGTATCTTCAATTACTGAAAGTACGGTATAAAATAATTCAGGTCCTACTGTTAACTGAATAACTTCTGCACCTAATGCTTCGCATTTTCTTGCTTTTTCAACGATTTCAGGCTGTCCTACAGCATGTGAGTCATAGCATTCCTGAACGATGATGCATTCTAAGCCCTGCATAGCTGCCTGTGATGCAACTGCAGCACCATAGTTTCCTGATGTAGCTGCTACAACGCCTTTGTATCCTAATTTCTTAGCATGAGCTACTGCGCAGGCTGCTCTTCTTGCTTTGAAACTTCCGGATGCATTTGCTGCTTCATCTTTAGCAAAGATTCTTGCACCATAACCTGGTTTAGCATATTTTCTGCTTAATTCTGTTAAATTTCTTAATTCAATAAGTGGTGTATTACCAACAGCTGTTCTTGACTGGATTTTTGCGATTTCTTCAAGAGTATATCCTGTTGATTTCATTAAAGCTTCGTAATCGAATGCTACTGAACCGGATTCGAATTCGTTGTAATCAAGTCCCAAAGCTTTACCCATAATTTCATTTGATCTTCCCATTACGGAATCGTAATCTTTTGCTAATGCCATTATTTGTCACCTCCAAACATGATGTCTCTTAACTGTTTGTCAATCTGAACGATTTCAGGAACAAACTTGCCATAGCTATGTGCGTAGTATGGAGCTGTTTCAACTAATGTGCCATGTTCTTCACGATGGGAAGCTGTAATTACTGTAACTTCATCACCGATTTCAGCATCTTCCTGTAAGAAACCTTTTGTCCACATTTCTAAATCGCATTTCTGTGTATCTTCAGGAATCTTACCAGTTCTCTGTTCTGCTTTAAGTACTACTCTGTGAATACGTACCCATTCTCCTTTTTTAACCATTGTAATCATCTCCTATTTTACTTGGTAAGCCTATACTTCTACACGAATATAAAGAAGTATAAGTTCTCAAATCTCCTGTACAGATTTGCGCAGGAGATTTGAAATAACATTTTATTTAAATAAACTATTTAACTAGTTTGCAATCTTCGTCGATTAAGTTTCTCATGTCTCCCATGATTGCTCTTGGAACTGGAATATCAATCATAGTCTTTAGACCAGGTCTAGCGTTGATAACGTGAGGAATTGTATTCATGATCATAGCCATTGTACCGATTCCACCTTCAATTTCAGGAGTGTTAGCCATATTTACAGGAGGAACACCCTTAATTTCTACATAGTCACCTGTATGTACTCCAACCTGTTCTGGTTCGATCTGCTGTGGGTGATCCATTTCGATTTTAACTTCGCCGTCAACTGTTCCCCAGCCTTTCATTGCAACACCTGCAACCTGACCTGCAGCTGCAAATCCATAAGGAGATTTTCTATCTACATCTGTAACGATTGGTTCCATATCCTGTTCGAATTTTTCAAGGTTCCAACCTAAAGCTTCGCAAATCATACCAACAGATTCTGCAAATCCAACATGTCCAGCCATTGTTCCTGCAACTTTTCTTGCTTCGAAATCAGCAACTTCAACACCGATTCCCTGTTCCTCCATTACAGCAGGTCCAAATGGTGATAAGCTGTTAACTCTTCTTGATACGATATGGTCAACTGTTTCGCAAGCACCAGTCCAGAGAATTACAAGAAGGTCCATAATAAGTCCCGGGTTAATACCAGTTCCTAATACTGTAACGCCGTTCTTCTTTGCAATTTCATCCAGCTGTTTAGCTAATTCAGGTTCCTGAGCCTGTGGATAAGCCATTTCTTCAGCTGATGTAATTACGTTCATTCCTCTTTCCATTACGAAAACTAATTTGTCGTATACATCTTTTGTAAATGAGTTTGTGCAAACTACTACGATATCAGCAGTTCCCGGTTTAATAACATCTTCAGGAGTACCTACGATAACGTCTTCTCTGTCTCCTCTTTCGATTCCAGGAACTACATCATACATGCTCTTGCCGATTTTGTCACCGATATCAATTGCGCCTACGATATCAACGCCCTGTTTTTTTACCAGCATTTTACCGATTCCGCCACCCATAGCGCCTAATCCCCAAAGGATTACTTTTACATTTTTCATTTGCTTTTCTCTCCTTTTAATATAAATTTTAAAAAATTAAAATTAATTACATGTGCTTATAACACACACTTATATAGAGCAATTATTGTGCCAACTTTTCCACGTATACAAGATACAAATGTATCACTTTTTATACACGTCTTTTTCAACTTTATACATGTTTTATTCATTTTTTTAATGAATTCTGACTAATTATTCACTATAGTCAGTATTAGTCTTATTTTTTAAAATTTCCTGAGCTCAGATAATGCAAAATTATTTGCACATAAGGAGCAAATTTTTTTGCATTACTCATCTTTTATTCCATATTTTTTAAGCTTATGCTGTAATGTCTGTCTCTTGATTTTAAGTTCTGAAGCTGCTCTGGATATATTTCCGCCTTCATTTATCATTGCTTCCCTGATAATCTCTTTTTCGAGGTTTGCAAGATACTCGTCTAAAGGACCCTGGCGATTCCATTTTAGCGCATCCTCTCCTATTGCTTTTTTCTGCATCGGCATCTGCAGAAGTTTCTCCGTAAGAACGTGTTCTGTATCTGCCATGGCAACAGCCTGCATAATAATATTTTCCAGTTCTCTCACATTTCCGGGGTAATCATACTCCATAAGCCTTTCCATTACCCCTTCGGAAACCATCCAGATTTCTTTTTCAAAGCGTTTATTATGCTTCTCCAGTAACTTTTCTGTAAGTATCGGTATATCATCTTTACGGTTCCTAAGTGGTGGAATTTCAATGTTTACAACATTTAATCTATAATAAAGGTCTTTTCTCAGTTTTCCTTCTTCTATGAGTTTCTCAGGTGGTTCATTTACCGTCGCCATAATTCTTACATCTATAGGAATATCCTTGGTTCCGCCTACTCTTCTTATATAGTCTTCCTGTAAAACACGAAGAAGTTTACTCTGAAGCTCGTAAGGCATGGAATTTATTTCATCTAGCAGCAGGGTTCCACCCATAGCCTGCTCAAAAAGTCCGGCGCGATCTACCGCACCTGTAAATCCTCCCTTTGCTGTACCAAATAGAATACTTTCAAGCAACGTCTCCGGAAGTGCTGCGCAGTTCTGTGCAAGAAACGGCTTACCGCTTCTTTTGCTGGCATAGTGAATACTCTGTGCAACAAGTTCCTTACCGGTTCCCGTCTCTCCGTATATAAACACAGATGCCACATTTGAAGAAGCCCTTCTTGCGCGTTCCATTACGGCTAAAAACTCAGGATTCCTGCCTATAATGTCCTTAAACTCATAATGCCTTATTATCGGTTTTTCCTGTTCCTGATGATTACGATTTTCACGTAACTCCAAAATTGTATCACTCATAGAGCGTATATTCGTTATATCCGTTGCAACTTCAACAGCAGCAATGGTTTCTCCATTATCAATTACCGGTACTGTACTATTGATAGTTGTAATATCTTTTCCATACAGATTTTTATATGACTGTTGTTTATTTCGCGTTGCAACATTCTTCTTCAAAGCCTGATACATAGTACTTTCATTAAGCTTTACGCCCGGAAACGCTGTATGAAAAGGCTTGCCGATTACATCTTCAACGCTGATCTGTTCCATCGCTGCCATGGATTTATTATAAAAAATACCTGTTCCATCTGCATCGACTACATAAATACCATCATCGATTAACTTAATTAACTCTTCTATTATTCTTTGATATCCTTTTGCGTCCATAACATCCTCCCTCTATATTTTACACCCTTTCCGCTCTCGGTGCAAATAATTTTGCATCTATAATCAGTTGAAATTTTTCTCATTTTGCGTTATATTTGTATTTGATACTTTAAATCGAAATTTGATGATTTCTGACATTTTTTGTCTAAAATATAGAATTTATTTCATGCTTATGGAGGATAAATATGAGAATACGTAAAAATAGCGATACTATAGAAGAAAACGAAATTGAGTTTATTGCTAAGGTCTCTGATGCTCTGGCGCATCCTGTACGCCTTTCACTTTTCCGCTATATTATGCAGTGCAATAAATCAATGAAAAAAGTATGCAACAAAGATCTCTGTGCTAATTTTGACTATGCACAGGCTACAATTTCCCAGCACGTAAAAAAATTAGTTCAGTCAGGGCTTCTCGAAGTCAAAAAGGAAGACAGATTCTCTTATTATTATGCTAATCTCGGTCTTCTTATGCGTTATATTAATGAAACAAAGAAATTTTCAATTATATAGCATTTTATGTATTAAAAAAGCTGATGAATTAAATTCATCAGCTTTCTTTTATATTGTTTCGTAATATTTTCTCTGCTGTTCATCTTTCCACTCAGCTTTGTCGGCGTAAACAATTAAACGGTCTTTAACGTTAATGTATCCGCCTTTAAGCTCTGCTTCAATAAAATCGTCAGCTCCCACAGGTTTTATCTTTGCTTCTCCCTCTTCAGCCAGTAACTTACAGCACCAGCTGTGATTTGCCATAAAACCTTCGTATCCTTCAGCAGTTTTTACTACAAGCATTTCCACATCTCCGGTATAAAATCTTTTATCCGGCGTAATTATCTCTAAAACAATTGCTTTAGTACTCATGATTATTCTCCATCTGCAACAGTTTTACCATTCTTTTTTTCTGTTGCAAGGTATTCTTCATATTTCTCGACTACATCATCAATTCCACCTGCAAACAGGAACATTGATTCAGGAATATCATCATGTTTACCATCAAGAATTTCCTTAAAACCACGAATTGTTTCTGATAGTGGTACATATTTTCCTTCCATTCCTGTAAACTGTTCTGCAACAGAAAACGGCTGAGATAGGAAACGCTGGATTTTTCTTGCTCTTGATACAGTAAGTTTATCATCTTCTGATAATTCATCCATACCAAGTATTGCGATAATATCCTGCAAATCTTTATATGTCTGAAGTACTTCCTGTACACGTCTTGCAACATCATAGTGTTCTTCTCCGATAATCAGCGGATCAAGAATTCTCGATGTAGATGCTAAAGGATCTACTGCAGGGTAAATACCAAGTTCAGTAATAGATCTTGATAATACTGTTGTAGCATCCAGATGTGCGAAAGTTGTAGCAGGTGCCGGGTCAGTAAGGTCATCGGCCGGCACATATACAGCCTGAATAGATGTAATAGATCCATCCTTTGTGGAAGTAATTCTTTCCTGCAATGCACCCATTTCTGTTGCCAGTGTAGGCTGATATCCTACTGCAGAAGGTACACGTCCAAGTAAAGCGGAAACTTCAGATCCTGCCTGTGTAAAACGGAATATATTATCTATGAAAAGCAGAACATCCTGTTTTTCTTTATCTCTGAAATGTTCAGCCATAGTTAAACCTGTCAGTGCAACTCTCATTCTTGCTCCCGGCGGTTCATTCATCTGTCCGAATACCATTGCGGTTTTCTCAAGAACACCTGACTCTTTCATTTCATTATAAAGGTCATTACCTTCTCTTGTTCTTTCTCCTACACCTGCGAATACAGATATACCGCCATGTTCTGTGGCAATGTTATTAATCAGTTCCTGAATCAGTACGGTTTTACCAACTCCGGCACCACCTAAAAGACCTACTTTACCACCCTTTGTATATGGTGCAATAAGGTCAATAACTTTTATTCCTGTTTCGTAAATCTGGGAAGATGTGTCCTGTTCCTCAAAATTCGGTGCCTGTCTGTGAATGGCACTCTTTTCTTTTGCTTCTACCGGACCTTTTTCGTCGATAGGCTCTCCAAGAACATTAAACAGTCTTCCAAGAACTTCCTGTCCTACAGGCACTTTAATCGGATTTCCGGTATCCACCGCGTCCATTCCCCTTGAAAGTCCATCTGTTGAAGAAAGTGCTACACATCTGACCTGATCATCTCCGATGTGCTGATGTACTTCCGCTACAACGCGCTGATCCTTTCCATCAATATATATTTCATTTAATAACTCCGGCATATGTGCAGGATGAAATTTTATATCTATAACAGGACCGATAATCTGAGATATTTTACCTATATTCAATCGCTCCACCTCCGTTATTTCTGTGCCTGTGATCCGGCAACAATTTCTATAATTTCATTAGTTATTTCTGTCTGTCTTGCACGATTATATAAAATGTTAAGCCCATCTAACATTTCACTCGCATTGTTATGAGCATTTTCCATAGCCATACGTCTTGCTGCATATTCGCAGGTTGCTGATTCTATACATGTAGAGTATACCACCAGCTCAACGTACTTAGGAATAAGGTAGTTAAATACCTCCTCGGCTGACGGACCATATTCTATACAGTGATGCACTTTTCCCGCTGCATGCGTATCATTGATATCAAATGGAAGAAGTTTCTTTATTACAACTTCCTGCTTTAATGGGTTTACGTAAGAAGTGTAAATAATATCAACTTCATCGATTTCTCCCTTTAAATACATCTCCATAAGCGGACGACTTACTTTTGATGTTTCTTCAAAAGTAACCGTATCAGCCGGTGCATCATGTTCCATTAAAATCTCTGTATTATGATGCTCAAAATAATCTCTACCCTTAGATCCCACTGTAATGAGCTTTACATTGTGTTCCGAATCTCTGAATTCATTAAGATATTTTTCCGCAGCACGAATTACAGTACCGTTAAAGCTACCACAAAATCCATTACTGCTTGTAATCACCATACAACATTTTGTTTTGATTTCTCTGCTTCCAACCAAAAATTCCGATGGAACATCTTCTGTTGCAGAAAAAAGTTCTCCGATAGTGTCAATCAGACTGTAAAGATAGGTCTTGGCATTATCAAAATTTTTTCTGCTCTTTCTAAGTTTTGCAGCAGATACCAGCTGCATAGCGTTAGTAATTCTTTCTGTACTGCCGATGCTCTTGATTCTTCTCTTAATCGCTTGCATCTGTTCAGCCATAGATAAAACCTACTTTCTTAAATTCTGTTATGCCCTTAATCAGCTGTTCTTCTGTTTCTGCTGAGAAATCACCGGTCTCTCTGATATTTTCCACAACCATAGGGAAATGATCTTCCATATATGCGAAGAACTGTTTCTCAAAAGTTTTTACTTTACGTGGATCAATATCATCAAGATAGCCGTTTGCTGTAGCATAAATAATCATAACCTGATGTGCCATTTCCATTGGCTCATACTGCGGCTGTTTTAAAATTTCCATTAAAACACGTCCATGATCCAGCTGTTTCTTTGTCGTAGCATCGACATCTGAACCGAACTGTGAGAAACTCTGTAATTCTCTGTACTGTGCAAGCATAAGTCTTACTTTGCTGGATACTTTTTTCATTGCTTTAGTCTGCGCATCTCCACCTACACGGGATACAGAAATACCTGCGTTAATTGCCGGTCTCTGTCCTGAGAAGAATAACTCTGTTTCAAGGAAGATCTGTCCATCTGTAATAGAAATTACATTTGTAGGGATATATGCAGAAACATCCCCCGCCTGTGTTTCGATAATAGGTAATGCCGTAATTGAACCTCCACCCAGCTCATCAGACAGTTTTGCAGCTCTTTCCAGAAGTCTGCTGTGCAGGTAGAATACATCTCCCGGATAAGCTTCTCTTCCTGGTGGTCTGCGAAGTAATAATGACATTGCTCTATAAGCAACGGCATGTTTTGATAAATCATCATAAACAATCAGCACATCTTTTCCCTGGAACATAAAATGTTCTGCCATAGCGCATCCTGAATATGGTGCAATATACTGTAATGGTGCAACTTCACTTGCTGTAGCGGATACAACAATTGTATAATCCATTGCTCCACGTTTTTCTAAAGTCTGTACCAGTTGGGCAACAGTAGATTTTTTCTGGCCGATTGCTACGTAAATACAGATAACATCCTGATCTTTCTGATTAAGAATTGTATCTACAGCAATAGCAGTCTTTCCTGTCTGTCTGTCTCCGATAATTAATTCACGCTGTCCTCTTCCGATAGGAATCATGGCATCAATAGCTTTAATTCCTGTCTGCAGTGGTTCACATACGGATTTTCTTTGTAATACACCTGTTGCCGGGTATTCGATTGGACGATACTTTTCTGTATGCAGTTCTCCCTTTCCGTCAATCGGCTGGCCTAAAGCATTTACTACACGGCCTATAAGTTCTTCTCCTACCGGAACTTCTACAACTTTACCTGTAGGTTTTACAACATCGCCTTCTCCGATTTCTCTGTCAGAACCTAAAATTACTGCTCCGACGTTGTCCTCTTCAAGGTTCATTGCCATACCGTAAGTTCCACATGAGAACTCTAAAAGTTCGCCTGACATACAGTTTTCCAGACCTTCAACTCTCGCAATACCGTCTCCGATCTGCGTTACAGTTCCGAAATCTGAAATTTTAATACGATTTGTACGGCCTAAAATCTGATCCTTTGTCAAATTACCCTCTACAATTTTCGTAATTGTTGATTTAAGATCATTCAGATTTTCAGAAAGAGATGCATCCATCATTCTTCCCTTTACAAAAAGTTTAACTCCACCTAAAATTTCAGGTCTGATCTCATTTTTTAAATGTATTTCTTCTTTAAATTGATTTGTCAGCTGTTTTTCAAATTTTTCAATCTGCTCATCAGAAAGAGGTGTTGCCGAATAAATTACATTTTCTTTTAATTCTACACCTAAATCCGCTAACTCTGTATATTCGTTAACAACATCATGGAAATATTTCATCCGGTTTGCATCTAGAAGAACATCCATTAAGGATAATACTTCTTCACTTACGCTTCCTGATAAAACATGTTCCAGCATTGCACGTTTTCTTACAATTGAAATTTCCGGATTGCATAAATCTTCAAGATAACCCGGTTCACTCTGAAACAGCTCATCTATACGGACAATTTCTTCACGAGTCTGTTTTACTTTATTTATTTCTGTTGCAGCACTAAACAAAGCCTGTCCGTACGTAGTTGCAATTTTTAACTCCATGACTCTGCCTCTGCTTCCTCAATAATTTTATTTACAATCTCTGCATGATCTTCCGGATTGAGTTCTTTTTCAATAATCTGAGATGCAGCTAAAAGTGCAAGTGAGCTAACTTCACTTTGCATTTCTTTTTTCGCTCTGATTTTTTCTCTTTCCATATCCTTGTAAGATTGTTCTACTATGGCACTTGCCTTTTCCTGTGCCCCTTCTAATATTTTTTCTGCCTGAACTTTTGCTTCATTTCTTGCGTTTTTCAGGATTTCCTGACCTTCACCTTCAGCTTCGGCAAGTTTTGCCTGATAATTTTCAAGTTCTTTCTGTGCTTCCTGATTTACATCTACTGCATTTTTTAATGCAGCTTCAATAACTTTTTCTCTTTCTAACATAAAGTTGTGAACTTTTTCAAAGAAAAAATGTTTTAAAACAAAAAACAATACCAGCACAGTTATTGCAGAAAACAGAAGATTCCAGTTAAGTGCCAGTAATGGCTGATGTAATTCCATAACTTCTCCTCTTATTTCCTAATTCATTGATATACGTAATATATGTTTTTACAGTTTACCTAAAAGCATAATTGCAATAACGAATGCTAATACGCCGATAGTTTCCATAATCGCCATACAAACAATAACTGTTGTTCTGATTGTTCCGTCTGCTTCCGGCTGTCTTCCTATTGCTTCAACACCTTTACCTACAGCGAGACCCTGTCCAATTCCGATTCCTAATGCTGCCAGTCCTATTGCAAGACCTGCTCCTATTCCTATAATTCCCATTTTTTTACCTCCATATTTTATTTATTTGCTTTTTTTACTTCATCAGATACTTTTTCAATTGCTGATGTTAAAAATACCATTGTTAACATGGTAAAGATTAGTGTCTGAATTACCGGCTCGAATATATCAAAGAATGCGTTTAAAGGTAATACCGTCACTGCCCGTAAGAACGGGATGTCTGTAACCAAACTACTTAACCACGTCATAAGATGTAGCCAGAGATCTACAATAATCATACCCCCTAAAATATTTCCGAAAAGACGCAATGCCAGTGATATAGGAAGTGTTATATCTTCCATAATTTTTAGCGGAAACATAAATGGATATGGATCACACATATGTTTTAATTTACCTTTTATACCGATTCTTTTTATGCTGCTTCCCTGTATCAGGAAGTAAGTCATAAGTGATAAAGCAAATGCAACATTCAAATCTGCTGTAACTGGTCTTAATCCAAATAATCCCAGGCTGCTTCCAAGTAATATAAATGCGAATATCGTACCTATATATGGTGCAAAACCGATATTTTCAGGACCCATATTAGACTCAGTAAATTTGTATGCCGCATCAACCAGTTTTTCAGCAATAAGCTGTTTCCCTTTTGGTACAGTTTTTAATCCACTGCCTAACCAAATGCCGAGACCACCTAAAATCACCGCAACAATAATTCCGAAAATGGTACTTTCCGTGACCTGAATTTTTCCATCTCCGAAACTAAGAATTATTCTTGCACCTAGTTCCTCAACATTGATCATTTTTTCCCCTCCTTTACATACATAATACTTGCAAAAAGCGCAAAGCTGAGTACACTAATCGCATAAGCGATAATTGACTTCATTCCGCTTTTTACTGCCAGATATGCTGATAAGGCGAATATTATAAGTCTTATACCATAAATCAGCACACCTGCGTATATTTTTAATATTTTTTTATGGCCGTATAAAATACAATCCACTACCACACCAAGCAGAATATAATTAACAATCATTGTGGTAGTACCGGATACTATTCCAATAAAAAATTCCCTATTGAATCCTATAATAAATAAGGAAATTATTTCACAGATTATATTAAATGTGACTATGCTGTAAATCACATGTTTCTGTATGCTTTTTGCTTGATCAATCATTTTAAACAACACTTATTATAGTCCTTTTTTATCAAATGTAAATACTTGTAAGACGATATTTTTAACTTTCTACTTATGATATGTCTCATTATGATTAATTTTGAAACTTCTGTATATTTGCTCTAAAAGTATAACCCTCATCATCTGATGTGGAAAAGTCATATCTGAAAAAGACAAACTGTAATTTGCTCTTTTACTTACTGCCGGACTTAGCCCAAGACTTCCACCAATAATAAATGCAATATTACTGTTTCCCTCTAATACCAGTTTTTCCATATGCATCGCAAGTTTTTCAGATGAAAGTTTTTTCCCCTGAACTTCTAATGTGATAACATACATATTATCCTTTATCTTTTTCAGAATTTCTTCACCTTCATTTTCCTTTACTGCATCTTCTTCAGCTTTTCCCGCTTTATCAGGTAATCTGCTCTCCCTTAGTTCTATAATTTCCAGATTACAAAAGCGTTTTAATCTTTTACTGTACTCGGTAACAGCCTCGCTCCAGTACTTTTCTTTAAGTTTTCCTATACATATAATAGAAATATTCATTTTACACCTCCATCAGTGGGCTGACCTGATTTTTACGGATTATATCCATCTCCAGGTCTTTTCCAATATAAAAATCTTCTTCAAAAAGAATATTCCTGATTGTTAAATACGCCTGAGCCGGCGTATTATTCTCACTGCTCAGATGGGCAAGAACAATTTTCGGAATTTCGTCTTTATTCTCTCTCTGATGTAACATTCTGCAAATACACTCTCCTGCAGCTTCGTTGGATAAATGCCCCTTGTTTCCCAGAATTCTCTGTTTCAGGTTATACGGATATGCTCCCATTTTTAAAATATTAATTTCATGATTTGCCTCTAAAACAAGAAAATCCGAATCATATATTTCATTAAATATATCCTTAGTTATGTAACCGGTATCTGTAACAATGCTGAGTTTTCTCTCGTTATGTGTAAATGAAAATCCCATAGGTTCTACTGCATCATGTGATAAATTAAAGGATTTAACACATATGTCCCCTATATTAAACTCACAATCCGCATTTATGAAGTTAAACTTGCCTGCTTCAACTTTATCGTTTATTTCCGATGCAGTTCCTCTAGAGGTGAAAACCTTTGCATTTGAAGCTTTTTTACTGATCATTCGTATACTTTTTACATGGTCCGAATGTTCATGGGTAATCAGAATTCCATCAAGGTCTTCCAGTGTAAGATTTCTCTCAGCCAGGCCCTCTATAACCTTTTTCCCTGCAATCCCTACATCTATTAATAATTTTGTTTTTTCACTCTCCACAAGATAACTGTTTCCTGAACTGCTGCTTGCAAAAGAACAAAATTTTAATGCCATATATTTTCTCCATCCTTTAAAATTAACACTTTATTATATCACAACTTGCTCAAATTATCCATAATACTATTCACATATGTGGACTATTTTATCCCCCTCTTTTATCCACACAGATATTCACATATGTGGATAATTCTCCCTTATTTGTTTATATTTGTAAATTTTTTCGAAATAAATCTAATATATATTTCCACTTTGTTGGTTTTTTTGTTGTACTTTTTGATGAAATAGTGCATAATATATGTGGTAATTTTTTAATAGAATAGAATGCATTAATATTGCTAATTTCTATAATGCTGTTACAAAGGGGACTGAGATGACAATATTAAGAATTTATACTGATGGAGGATGCTCTGGTAACCAAAGTCAGAAAAACTCCGGTGGTTGGGGTGCAATTCTGGAGTTCGGAGAATATCGAAAAGAACTTTTTGGAGGAGAAAAAAATACCACCAATAACCGTATGGAACTTACCGCCGTTATTGAAGCTTTTAAAGCACTTAATAAAGAAAATCAGACTATTGAGGTTTTTTCTGATAGTGCCTACGTTTCAAACTGTTTTAGAGAAAAATGGTATGAAAGCTGGGAAAAAAACAAATGGCGTAATGCAGCCAAAAAATCTGTTGAAAACCAGGATCTTTGGAAAGAATTACTGGCATTAGTAAGGAAGCATCAGGTAAAATTCTTCCGTGTTAAAGGTCACGTTAATTTAAATAGCAAATCAACAGACTTTGATAAGATATATGAAAAATTCGTAAGTTGGAACGGTACACGTTTCACTTTCGAAGATTTTAAATATATTACTGCAATGAATAATCGTGCAGATGAATTAGCAAACATAGGTATATCCCGTGTAAAAGGAGAGATGTAGAATGAAAAGAAGAGTGGGAACTATATCCAGAGGTTTAAGAGCACCTATTATAAAAGAAGGCGATGATCTTCAGCAGATTCTGATTGATACTGTAATCGATGCAGCAAATGCAGGAGAATTTACTATTCATGACAGAGACGTTTTAGCTGTAACAGAATCAATTTTAGCCAGATCACAGGCAAACTATGCTTCAACTGATGATATTGCTGCAGATGTAAAAGCTAAACTTGGAGATGGAACAATCGGCGTAATCTTCCCGATTTTAAGCAGAAACAGATTTGCTATCTGTCTTCGTGGAATTGCCCGCGCTGTAGACAAAGTGGTTCTTATGCTAAGCTATCCTTCAGATGAAGTTGGAAACCACTTAGTAGATATTGACCTTCTTGATGAAAAAGGAATTAATCCTTACACTGATATTTTAACTCAGGAAGAATTTGAATCTTTATTCGGCAAATCAAAACACACATTTACAGGTGTTGACTATGTAAATTATTATAAAAGCATTATTGAAGAAGAAGGTGCTGAAGCTGAAGTAATCTTCTCCAATAATCCTAAGGCTATTGTTAATTACACAAAAACTGTTTTAACTTGTGACATTCATACAAGAGCAAGAACAAAAAGACTTTTAGCAAATGCCGGTGCAGAAAAAGTATTTGGTCTTGATGATCTTCTTACTGCAAGTGTTAACGGTAGCGGATATAATGATAAATACGGAATTCTCGGATCAAACAAAGCTACTGAAGATATGATTAAACTTTTCCCGATCAACTGTCAGGACTTTGTTGACGGAGTACAGAAGAAGTTAAAAGTTTTAACAGGAAAAACAGTAGAAGTTATGGTTTATGGCGATGGTGCATTTAAAGATCCTGTCGGAAAAATCTGGGAACTTGCAGACCCTGTAGTTTCACCTGGATATACAAAAGGTCTTGAAGGTACACCAAATGAAGTAAAACTTAAATATCTTGCTGATAATGAATTCGCTGATTTAAAAGGTGAAGAATTACAGGATGCAGTTAAAGACTACATAAAGAATAAAGAATCTGATCTTGGAGACTCCATGGTTGCACAGGGAACAACACCAAGAAGACTTACAGACTTAATCGGTTCTTTATGTGACCTGACAAGTGGAAGTGGCGATAAAGGAACTCCTTTCATCTACATTCAGGGATATTTTGATAACTATACAAAATAAGCAAACACAAAAATGCAAAAGAGGGAATCCCGTTATACGGTATCCCCTCTTTTTATTTTCTTATAATATATTAATTACCTTTCTTACATTCGGTAAGATTTCTGTTGCTGCAGCTTTTTCAATATGTTCTTCCATTTTCTTCGGTGAGTCTACATATTTAACAAGATTTCCGGAGCCGCCTACACAGCCGCCCTCACAGGCCATGCCTTCAATAAAGTTGTATGGCAGCAGTCCTTTTTCCGCTCTGAGCAATGCCTTCTTACAGCTTATAACTCCATCACAGGAAATCGGATTAAATTTAAAATCAGTATTGTTCATTTCCTTTAGTGCCTGCTCAATAGCAATAGCAAGACCACCTGAACGTGCAAAAATTCTTCCGTAATAAGATGCATGGTTCCATTCCGTTTCCTTCTGCTCGCGAAGATTGATATTCTTACTGTCAAATAGTGCCTGCAATTCTTCAAAAGTAATTGCATAATCAACATACTGTGCAATTTCCGGCTTTCTGACCTCTGCTTTTTTCGCAATACATGGGCCGATAAATACGGTTTTGTATTCCGGATTCTCCTCCTTAACAAGCTTGGCAAGTTCTGCCATCGGTGAAAGGTTATGAGAAATATGTTCTTTTAATTTCGGATGAAATTTTTCGATGTAATCTACAAAAGCCGGACAACAGGAAGAAGTTAAAAATCCTTTTTCTACAAGCTCTGCAGCCTCTTTGGATGCAACTAAATCGGCACCAAAGGCAACTTCAAGAACTCTTGAAAATCCAAGTCTGTATATTCCTGTAATAACCTGTCCCAGGTTGGCATATAAAAACTGACTTCCAATTGATGGCGCTACCAGAGCAATTACAGGATTTTCATTAGTTTCTTCATGTTTTTTCAATAATCTTATAACATCCACAATATTGGATACATCTACAGTTGCACCGAAAGGACACTGGTATACACAAGCTCCACAGCTTATACACTTATCATAATCTATCTTTGCCTCGCCTGTTGGTGCCATAGAAATAGCACCAATCTGGCATGAATTTTCACATGGCCTCTGGAAATTGTGGATTGCGCTATATTTACATGCCTGTGCACAACGTCCGCATTCTACGCATTTATTTTTATCAATATGTGCATGATGTTTATCATCTATAGAAATAGCATTTAACTTACATGATTCCATACAGCTATGTGCTAAACATCCCCTGCAAAGATCTGTAACAACATATCCTGCCTCAGGACACTCATCGCAGGCAATGTCAATGACATGAACTACATGGTTATTCTGACGGCTTCCACCGATAGCATGTCGAATTCTTTCCGCAACTACAGCACGATCCTTATAGATACAACAACTCTGCGGTGGCTGGTCCTTAGGAATAACTTTGCTTGCAATTTCATTAAATTCAGCAAATGCATCATTTCCCTTCCAGGTCTGTACTGCGACTTCACGTAAAACATTATACTTTGTTTCCTGAACTTTATTCTCAAATATCTTCAAATGTTTCCCTCCATCTGCTTTCATTTGTCTAAGATTATATGTGATACAGCTCTATACTGTCAACCCTTATTCATTTCCTTTATTTACCCTTCCCTATATGCCATATTGCATCTATGGTACGATTTATTTCTTTTCTTGTATTAAACGGGCCTACACTTACTCTTATTGCTCCGCAGTTCCATGTACCAATTGTCTTATGTGCAAGTCCTGCGCAATGATACCCACTCCGCACTGCAATTCCATATTCACGGTTCAGTCTTTCCGCAACTTCTTCGCAGTCCTTCTCTTTAAGATTGAAAAGTGAAATCCCCGTTTTTCTATCTGCATCAGGGCCATACATAATTACTTCGTCCATATTGAAAAGCGCTTCATCCAACTGTCTGGTCAGCTGTTTTTCATAAAACTCTATAGCATCAATTCCAATTTTATCTATTACTTTTAACGCATATCCCAGACCGATTATACCCGGGGCATTTATTGTACCTGCCTCAAATGCTTCCGGCATATCCAAAGGCTGAAGCCTGCTCCTTGACTCCGTACCTGTACCTCCGTATAAAAGAGGGTTAATATTTACTTCCGGTGAAATATATAATCCGCCTGTTCCCTGTGGACCTAATAATCCTTTATGACCGGCAAAAGCCATAAAATCACAATTTATTTCATTTACATTAACAGGTATACTTCCAGCACATTGTGCAGCATCAAGAAGAAATCTCACACCACGTCTTTGTGCCAATCGACCGATATCACTAATGTCCATCTTTGTACCGGTTACATTAGATGCACCTGTAATTGCAATAAGACGTGTATTGGGTTTAATCGCTTTTTCCAGTTTTTTTACCGAGATACTGCCTTCTGAATCCGCTTTAACAATTGTATGACTTATCCCTTTACTTTCTAATATTTTTAACGGTCTTAATATAGAATTATGTTCCATCGAACTTGTCACAACATGATCACCATTTTTCAAATATCCCAGTATTGCAATATTTAATGCCTCTGTAGTATTCTTTGTAAAAATTACTCTTTCCGGGTTTTTAATATGGAAAAATTCTGCCAGATTTTTTCTGGTTTCATAGACCATTTCTCCTGTTTTAATAGAAAAAGTGTGACCGGAACGTCCCGGATTTCCACAGTAATATTTTAAACACTCTTCCATTGCACCATACATGCCCTCCGGCTTTGGAAAAGATGTTGCAGCACTATCAAGATATATCATCATTACACCTCAAAATAAAAATAGGAGGATTAACATCCTCCTTTATTTTATTCTGCTTCCAGTTTTTTCGTGCATGTCTTTCTCTCATCGTATAACTGCGATACGCCGTCTACCAATCCTGTAACAATATTAATATAAACAATCAGAAGGATTATCATATTAATCCAAGGATTAATATATCGTATAATTGCTATTATTATGTTATTCCAATGCGTTACGGCGGCAACAGACATTATTCCCCAGAAAATAGAGTGATAAAATTTATAGAATTTTTTCTTCTTTCCACTAATAAATTCATTAATCTTTCCAGCCAAAAACTCTACAACAGTTCCGATTACTACCCCCTGGATAAATAGTAATCCAGGGTTAAAAATATTATATTGAGATACAATTGCAAGAATTACAGCACCAATACCATAGGCCATGCAAAACGGTCCGCAAATCACGCCATCTCTTATATTATCTACGTGATTAAACTGTTTCCACATAACTGTGATTACATATCCCAGTACTGAATACACTGCAAATATAAGTAAAATTTCATAAAATTGATATATCATTTTTATTCTCCATGAGAAATAATTCCGCTTCCACTAAGGGGAATTACATCTCCTCCGCACAGCGATTCCGGTTTTTTCATACATTTAAAATAGTCTTTTACTCTTGCTGCTACTTCTCTCAGTTCTCTCATTGGTTGTCCCCTATATCTCTGCTGATTAGCACCGACTCCCAATGTTTTCATTCCCAGTTTATTTCCAATATACATGGCACGATATTCATGATACGGCTGTGTAACTACAATTGCTTTATCCGCCTGAAAAATGTTGCGTCCCCTGTACATTGAATCATATGTTGAAAAACCTGCATGATCACAGAAAATATCGTCTTCAGGAACTCCTGCATCTACAGTATATTTTAACATTACATGTATCTCATTATGTGTAATATCTCCATTGTCTCCGGTTAATAATATCTTGGGAGCTATTCCCATATTATAAAGTTCTATTCCCCAATCCAGTCGATCTTTTAACATCGGTGTAGGTGTTTCCCTGTCTTTAATTCCTGCACCTAATACAAGTATACAGTCTGCTCCAAATGACTTAAGATTCTCTATCTGATTTTGATCAGGAGCAAAAGTATGTCCTTCTTTTGCATAAACTAAGTCAGATTTAGTCTTATTTACAATATGATTGTTAATTGTCATTATTCCTATGCCTGATATAGAAAGAACCAGAAGAATAATTAAAATTACACGTCCTAAAAAATTTTTCATCAAACTTTCCTTTATCTCTGTATTAATCTATTGTATTTTGCAAAAATACAAAAAATATGTTACAATTTCCTTATTATAAACAGTATATCATAAAGGAAATATTTTTGTTATGGAATTATTAACTTCACGAAAAAAACACCCGGAAAACACGGTAATAAATATAAAAAACGTAACTTTTGGAGATGGCAGTATTCAGGTTATTGCCGGTCCCTGCTCTATCGAATCCGAAGAGCAGCTGTTTACTATTGCCCGAGAAGTCAAAGCCTCCGGTGCAACATTACTTCGTGGTGGTGCATTTAAACCAAGAACATCACCTTATACTTTTAGTGGACTAAAAGAGCAGGGTATCGAATATCTTCTCCAGGCAAAAAAAACAAGTGGCCTTCCAGTAGTATCCGAAATAATGGATATTGCAGATTTACCACTTTTTAAGGATATTGATATATTACAGGTGGGTGCCAAAAATATGCAGAATTATCCTCTTCTGACTGCGTTAGGAAAAACCGGAAAGCCAATTCTTCTAAAGAGAGGTCCGGGTAATACATTAGAAGAGCTATTATACAGTGCAGAATATATATTAAAAACCGGCAATCCCAATGTTATATTATGTGAACGCGGTATACGTACTTTCGAAACAAGTACGCGTTATACTTTTGATATTAATGCAATACCGATGTTAAAACAGATGACACACCTTCCGGTTATTGCAGATCCAAGCCACAGTACAGGAATTGCATCACTTGTCACACCGGTAGCTATGGCAGCCCTTGCAGCAGGCTCTGACGGAATAATTGTTGAAGTCCATAATAATCCGGAATGTGCTCTTTGTGATGGATTGCAATCTCTTAATTTTAATGCTTTTTCGCATCTTATGACAGGAGTAAAAGAATATGAAAAAATTCGTCGTATCTACAACCCATCCTTATGAGATTTTAATTGGAGAAAATCTAATTGAGGATGCCGGAACTTACATTAAACAAATTATAAAACCTTGTCGTTTATGTATTATCACTGACAGTACGGTAAATTCCATTTACGCCCAGATACTTTCCAATACTCTGACTGAAAATGGATTTCTTGTTTCAAAAGTTGTTTTCCCAAGTGGAGAACATTCCAAAAACATTAATACTTTTTCTAACGTTCTAGAAGCATTAGGAGATGAAGGTTTTACACGCTCAGATGCTATCATTGCATTAGGTGGAGGAGTAGTCGGTGATCTGGCAGGATTTTCTGCAGCTACCTATATGCGCGGCATACGTTATATTCAGATTCCTACAACATATCTTGCTGCAATTGACGCTTCTGTCGGTGGAAAAACAGGTATTAACCTACTTTGTGGAAAAAATCTTGCCGGAGCTTTCTGGCAACCTGATTTAGTTCTCTGTGACTATAAAACATTTGAAACTCTTCCTTCACCACGACTACTCGAGGGTGTTTCCGAAGCAGTAAAAAACGCTGTAGTTTCAGATGCCTCATTACTTAAATACATACAGCAGAACGATTATGAATATGTCATTGAGCGTTGTATATCCATAAAAAAATCCATTGTTGAAGCAGATGAACGTGATACAGGTCTGCGTCAGCTATTAAATTTTGGTCATACAATAGGACATGGTATCGAAAAGCTAAGCGCTTTTTCCGTATCCCATGGACTTGCTGTTGCAAAAGGTATGGTCGTAGAAGCCCGATCCGCATATCGCTCAGGTCTGACTGAAACGGATGTCAGTACCGAACTGGAAACAATTCTTGAAGATTTAGGTTTTGATTTATCAATGAATTATTCAGCTAAGGATTTATATGCCTGCGCTCTCACTGATAAGAAAATTATGTGTGATAAAATTACAATGGTTATTCCTGAAGCTCTTGGTAAATGCAGACTTCATAAAATCAAACTTTCTGAGTTGGAAGAATTTATTCAATTAGGCTTAAACTAATTATGTTTTCTTCTTGAATCTATAATTTAATTTATATACTCACCAACACAGTTAAACACTGTGGTAAAAAA
>RCNI01000390.1_pt1 | contig 27915 bp, 27 predicted proteins | sample 2041151 | NCBI WGS metagenome assembly RCNI01 (sample SAMN09708214, study PRJNA481090) | feces metagenome | isolation source: feces | place: Antarctica: Albino Rookery | reverse complement strand
CGGTCTATATGCTGGTAACGTATTTTGTCTGCCGTAGGCTGTTCATCCACGAACGTGCCTTGCAGATTTTACGTGTGGGTAGCTTACTCTAGATAGGAGCTTCCCTCCTGTTGGCAATCTGCTAATTTCATCTGTATAAAGGGAACATATCTTGCTTTCATACCAAAGGCCATGAACTACCTTTTTTGTTTAATAAAAGAACTGGTTAGATAAAAAGACAGGAGGGAGGTTGTAATTTACAACCTCCCTCCTGTCTTTTTAGGATATCTTTAATTAATGTATTAAAGTATTTGTACCTTCTACGATATTACCCATAGAAACGACGCATCGTACATTTGCATCCTTGTCCAGAATAACCATATCGGCATCTTTGCCTTTCTGCAGACTTCCTTTCCGGTTGTCAATGCCAATGATGCGTGCAGGTGTTTCCGAAGCCATCTTAATGGCATCTTCCAATGGAATTCCGGCTTGCTTGTACATCACCTGTACCAAGGTATCCATTGTAGCGATACTTCCTGCCAAAGACGAGCAGTCGCTCAGTTTACAAACTCCATTGTCGATGATGTATTGAGAATCGTTGATGCTTTCGCCTTTATATGCTGCATATTTCAATGCATCAGTAACCAGGCAGGTCTGGTCAGCTCCTTTCAGTTTATATACTAGCTTGAGGATAGTGGCAGGCAGATGAATACCATCGGCAATGACCTCCACACTCATTCCGTCTGTCAGGTACACACTTTCCACGGTACCTTCATATTTGTATTCACGGCGTTTATGGAATCCAGGCATTGCATTGTAGAAGTGAGCGGCATGAGTGAATCCGCTGTTGAATGCCTCCTTGATTTCATCATATTCAGCCTCCGTGTGGGTGAGTGCAGTAAGAATACCTCTGGAAGAAGTCTGCTGTGCGAATTCATGCGCCCCCGGTAGTTCCGGGCTGATGTCCCAGCGCTTGATGCACTGTCTTTCCAGCAGCGGCATATATTCTTCAGGATTAGGGGCTTTCAGAAACTCTTTCCACTGTGCTCCTGCCATTTTAGAGTTTAGGTATGGACCTTCGATATGAAGTCCCTGAATGATATTTTCTGGCAGTGCCATTATCTTTTCGCAAACTTCCACAGCTTGGTGGATTGTTTCGAAAGAGGTAGATGACAGGGTCGGAAAAATAGAAGTGGCACCATGTTTGAGGTGTGCATTGACAGCGGTGCTGAATGCTTCTTCTGTAGCTTCTGTAAAGTCAGCTCCTCCTCCTCCGTGAGTGTGCATACTGACAAAGCCCGGTACGATGAACATACCTTTGGCATCGACTACTTTTGCTCCGATGACAGCCAGGTCGCAGTTGGTTACTTCTACGATGCGTCCATCGCTGACGATAACAGAGCCGTCTTTAATCCATCCCTGTGGGGTGAGAATAGTTCCGTTTATAAATTGCGTAAGCATGATATTCCGTAATTAGAATAATTTATTGGTTCCTTCTACTAATTTACCCATAGACCATACGGCTCTTACATTCAAGTTCTGGTCAAGAGCGATGATATCGGCGTCTTTTCCGCGTTCCAAAGTACCCTTTCGGTCTAATACACCCATGATACGTGCAGGAGTTTCAGAAGCCATACGGATAGCATCTTCCAAAGGAATTTCTGCTTTCTGAACCATTGTACGGATCAGACGGTCCATTGTAGCAATACTACCAGCTAGGGCGGAGCGGTCGGCCAGTTTACATACACCGTCTTCAATGATGACACGTGGGTCGAATGCTTCCTGGCTGTCGCTTGCTGCACAAGCCAATGCATCTGTAATTAGAGCGGTCTTTTCTACACCTTTGATTTTATGTACCAGGCGCAAAATAGTTGGAGGTACGTGGATACCATCAGCTACAACTTCCACAGTCATATCATCCATCAGATAGATACTTTCTACCGTACCTTCATATTTATATTCGCGGCGTTTGTGGAAACCAGGCATTGCATTGTAGAAGTGAGTGGCATGAGAATATCCTGCATGGTAGGCAGTATAGATATCTTCGTATTCAGCTTGAGTATGACCTACTGCAGCCAATACACCCTTAGAAGAAATATATTTACCAAACTGCATGGCACCCGGCAATTCAGGAGCGGCATCCCAACGTTTGATGCAGTGAGTTTCTTCCAGCAGTGGAATATATTCCTGAGGGTCTGGATTCTTGATGTTTTCAGGCATCTGTCCACCTGCCATCTTCATATTGAAGTAGTGGCCTTCCAGGTGCAATCCCAAGATAGGGCTGTCTGGTTCAGACATCAGCTTTTCTGTGGTAGCTGCAGCCTGATAAATCATAGGCATAGTTGAAGAAGAAAGGGTAGGGAAAATACTGGTAGTACCGTGCTGCATATGGGCTTTTACAGCAGCGCGGAAAGCCTCTTCTGTTCCTTCCATAAAGTCTCTTCCGCCACCACCGTGAACGTGGATTTCCACACCACCAGGAACGATGTACATACCCTTGGCATCAATGAGCTGGGCGCCGACAAGGGCAAGGTCGCAATTGGTTACTTCTAGGATTTTATTATCGCGAATGATAACTGAGCCATCCTTAAGCCATCCCTGAGGGGTAAGGATGCGGGCATTGATAATTTGAGTTAACATAGATGTTGAATGTTGATAAATGTATAGAATTATATTTTATTGTTAGCATCATAAAGAGAAATGTCGGTTTTAGATGAAACCGGCTTTCAGGATGTATGATGTCGATAACCATGCAAATTTAATAAATTAGTTTATGAAAATCTTTTTTAAGGGCTAAATCTTTTTTATATCTTATGGTTATGTGAGTGTTTTCAGATGTTTGCTTTATATAAATAAGGAGGCAAAAATAGTTCATCCCGTTTTCTGTATCACAGAAAACGGGATGAATATATGGAAGATTAATCTTTTTGTATTTTAGCTATTCCACCGGTTGTTGGGTTGAAAATAACTTTTGTATTGATTTTTTTCGAGAAGAGTTCGTCTACCAGGGTTTCTGTTCCTCCAAACTGGGTGACTGATATTTCCTGTTCGAAAAACTTCTTTCCTTGAAAACTGGCGGTTACCAGCCCTTTCCCTGGAATGTTGTAGATTATCCCTTCTGCTCTTTTCTTTTTCTTCTCGTCGGTTTCTTCTGTAGAAGCCGGTATTGGTGAGATGTTTTTCAGACTGATGTAGACCGGTTCTCCAGCAAGGTTGTCGGGTGTTAAAACTCCCAACTGATTGGAGAAGCGGAGAGCAATCTGGTGGGATAACTCCTCGTTGGCAGGGATATAAAAGGTGAACAGTTTGTCTTCACGGTCTTTGATGCCGGTAAACAGTTCGGTCAGTGCTTTTTCCTGTTTGTCTAGATTTTCAATGATTAGTTTCAGTGAAGCACCATCTTTTGGCATTGTATCTGCTTGGCCGCGAAGTATCAGATTCTTGCTTTCACGGATGTTGTAGATTTCCTTGGCGGTAAGGTCGGCCAGTTTGGCGGTCGATCCGGCTTGCAAGATTTCCTCCGTCATATATTGGCGGGCATTTTCATGTATGCCCGGTTTCTCCAAGGTACAAGTGAACTTGTCAGAGGGGAATGTAGACGAGGTATTGATAGCCTTTATGATACCCTCTTCGGTCAGTTCTACATGCGAAGCTGCACTTTTGTCTTTTAGTTTAATGATGTAGGCTTTGGTTGAGTCAGGTATTCCCGCCGGGCGTATATCTATTTGTTTGAGTTCCCAAAAGATTCCTGGCTTAGAACTTACATTGTTCTGTTTCAGGTAGCGGTTGGCATACTGGCATAGTTCTCCGGGTGAATAGCTTACTTTAGTAGCCACCACGTTGATTTCCAGAGCTGTTTTTGGTAAGAAATATACAATGCCTTCCCCTTCTCCGGGGGTGTAGGTGGTAACGTCGGTGGCTTGGGTAGTAGTCAAAGCCAGTACAGCCGTCAGAGGGATTGTGAATAATCTTTTCATCATAGTCTCAATCATTATTGTCTGTTATTGATTTCCATGCTTCCGGCAGCGCATTGATAATGTCGCTAGCAGTCATGCTGATTTCTCCATATTTTCGACTGGCGATGTCGCCGGCTGTCCCGTGAATGTATACTCCCAGCAGGCAGGCGTTTTCAGGGTTGTATCCTTGCGAAATTAAAGCCAACAGGATACCAGTGAGCACATCTCCACTTCCTGCGGTGGCCATTCCCGGATTTCCGGTAGGATTGAATATAATCTTTCCGTTTGGGGTGATGATGGCAGTATAGGCGCCTTTCAGTATGATGAAGCACTGCAGGTAGGAAGCCAGTTCTTTGGCTTTGCTCAGGCGTTCGTGCGAATTGCTGCATTTTCCGATGATGCGTTCCAGTTCTCCGATATGTGGAGTGAGGATGCTGTTTTTGGGAATCCTGTTCAAGTAGTTGCGGTGGGCACTGAATATGTTGAGTGCATCGGCATCCAGAATCAATGGGATATAACATTCGCATATTTGGTCGATAGTGGCCTGTGCGGTTTCCTCTTCTTGTCCGATACCTGGTCCGATAGCGATAGCTTGGAAGTTGTCCAAGTCTACCGGTTCGGCGAAATAATGTTCGTGTACATCATCCTGCACCAGTGCTTCCGGTACACTTATTTGTATAGTATGATGGTTGCATACCGGAGTGTGTACGGTGAGTCGTCCTATACCGGAGCGCATGCAAGCCTTGGCAGCCAAGATTGCGGCTCCTGCCATGCCGTATGTGCCGGCAATGAGCAACCCGTGACCGAACTGTCCTTTATGAGCAAACTTGTTTCTTGGTTTGATAATGCTCTTCATGTAGCTTTCTTCGCTGACATTGTAGGGCGTTTCGGCCTGGTCGATAAATTCCTGGCTGAGGCCGATGTCGAGCAATTTCCATTCACCGATAAACTCTTCGTTCTCGGCATAGAAGAAAGCCAGTTTGGGGAGTTGTATGCTCAGGGTCAGGTTGGCGCGGATGATATTTTGTCTGATGTTGTATGAATTGTCTTCTCCCATCAGTCCGGAAGGCATGTCAATAGACACCACCTGTGCTTGCGACTGGTTGATATATTTCACTACAGAAGCAAATCCTCCGCTCAGTGGTTTGTTCAGTCCGGAGCCGAACAAGCCGTCAATGATGATGTCGGTGTCGTTTAAGTGTGGAGGCTCGAAACTGTTGCTGATTTCATGGTAGTTAGGGCAGCCGCATTCCTGCAGGCGTTTTACGTTGGTCATGCAGTTGCTTGACAAGATACCGGTGACATTGAACAAGTAAACCTCTACCTGATAGTTTTTGAGAAACAGCATACGTGCCACGGCCACGGCATCTCCTCCGTTGTTTCCCGAACCGGCAAAAATGACGATACGATGAGACTTTTCCCATCGGTTACTGATTTCGTCGGCTATAAGTGAAGCCGCTTTTTCCATAAGGTTGATGGATAATATATTTTTATGGGCTATGGTATATGCATCAGCCTCTCTTTGTTGGGTGCAAGTTAGAATCTTCATCTTTATATTCAATAGCTATTTGTCCGTAAAAGTACTAAAAAAGTATAGAAGTTTGAGGGATAATTCGTATTTTTGTCCCAATTTTTAAAGTTGTATCGTTATGGAGACTATTCAGATAAAGGATAAACGGTTTAAAACATTTATTCCTGAAAAAGAAATATTGAAAGAAGTGGCTCGTGTAGCCGATGAAATAAATCGTGACCTGTCCGGTGAGAACCCGTTTTTCATCAGCGTGTTGAATGGCTCGTTTATGTTTACTTCCGATTTGATGAAACATATCAATATGCCTTGTGAGATTTCATTTGTGAAGTTGGCTTCATACACAGGAACGTCATCTTCTGGCAAAGTGAAGGAGTTGGTAGGGCTGAATGATGATATCACTGGCCGCACGGTGGTGATAGTGGAAGATATTGTAGATACAGGCTTTACAATGGAGCGTCTGATAGAGACATTGCGGGCGCGCAATCCGAAAGAGATTCGTATTGCTTCCTTGTTGGTGAAGCCGGACAAACTTCAGGTTGACTTGGACATCAATTATGTGGCAATGAGTATTCCAAACGACTTCATCGTGGGCTACGGTCTTGACTATGATGGTTTGGGACGCAACTACCGCGACATCTATACCATTGTGAACGAATAAACGCAAGATATTTATTTTATTTATAAAGCGAAAAAGAATATGTTGAACATTGTAATTTTCGGTGCTCCGGGTTCTGGTAAAGGTACTCAGAGTGCTCGTATTGTAGAAAAATACGGTTTGAACCACATCTCAACAGGTGATGTGTTGCGTGCTGAAATCAAAAACGGTACTGAATTGGGTAAGACAGCAAAAGGTTATATTGATAACGGACAGCTTATTCCTGATGCTTTGATGATTGACATCCTGGCTAGTGTGTTTGATAGCTTCAAAGACAGCAAAGGTGTAATCTTCGACGGTTTTCCACGTACTATTGCACAGGCTGAAGCACTGAAAGAAATGCTGAAGGTTCGTGGACAGGAAGTTTCTGTAATGTTGGATTTGGAAGTTCCAGAAGACGAACTGATGACTCGTCTGATTAAGCGTGGACAGGAATCTGGCCGTGCTGACGACAATGAAGAAACTATCAAGAAACGTTTGGTAGTATATCATTCTCAGACTGCTCCTCTTATTGACTGGTATAAGAACGACGGCAAATACTGCCATATCAACGGTTTGGGTACTATGGATGGTATCTTTGCTGACATCTGTACTGCAGTAGACAAACTTTAATAAAGATTTAAGAGACGGAGGGTAGAGGAATCTTTCCGATGCGAAGGATTCCCTGTTCTCCGTTTATAGTCATGTTTCCACAGGAAGCGTGAGCAGAATGTAAAAATTTTTAGTTAAACTTTCAAGGGAAGAAAGAACGTGTAAGGACCATGATGGCAATAGCCTGATTATGATGGTTGGGATGGACTTATTTTAGGACTGGAAAAAAACGTCAGTATATTTTTTTCAAATCGTCGACATATTTTCATCAAAACGTCGGCACGTTTCCATTAAAATGCCGGCACGTTTTTCAAAAAATATAGGGATGTTTTTGCTGATAGATTGCAATATTTTTTGAAATGCCTGTATATCAAGCGTTTCTGATGTGAGCGGTGTTTGGCGGTTGCATCGGATGAATGAAAGGGTCTGGATGTTCTTTTTTACCTGGAAAATTTCAGTAAGTGAATTATGGCTGAATCGAATTTTGTTGATTATGTAAAAATCTACTGCCGCTCTGGTAAGGGAGGAAGAGGCTCTGTGCATATGCGCCGTGAAAAATATACCCCCAATGGAGGTCCCGACGGTGGCGACGGTGGTAGAGGAGGTCATGTGATTTTACGGGGTAACCGTAATTACTGGACTTTACTCCATTTGAAATATGAACGCCACGTGTTTGCTGAACATGGTGGTAATGGTTCTAAGAACAAGAGCTTTGGAAAAGACGGTGGCGACAGGATTATTGAAGTTCCGTGCGGTACTGTGGTATACAATGCTGAAACCGGCGAATATGTATGCGACATCACCGAACATGAACAGGAGGTAATCTTGCTGAAAGGTGGACGTGGTGGACTGGGAAACTGGCATTTCCGTACGGCTACTCGTCAGGCTCCGCGTTTTGCACAGCCGGGTGAACCGATGCAGGAAATGACTGTTATTCTGGAGCTGAAGCTGCTGGCCGATGTGGGATTGGTGGGATTCCCTAATGCGGGAAAATCTACTTTGCTGTCTACTGTTTCGGCTGCACGCCCTAAGATTGCAAACTATCCTTTTACTACTCTGGAACCTAACTTGGGTATCGTGTCTTACCGTGATGGAAAGTCGTTTGTAATGGCAGATATTCCGGGTATCATTGAAGGTGCCAGTGAAGGCAAAGGCTTGGGACTCCGTTTCTTGCGTCATATCGAGCGAAACTCGTTGCTGCTGTTTATGGTTCCGGGTGATACGGACGATATCCGTAGGGAATATGATATTCTTCTGAATGAATTGGCACAGTTCAATCCGGAGATGCTCGATAAGCAGCGCGTACTGGCCATCACTAAATGTGATATGCTGGACGAGGAACTGATAGAGATGCTTACTCCTACGCTGCCTGAAAATGTGCCGCATGTATTCATCTCATCGGTGGCGAATATGGGTATCCAGCAGCTGAAAGATATTCTTTGGACTGAACTCAACAAGGAAAGCAACCAGCTGGAAGGTCTGCGCCATGAATCCATCGTACATCGCGCCAAGGATATGACACACTTGCAGCAGGAGCTCAAGGATATGGGAGAAGATGAAGACTTTGAGTATGAGTATGAAGATGACGACGACGATTTTGAATATGAATACGAAGAAGAGGATTGGGAAGAAGAACCTGAAAAATGAAACTGAACTTTACACATCACAGGCAAATATTGGAATACGGCTGGAATGAGTCGTATCCCGATATCTATTGCTTCTCTACTACCCGTCATGGTGGATGTAGCGAAGGTGAATATGCTTCGTTCAACTGTAACGGATATTGTGGAGATGCACCCGCAAATGTGGAACAGAACCTAGCACAGCAGGAGGCACTTCTTCCAGGTGAAGTGAATGGAGTGATTCTTCCTCACCAAACACACGGCACGGAAGTGCGGGTGGTGGATGAGGCTTTGATGGCAGCTGCTGATGATGAACGGGAGAAGGCTCTGTATGGGGTAGATGCTGTGGTTACTTCCTTGCAGGGGGTATGCATTGGTGTTTCTACGGCCGACTGTATTCCGGTATTTCTTTATGATACTCGCTTGCGTGTAATAGCGGCAGTTCATGCTGGATGGAGGGGTACATGTGAGCGAATCACGGAGTGCACCTTGCAGCAAATGCAACGTACTTATGGTACCCGTCCGGCTGATGTGGCGGCTTGTATCGGTCCGGGTATCTCGCTCAAGGCTTTTGAAGTGGGTGATGAGGTGTATGCCCGTTTTCAGAAAGCCGGCTTTTGTATGGAGCAGGTTGCTGTTCGTTATGATAAATGGCATATTGACCTTTGGAAAGCCATCAGATTATCTTGCAAGAGGCCGGAGTGCCGGAAAACAAGATTCTGGTGTCGGGTATATGTACCTGGGGCAATAATGCTGATTTCTTTTCCGCCCGCAGACAGGGAATATCTTCCGGGCGTATTTATAATGGAATAATGATGATTCATCGCGTATGAAGAAGTTAATGATAGAAGTGTCGGAAGAGTTGCGTCATGCCTGGCCCGGATTTAAAGGGGCGGCTGTGTTTGCCGAAGTAAGAAACTCTTCGTATAGTGAACCTTTGTGGCAGCAGATAGAGGAGTTTACCCGGTTGTATCGCGAAAAATATACGGTAGACTCTATCAAGGAGATGCCGGCTATTCAAGCTACCCGTCAGGCTTATAAGGCATGCGGAAAGGACCCTAGCCGTTATCGGCCTTCTTCGGAGGCATTGTGCCGACGGATACTGAGAGGGATTCCTTTGTATCAGATTGATACTCTGGTAGACCTTATCAATTTGGCTTCTATCCATAGCGGACATTCTATCGGCGGGTTTGATATGGACAAGATTGTGGGCAACCGTCTGGTGCTTGGCATCGGCAAGGCTGGAGAACCTTATGAAGGTATAGGTCGTGGTGTGCTCAATATAGAAGGAATGCCTGTCTATCGGGATGAGGTGGGAGGTGTAGGAACTCCTACCAGTGACAATGAACGTACTAAGATTGGACCGGAAACAAATCATCTGCTGGCTATTATGAATGGCTACAGCGGAAGTGAAGGTCTGAAGGAAGATATGGATTATATGGTAGAGCTTCTGAAACAATTTGCCGATGCCAGCCAAGTGGAAATTGTATATTTTGACTGACCAATGACGACATGGAGGGGAGGCCTTCCAAAAACTAAATGAACGATTTTAAACAATGGATGTAGAAAAGATACTCACCGAGGGAATTTTTTTTAAAGGAGCTAAGGCTGCTTCCTCGAAGAAAGAAAATAAGGTAAAGACTAAGGCCAAGAAGAAGACTTATATTACAGGTCTGCATGGTTCGGGTTCGGCCAAGATGAAAGCCGAATATCGCCGCAGTCGTGCCAATAGACATAAAAACGGATAATAATAGAATTTCTATAATAAATTACTAAAAATAACTATTTTAAAAATTTACAATTATGAAGAAAATGTTGTTGATGGTAGTCTTTGCAATGACTGCCTTGTTTGCTCAGGCACAGATTTATGTAGGTGGTGGTATCGGTTTGTGGCACGATCACGATGCTGACGAGACTTTGTTCTCTATCACTCCGGAAGTTGGTTATGAATTTAACCGCAAGTGGGCTGTAGGTGCAGAAATCGGTTACTCTCATGCATTGAAAGAAATCGATGATTATGATTTCACTGTAAATGCATTTGTATTTGCTCCTTATGCTCGTTTCTCTTTCTATGAAAACAAAGTGGTAAGATTGTTCCTTGACATGGGTATGGGTGTTTCTTCTTATAAAGTGAAGCATCATGATTCTGAATGTGGCTTTGAAATCGGTATCAAACCGGGACTTGCCATCAAATTGAACAAGAACTTCAGCCTGGTTACTAAAGTAGGATTTGCTGGATACCGTGATGACTATTATCATGGAGCAGACGGATTTGGTGTCGTATTGGATGGTGAAGACCTTTCTTTCGGTATTGAATACGCATTCTAATCGAATTTTAGAATAAGTTAGCCCTGCGCAAAAATCGTAGATTTATAGAAGAAGAATATGTGATATTCTCTTTAATATGTGGTCTAAAACGATTTTTACACAGGGCTTTTTCTGTTTTCTATTTGAATATTTTAGCCAGTTTTTTATATTTGTATTGTTGAACTTTAAGATAAGATTGTTATGAAGAAGTTATTATTACTGGTGGCTTGTGTTTTTTCCTTCTTAGGCGTAGGGGCACAGCATAGATTGCATTGGGGTGTAGAAGTAGGCCTTGGAATGAGCGACTGGATGGGTGACCATTCGTCTGGATATAATGCGATGTTCAACCCTTCGGTAGGTGTCAAGTTGGATATTCCTTTGAACGGGCTGGTATCATTCCAAACTGGATTGAATTGGGCTTCAAGGGGAGTGAAGTGCAAGGAGGATGGTGTAAAGATTAGTGTCAATCAGAATTACCTGGTGATGCCTTTGCTGGCTGCTTTCCATATCGGTACCGGAAAGGATTTTGATGTGGTGCTGACTGCCGGTCCTTATTTGGGAGTGGGAGTATGTGGCAAGACGAAGGGTACTGTTTCTGACGTGACTATTTCATGTCCAACATTTAAAAATGTTCCTGCGGTAGGATGGAAAGGTCTTGACCGCTTTGATGCCGGTGTACGTATTGGTGCAGGTATTGACTATTCTCATTTCCAGGTTGGTCTGAACGGAGAATTCGGATGTTGTAATATCCAAAAGGACGGAGCCAAAAATCTTGGCATCTTTGCTTCATTTGGATATATGTTTTAAAGACTTCGAGGCATGATGGAAGAATTGTTGGAGCTTGACTTCTATGGATCAGAAAGAATATGAAGAGTAATTGAACAATAACTATCCGGACAAGAAGATAGCCTCGTGACTAAAAGAAGCATTTAATTTGTATATAATTAGAGTAGAAAAGCCGTTTTAGTTTGCTATGATGCAAGCTAAAACGGCTTTTTTCGTATCTGTTGTTATGAAATTTATTTCAAGACTTGGCGCAGGCGATTCAAGAAATCGTTTGCTTCGGTCATGCTCAAGCAAAGCGGTGGCAACAGGCGGATTACATTGCTTCCGCTGACTCCGGTAAAGACTTTCTGTTCGTAAAGCAGTTTGCTGCGCAACTCCTTGATCGGTTTTTCGAACTCAAGTCCAATCATCAAGCCTTTTCCGCGGACTTCTTTTATTTCTTTGAACTTCTTGAGTTCTTCAATCAAGTGAGTACCTACTTGGGCTGCATTTTCAATCAGATGCTCTTCTTTCATGACATCCAATACGGCAATGGCTGCTGAGCAAGCTAAATGGTTACCTCCGAAGGTAGTGCCAAGTTGTCCGTATACGGGAGTGAACTTAGGACTGATTAAGACAGCCGACATCGGGAATCCGTTTCCGATTCCTTTTGCTACGGTAATCAAGTCGGGCTTTATGCCGTAATGCTGGTGAGCGAAGAACTTGCCGCTACGACCGTATCCCGACTGTATTTCATCGAGGACAAGTACCGTGTTGTTCTCATCACAAGCCTGTCGTACCGCTTTCATGTATTCCTCAGTAGGAAGTTGGATACCTCCCACTCCTTGTATACCTTCAATGATTACTGCGCATACATCACCTTTGCTCAGTTCGGATTTCATTGCATCAATATCGTTCAGCGGCAAATAAGTTACGTGTCCGTTGTTGTTGATAGGAGCAATGATTTTAGGGTTGTTGGTAACCTCTACGGCCAGTGAAGTCCTGCCGTGGAACGACTTGCAGCATGAAAGCACTCGGGTGCGTCCGTTGTAGAAAGAAGCCAGTTTCAAGGCGTTTTCATTGGCCTCTGCACCAGAGTTTACAAGGAAGAGCTGATAGTTATTATATCCAGACATTTCCCCCAGTTTGTCGGCCAGTTCCTGTTGCAGCGTGTTGATGACCGAGTTGGAGTAAAATCCTAGTTGTGCAACTTGTTTGCTTAGTGTTTCTATATAGTGAGGGTGGGCATGTCCTATAGAAATAACTGCATGTCCTCCGTAAAGGTCCAGGTATTCCTGTCCTTTTTCGTTCCATACTTTACATCCTTTCCCTTTTACGATATTTACATCGAACAAGGGATATACATCAAATAATTTCATGATTTTATTGGTTGGTCTGTTTAGAAAGCCGAAGGTTTAAGTTTTAGTCCTACGGTTTCTTCTAAGTTAAACATCAGGTTCATATTGTGTACAGCTTGTCCGCTTGCACCTTTCAGCAAGTTGTCTATACATGAAACGATAAGCAGTTTGTCGCCATGTTTCTCCAGATGAATCAAGCATTTGTTGGTATTTACAACTTGTTTGAGGTCTAGATTCTTGTCTACAATATGTGTAAAGGAGTCTTCTGCATAATATTCTTCATATATCTTGATGATTTCAGGTAGTTCCACTTTTGTTTTCACCACAATGGTAGCAAAGATACCTCTAGGGAAGTCGCCTCGGTAGGGTAAGAAGTCAATCTCGTTGTGGAAACTGTTTTGCAGTTGGGTGAGAGACTGTTTTATTTCAGGCACGTGCTGATGATTGAAGGGCTTGTAGATGCTCATGTTATTGTTTCTCCAGCTGAAGTGGCTGGTAGCTCCCGGTTTCACTCCTGCTCCGGTACTTCCGGTAATGGCATTAACCATGATGTCATCGTTCAGCATCAAGTGTTTGGCTAAAGGAAGCAATCCTAGCTGGATACAAGTGGCAAAGCATCCCGGATTGGCGATATGTTTGCTATGGCAGATAGTGCGGCGGTTGAGTTCCGGCAGTCCATATACAAAGTCGTGGTCTTCACTTTTTATGCGGTAGTCCATAGAGAGGTCGATGATTTTCAAGTCTTCAGGCACTTCATGGTTTTCCATAAATTTACGAGTATCTCCGTGTGCAGTACAGAAAAACAATACATCAATGGTGTCGAGAGGAAGTTCGTTGGTAAATACCAAGTCGGTTTCTCCATAAAGTCCTTCGTGGACATCTGTGATTTTGTTGCCCGCATTGCTGGAGCTGTTGATGAATTTGATTTCTACATCGGGGTGGTTGAGCAGCAAACGAATCAGTTCACCAGCTGTATATCCAGCACCACCTATAATACCTGCTTTAATCATAACGATAATAGTCTTTTTCAAGGGTTATGAACGCCCTGTTGATTAGTGTATAAATAAGGAAAAGCTGCATACGTGGTCACAGCTTTTCAAAAGGAATCGTCCGGTCTGGAGGGATACCTTTCGGCTATCCCTCCGTTGTATGACCTTCTGATATATATATGTAATCCCTATTGTTTAAATATTTTCTTCGTCTTTATGGTTAGCATAATATGCGCGCAGTGGAGTAGACAGAACCTTTATGAATCCTTTGGCATCTTCGGCGGTCCATCCTTTTTGCATTTCCCCATATTCTCCCAACTTGTTCTTCACCAGGTCGTCTTTCGATTCAACACCTACAGTAGAGAAGCAATAAGGTCTCAGTTCGAGGATTGCAGTTCCGTTAACATTACGCTGTGATTCCTGCAGCATCGCTTCAATGTCTCTCATGACTGGTTCCAAGTACTGGCTTTCGTGCAAGAACATTCCGTACCAATTGGCTACCTGGTCTTTCCAGTATTGTTGCCATTTGCTCAGTGTATATTTTTCTAGGAACTTATGTGCTCCAATAATCAGCATAGGGGCAGCCGCTTCAAACCCCACACGTCCTTTGATTCCGATAATAGTGTCTCCCACGTGCATATCTCGTCCGATGCCATACGCTGCACCGATTTCCTCCACTTTTTGGATAGCCTTGATTTTATCGTCGAACACTTCTCCGTTTACAGCATACAGTTCACCTTTTTTGAATTCCAGTTTCAGCTGTTCTGTACCAGTTTTGGTAACCTGTTTCAAGTATGCACTTTCAGGAAGTCCCTGTGCAGAATCCAGAATTTCACCTCCGCAGATTGAAGTACCCCATATACCCACATTGTAAGAGTATTTCAGTTTGGTAAAGTCGGCAGCAAATCCGTGTTCATTTAAATAATTGATTTCATATTCACGGCTCAGTGCCATATCGCGGGTCAGTGTAATGATTTCTACTCCCGGTGCCATTACCAGGAATGTCATGTCAAATCGAATCTGGTCATTGCCGGCTCCGGTAGAACCGTGAGCAATGGCATGTGCGCCGATTTCGTTGGCGTATCTTGCAATAGCCAATGCCTGGAAGATTCGTTCAGAACTTACAGAGATAGGGTAGGTACCGTTTCGAAGAACATTGCCGAATACCATATATTTCAAGCTCTTGTCATAATATTCTTGAGTAACATCCAGTGTCACATATTTTACGGCTCCCAGCTTATAGGCATTTTCTTCGTTCTGTTTAAGTTGCTCAGGACTGAAACCTCCAGTGTTTGCGCAAGCAGCATAAACTTCGTAACCTTTCTCTTTAGCTAGGTACATTACTGTAAATGAGGTGTCCAATCCGCCGCTGAATGCAACGACTACTTTTTTCTTTTCTTCCATAAGGCGTATGTTTATTATGTATTAGGAGTTGTCTCCCTTGAAGTTTAAAAATTATTGATTTTATCGTCTGTATGCAGTGTAGGGTCATATAACATGGCGGTGCAGATGCAGAATTTACGTTTTTTATTCATAAGGATTTCATGGTTGATACAACCTTCGCAGCCTTTCCAGAACGAATCGTCATCGGTTAGTTCGTTGAATGTGACAGGCACATATCCCAGTTCTGTATTCATCTTCATAACCGCAGCTCCAGAAGTGAGACTGAAAATCTTGGCTTTAGGCCATCTCAATCGAGAGAGCGTAAATGAAGCGTGCTTGATTCGTTTGGCTAATCCGCAACCACGGAATTTGGGATGTACAATCAGTCCAGAAGTAGCTACATATTCTTTATTTCCCCATGATTCGATATAGGTGAATCCTGCAAATTCGTCTCCACACAAAGCTATGATAGCCTTTCCTTCTTTCATTTTGGTAGATACGTATTCGTGTGTACGTTCTGCAATTCCGGTGCCGCGTACTTTCGCAGCTTCACGGATGGTATCAAGGATTGTGTCTACATATACCTCGTGTGAGGCATCAGCTACCATTACATCTATCGATTTGTTTGTATCCATTTTTGTTTTTTAAGATTATATGTGGTTGATATTAGGTATGATTTGTGCCAGAACTTGTTTGACATTGGTACGTGTATACCCTTCTCGTATAATAAGCATGATAGTGTCATCACCGGCTATTGTTCCAATGATTTCATGAAAATGATTGTTGTCAATGTCATAGGCCAGACTGCTTGCATACCCCGGTCTTGTCTTGATGACTGCAATATTTTCTGAAAATTCAATTGAGATGAAACCATTGTAGCGCAACATTTCAGCTGCAGTGTGAGTGTCGGTCATACGCTTGTACATGGTATTATTGGGCAATACATATACGTAATTGCCATTCATACTAGCGGCTTTGGCTACTTTAAGTTGTTTCAAGTCGCGTGAAAGAGTGGCCTGGGTAAGTTGAAAACCTTCTTGATTCAGTTCTTGCAACAGTTCATCCTGACTTCCTATCTCTTTGCTGGAGATAATCATCTTTATTGAGTTCAGTCGGTTATTTTTACTTTTCATTTGTATAATTATTCTTATGCGACTGCAAATATACAGAGATTATTAATATATTATGCATAATATGTATGTTTTTGTTGGGTTTATTCTTAAAAGATGTAAATTTATGAATAAATAATCAGGAAACATTCTTCTTGCTTGAAATAGAGGAAGGAGGAAGTCTGGTTTATGTGTGTTATATCTGTGGAGGATATTAGGGAAGGAATGCATAAAAAGCAGTACTTTTGTGATAGAAATTTAAAAGAGTTGGAATATGAATACAGGTGTACTGACGGCCGATAAAGACCCGATGGGAAAGGCTATTTATGATTATTTTACGACAGGCAAGGCTGCCCGATTGCGTGTGTTTTCCTCACAGTTTGATGAGGATGAGATCCCGGTAGCAGAACTTTTCCGTTCTTATGACCAGATGCCAGAATTAGAGCAGATAGCTTTACAGAAGGCTTGCGGGAGAATCTTGGATGTGGGAGCTGGAAGCGGGTGCCATTCGTTGGCTTTGCGTGCAATGGGTAAATACAGTTTGGCGATTGATATTTCTCCGTGGGCAGTAGGTGTGATGAAGCAATGCGGACTGGAGGTCGCTCAAGTCAATTTGTTTGATTCGCATTTTGTAGGTCAGTATGATACAATCTTGATGTTGATGAATGGTTCTGGTATTGTAGGTAAGTTGGGTAATCTGCCTGAATTTTTTCAGCGTATCAAGCAGTTGTTGGCCCCAAGTGGAAGCGTGTTGATGGATTCGAGCGACTTGCGGTATCTTTATGAAGATGAAGATGGAAGTTTTGTGGTGAATCTGGCTGCCGGATATTATGGAGAGGTCGATTTTCGGATGCAATATAAGCAGGTGAGAGGTGATGTATTCGATTGGTTGTATGTAGACTTTGACACATTGTCGGCCTATGCTGCTCAATATGGCTTCCGCGTAGAGATGCTAAGTGAAGGAGAGCATTATAATTATCTGGCGCGTATTGCCTGGTGATAAGTCTGTAAGTGTTGAAAGGTAGGCATTCTGCCATTTCTTATATATTATAAGGTGTGTCAGGGTGCCTTTCTTGTTGGAGGATAAAAAAAGGAGATGCATCTTTATGACACATCTCCTTCATATTGTCAGGCAATTGATTCCTGTTATTTATATTCCTGCCAGCTCTTAATCTGGATTTCTTCTTTCTTCATTTGGCAGAATGCTTCAATGAATGCTTTAGCCAGACGGGCATTGGTCATCAAAGGAATATTGTGGTCGATAGCACCACGACGGATACGATAACCGTTTGTTAATTCACGTTTGCTGTGGTTTTTTGGAATGTTGACAATCAGCCCGAACTTATGTTCAGAAATCATCTTCATTACATTGTTTTCAGCATCAGCTCTTTCATCTGGCCAGTATACTGGAGTAGTGGAAATACCATGAGAGTTCAAGAAAGCAGCAGTACCAGCTGTTGCATAGATGCTGTAGCCTTCCTTGCTTAACATTTCACTTGCATCCAACAAGTCAACCTTAGACTTGGTAGCACCTGATGAGAATAATACAGCTTTTTCAGGAATTTTATATCCTGTAGCAAGCAGTGCATTCAGCAATGCTTCATGGAAGTCATCGCCCAAGCAACCAACTTCACCAGTAGACGACATGTCTACTCCCAATACAGGGTCAGCATTCTGCAGACGTGCAAATGAGAACTGCGATGCCTTCACACCGATACGGTCGATGTCGAAGGCCGATTTGTCAGGGTGAGAGTATGGAGCATCCAGCATGATGCGTGTAGCTGTTTCAATAAAGTTACGTTTCAGTACCTTAGAAACAAAAGGGAAGCTACGTGAAGCGCGCAAGTTACATTCGATAACTTTTACTTCATTTTTGCGAGCCAAGAACTGCATATTGAAAGGACCGGAGATGTTCAGTTCCTTAGCAATCTGTCGGCTGATTTTCTTAATCTGTCGAGCGGTAGAGAAGTAAATCTGTTGTGCTGGGAATACCAATGTTGCATCACCAGAGTGAACTCCTGCAAATTCCACGTGTTCTGAAATGGCATATTCTACGATTTCACCGTTATGCGCTACAGCGTCAAATTCTATTTCTTTAGTTTCCTGCATGAATTGTGAAACTACTACCGGATATTCCTTAGATACTTCACTGGCCATCTGCAAGAAGCGGGTTAATTCTTCTTCATCGTAGCATACATTCATGGCGGCACCACTCAATACATAAGAAGGACGGACCAATACCGGATAGCCTACTTTGTCAACGAAGTGTTTCACATCGTCCAAGCTAGTCAGTTCTTGCCAAGCTGGCTGGTCGATGCCCAACTGGTCAAGCATAGCAGAGAACTTGTTGCGGTTTTCAGCACGGTCGATTGAGATAGGTGAAGTACCCAGCACTGGCACTGACTGGCGATGCAGTTTCATTGCCAAGTTGTTTGGAATCTGTCCGCCTACAGATACGATAACACCGCGAGGTTGTTCCAGGTCGATGATATCCAATACACGTTCGAATGAAAGTTCATCGAAGTACAGGCGGTCACACATATCGTAGTCAGTTGATACGGTTTCCGGGTTATAGTTAATCATGATGGCCTTGTAACCCAGCTTGCGTGCTGTCTGGATTGCATTGACCGAGCACCAGTCAAATTCTACAGAAGAACCGATACGGTAAGCACCAGAGCCGAGAACCACTACTGATTTTTCGTTCTTGTAATAGTTTACATCATAACCTTCTACTGCATAAGTCATATACAAGTAGTTAGTCAGGTCAGGATGTTCAGAAGCTACCGTGTTGATGCGTTTTACAGCAGGAAGGATGCCTAGTTTCTTGCGGTATGCACGTACAGCCAGATTTTCCTTCTCCATGTTTCCGCTTTGTGGTTTCAAGACGAAACGTGCAATTTGGAAGTCTGAGAATCCCATGACCTTAGCTTCTCTCATCACTTCGGCAGGAACTTCTTCCAGTGTATTGTAGTTTTGCAGTTTTTGTTTGTAGTCAACGATATTTTTCAGTTTGCCTAAGAACCAAGGGTCGATTTTAGTCAAGTTGAAGATATGTTCGATAGAATAGCCTTCTTCCAAAGCTTGAGCGATAGCGAAGATACGCAAGTCGGTTGGATTGGCTAACTCATCGTCCAGATTGTCAAATTTGGTATGTTCGTTGCCTACAAATCCGTGCATTCCCTGGCCAATCATACGCAATCCCTTCTGGATGATTTCTTCGAAGCTGCGTCCGATAGACATGATTTCACCTACAGACTTCATGCTAGAGCCGATACGGCGTGACACACCGGCAAACTTAGTCAAGTCCCAACGAGGAATCTTGCAAATCAAGTAGTCGAGTGACGGTGCTACATATGCCGAGTTAGGAGTACCCATTTCACCGATTTCATCCAAAGTGTATCCCAATCCAATCTTGGCAGCAACGAAGGCCAAAGGATAGCCGGTAGCTTTAGAAGCCAAGGCAGAAGAACGGCTCAGACGAGCGTTTACTTCGATGACACGGTAGTCGTTAGTGTCTGCATTGAATGCATACTGGATGTTACATTCACCTACGATACCCAAGTGACGGATGCAGTTGGTAGAAAGTTCCTGCAGCATTTTTACCTGTTCGTCTGACAGTGAGCAAGTAGGAGCCACTACGATAGATTCTCCAGTATGGATGCCCAGTGGATCAAAGTTTTCCATGCTGGCAACAGTGAAGCAATGGTCGTTGGCGTCACGGATAACTTCAAATTCAATTTCTTTCCATCCCTTAAGTGATTCTTCTACCAAAATCTGGGGAGAGAATGTAAATGCACTTTCTGCCAGTTCCATGAATTTTTCTTCATTTGGACAGATACCGCTACCAAGTCCTCCCAAGGCGTAAGCAGAGCGAATCATTACTGGGAATCCGATGCGGCGTGCAGCAGCCAGAGCGTCTTCGATGTTTTCTACAGCCTGGCTCACCGGAGTCTTCATTTCAATTTCGTCTAGTTTCTTGACGAACAAGTCACGGTCTTCTGTATACATGATAGCTTTTACAGAAGTTCCCAGTACCTCTACCCCATATTCTTTGAGGATACCTTTTTCATAAAGTTCAGTTCCGCAGTTCAGTGCTGTCTGACCTCCAAATGCCAACAAGATACCGTCTGGTCTTTCCTTCTTGATGATTTCTGTAACGAAATAAGTATTTACAGGAAGGAAATAAACTTGATCGGCAATACCTTCGGAAGTCTGGATAGTAGCAATGTTTGGGTTAATCAACACAGAATAAATCCCTTCTTCACGCAAGGCTTTCAGCGCTTGTGAACCAGAGTAGTCAAATTCACCGGCCTGCCCGATTTTAAGTGCGCCTGATCCGAGAACCAGGACTTTTTTCAGTTCCTTTTTCATGCTTGTCTTTATGATTTGTTGGTGTTCCTTGTAAAGGAAATATTTATCTCATAATGTGATGCAAAGAAACGATTTATTTTGAAGAAAACAAAGGATTTGTTTATCTTTGCTGCATTAATAATTAAAGATATATACTGATGAAGAAAGAAAAAATCATATTGACCGGTGACCGTCCTACCGGTAAATTGCATATCGGACACTATGTAGGCTCATTGCGCCGCCGTGTGGAATTGCAGAATTCGGGATTGTATGACAAGATTTTTGTGTTTGAAGCCGACGGACAGGCTTTGACCGACAACATTGACAATCCTGAAAAGGTGCGTCAAAATGTGATTGAAGTGGCATTGGATTATCTGGCTGTAGGTTTAGACCCTGCTAAGTCTACCATCTTCATCCAGTCGCAGATTCCGGAATTGTGTGAGTTGAGCTTCTATTTCATGGACCTTGTAACTGTTTCTCGTTTGCAGCGTAATCCTACGGTGAAGACCGAAATTCAGATGCGTAACTTTGAAACCAGTATTCCGGTGGGATTTTTTACTTATCCTATCAGCCAGGCTGCAGACATCGCTGCATTCAAGGCTACTACTGTTCCGGTGGGTGAAGACCAGGAACCAATGCTGGAGCAGGCCCGTGAAATTGTACGCCGCTTCAATTACCTCTATGGAGAGACATTGGTGGAGCCGGAAATCCTTTTGCCAGGCAATGCTGCCTGCTTGCGCTTGCCAGGAACTGATGGTAAGGCCAAGATGAGTAAGTCGTTGGGCAATTGTATTTATCTGTCGGATTCTGCCGATGAAGTGGAAAAGAAGGTAAAGAGTATGTATACAGACCCTACTCATATTAAGGTAAGCGATCCGGGTAAGCTGGAGGGCAATACAGTGTTTACTTACTTGGATGCATTCTCTCGTCCGGAACATTTTGAACGTTATTTGCCTGACTATCCAAACTTGGATGAGCTCAAGGCTCACTATACTCGTGGAGGTTTGGGAGATATGAAGGTGAAGAAGTTCCTGGCTGCTGTTATGCAGGAAGAACTGGCTCCTATCCGTGAGCGTCGTAAAGAGTTTGAAAAAGACATTCCGGCGGTGTATGATATCTTGAAGAAGGGTTGTGAAGTGGCTCGTGAAGCTGCTGCACAGACAATGTCTGAAGTTCGTAGTGCGATGAAGATTAATTATTTTGAGGATGCTGCCTTGGTGGAAGAACAGGCAAAACGCTTTTCTCAAGAAGGATAAACAGTTTTTCTGACAGTTGGATATATAAAAGTGGTGACATCTTTATCAGATGCCACCACTTTTTTTATAACATTTTCAAGGCCATTTTGATTACTTTTTCAACTGGAAGTGATGGGTCTTCTTTCAGTATGGCAGATGCCACTTTCTGTGAAGGCGCTTGTGCAAATCCCAGCATGGTGAGTGCGGCGACTGCTTCTTCGTAGACTTCGGAATAGTTGGTTGTGGCGGCAGCCGAGTTGCCGGAAGCAGTGATGCTGTTTTCAATGCCCATTGCATTAATTTTGTCTTTCAGGTCAACGATGATACGCTGTGCAGTCTTTAGTCCGATACCTTTTACGGTTTTCAGCAATTTGTCGTTTCCGCTGCTTATCACGTTGCACAGTTCGGCTGGTGTCAGTGCCGAGAGAATCATTCGTGCCGTATTCCCTCCAATACCTGAAACACTGATGAGCAGCAGGAAGAGTTCACGTTCTTGTTTGCTGAAAAAACCATAAAGCACATGGGCATCTTCGCGGATGGCTTCATAGATAAACAGCTTCACTTCTTTTTTCCCTTGAATGGCAGAATAGGTGTTCAGTGAGATATTGATACCATATCCTATACCGTTACATTCTACTACGGCAACAGCTGGAGTCAGTTCTGTAAGTTCTCCTTTGATATATTCAATCATATTATTCTGATAAATTATTATTTTACTGCAAAAATAAGCATAAGAAAGTTTTAATCTGTAAGTTGGGGCCGAATAAAATAAAAAACCTTGCTTTTTCTTTCGTTTGTAATGATTTTAGTTTTGTATTTTTGTAACCGTAAAAGAAACGAATAATTAAACTGATAAAGATATGAAGAAGATTAGAGCAGCCGTAGTAGGATACGGTAATATCGGGAAGTTTGCATTGGAAGCGCTTGAGGCGGCTCCAGATTTTGAAGTGGCAGGTGTAGTTCGTCGTAATGGTGCGGAAAACAAGCCGGCAGAGCTGGCCGACTATCCAGTAGTGAAGGATATCAAGGAACTGCAAGATGTAGACGTAGCTATCTTGGCTACTCCTACCCGTAGTGTAGAAACTTATGCAAAAGAAATCTTGGCAATGGGTATCAATACTGTAGACAGCTTTGATATTCACTCTCAGATTACCAGCTTACGCCGTTCGCTGAATGAAACAGCTAAAGCTCACAATGCTGTTTCTATTATTTCTGCAGGATGGGATCCGGGAAGCGACTCGGTGGTTCGTTCTTTGCTGGAAGCTATCGCTCCTAAGGGTATCACTTATACTAACTTCGGGCCAGGTAGAAGTATGGGACATTCTGTAGCTGTACGTGCTATCGATGGAGTGAAAGATGCTTTGTCTATGACTATTCCAGTAGGTACAGGTATTCATCGTCGTATGGTGTATGTGGAATTGGAAGAGGGTGCAGATTTCAAGACGGTAGAAGCAGCTATCAAGGCTGACGCTTATTTTGTAAACGATGAGACTCATGTTATTCAGGTTCCTTGTGTAGACGATTTGAATGATGTGGGCCACGGTGTTAACTTAGTACGTAAAGGTGTGTCAGGAAAAACTCACAATCAGTTGTTCGAGTTTGACATGAAAATCAACAATCCGGCTTTGACTGCCCAGGTGTTGGTTTGTACAGCTCGCGCATCAATGCGTCAGCAACCGGGATGCTACACTATGATTGAAGTTCCGGTTATCGACTTGCTGGCCGGTGACCGTGAAGAACTGATTGCACATCTGGTGTAAGTCATCCATCGGCAAAGAAAAAAGGTTAAGCCTGTTGACGGAATTGACAAGGATGCATATTATCCGGTTTCCTGACCGGTAAATTGGGGACGGCAATGTCATTCTTCAAGTCATCCTTACAGATTCTTGAGTTACAACCGGTGATTCATGAAACGGCGCTTGTGTTCTATTAAACACAAGCGCCGTTTTATTAAACGCTGGCGGGAACTCAATTTCCTGTCGGAATAAAATACGGTATTTCATCAAGTAAGTTGAATATTGTTACGCAGCATCTGAATTTTCAATACTAAATCAAGGTTGAATATGCACTGGTTTAATTCCTCCAACAGGTACTATTCACCTTCCTTCACTCCATCGCTTACTCGGTTTTGCGGGAGAGTTTTTCGTTGGATAAACTTTCATGATGAGGCTGGATGGTTTGTTCAATATTTTTTTATTTCTTTGCAGACAAACTGCTTCCTGTTCTTTAGTGGAAAAGAACTTGGAGGTGGTATCATTGTAGAATCAATAAAGAAATAGGAAATGACATTAGCAAGTATTGTATGGGATGTAGACCCCGTGTTGGTACATTTAGGTTCCGTGAGCATTCGCTGGTACGGATTGATGTGGGGGCTTGGCTTTATTCTGGCCTTTGAGATGGTATCACATTTGTTTAAGAAAGAAGGCTATCCGGATGAGTGGGCCGACAAGTTGTTTGTATATTGTATTGTGAGTACCGTACTTGGGGCACGTCTAGGCCATTGCCTGTTTTATGAATGGGATTATTATGGAGCACATCCGTTGGAGATTCTGAAGATATGGCATGGTGGTTTGGCTAGTCATGGTGGTGTGTTTGCCATTATCTTGGCATTGGTATGGTATTCGCGGAAAGTTACCCATAAAAGTGTATGGTGGCTGTTCGACCGTATGATACCGGCGGTGGCTGTAGTATGCATGGGTATCCGTTTCGGCAACTTGATGAACTCGGAAATCTTTGGTTTCCCTACTACCTTGCCTTGGGGATTTGAGTTTGTCCGTTCTCGCGAGTGGCAGGAACTCTATAATCAGAATGGGGTGGCTCAGGCTTGTCATCCTACACAAATCTACGAGATGTTATATTGTCTGGCTGCCTTGATTGTTTCTTGGGTGATGTATCACAAGACCCGGCTGGCCAAGAAAATCGGTCTTATCACCGGTGTCTCACTGATTATATTCTTCGGTTCACGTTTCGGACTGGAGTTCATGAAAAACCCTCAAGTTGCAGAAGAGGCAAGTATGACTTTCAATATAGGGCAGTGGCTGAGCGTTCCACTTATCTTGTTGGGAGGCTATCTGATAGCCACCAGTGAAAAACGTAAGGAGAATCTTTGATGACAATCGCCTCTTGCTTGCAGGTAACAGATTATTGTGTACCTTTGGTGAGTGATTAAATAAACAAGAAAATGAAAAAAACACTTTGTTGTATAGGCTTTCTGCTGGCTGTATTGCCTATGAAGGCTCAAGATTTGAAGTCTTGCTTCATTAATATGCCCGATTCTTTACTGCCTCTGTTGACATCGGTAAACCGTGCCGACTTTGGCGATTTTTTGGCTAGTAATATGAAAGCGCAGGTGAAAAACCGTTTTGGCCGTAATTCTGAAATGCTCAAGATGACAGATGATTATTTGAAGCTGCAGCTCACAGAAACATGCATGGTGGAGATGAAACTCCTTCCAGTAAATGATTCTGTAAAGGTTATCTGTATGTCACAGACATTCAAGGGACCTGTAGAAGACAGTGAGATTCGTTTTTTTGATACTGAATGGAGTGAACTGCAAGCTGCAGAGTATTTGTCGCTGCCTTCCGAAAATCAGTTTTATGTCAATCAGGAGGGGGAACTTCAAAAAGACTCTTTGTCTGTGTTGAGGAAATATGCTGATATGTATCTGGTAAGGGCTGAGTTATCGGAAGTAAACCAGACTTTGAAGTTTTGCTACACTACCCCGGAATATATGGAAAAAGATAACAGAAAACACCTTTTTGCTTATCTGAAGAAGTCACCGTTGGTTTATTTGTGGACAGGTAGACGTTTTCAATTGCAGGAGTAAATGGGATGTCTTTTATTGCAATAACGACCGGCAGTGAATTTTTCAGTTAGATTCATTGCCGGTCGTTTTTTGGAGGTGTGGATGGTTGTAAGGGCTTTTTTATTTGTAGAGTCATTGATAGGCCAATATATTGTAGGTGTTTTCTTGTTGATGTTAAGATTAGTTACTATATTGCGTTGTGATACAATTAGGATATAATTGTTTTTTTGATAATTATCAGTAAGCTATATTACTCGAAATGTTAGCCTTTGGATTTTATAAATGCTTTTATAAAGACTTTCGGACGATTTGCTGACGCAAAACGCGAAGAAATGATTCTTATGAACTCTATATATGGCTACGGATTTGCCGTGAAACTGCTTTCTGAGATAGTAAACCTTCTTACATTGTTCAATGTGAACAGTGTTGAACCATTTATGAGAACCATGCAGGAATTCTCTGATATGATGAGAAAACGTGCGGCCGATGTGGGTAAATTTTTAGAGGAGTTTGAAAGTGAAAATCTAGAAGTATATAACTTCGAAGAAGTGCGTAGCATAGTATCTGCATTGTTGTTGAATGAAGAGAGGCAGAAAGAAAATGTTGCCGACTTGCGTAAACTCATTATAGAAACTTTAGGTTCCAATAGTGAAGCATTTAGTCACTTCGTCAAAAAAGTCAAGATTTACAATTTATTCAATGTAATATTTCCAAAGGTTTTGATGAAAGCTTATAAAGATATGGAGGATTATTCAGTAGAACATCCTGATCCGAGATTGGTTAACGTGAATATCCTTGAAATTTTTCGCAAAGCTAATTGTAGTACGGAGGATAAGCGTAAGCAGTTTGTCTGTAGATTTTGTAATACATGTCAGAGTCTCCTTACTTTCAATAAGTCGGAATATGATAGGTCTGATTGTTCCAATATTTTTACACTCTATCTTCCGGAACGGATATTTCCATTTTTCTTATCATTAAAATTAGTGCATAAAGAAGTTCTCTTAGGAACTTCATTACGTTTTTCGCAAAGTAACAACACGCAGATTGCCTGAATTGTTTCCTCATCAGACAATCCCATTTTATGTTTGATAAGAAGGGCACCGATGATGATGCGCGCAGGTTTATTACCTGCGCCGCCATGACGGTTATTCAGTTTAGCATTATAAATCTTTTCAATCTTATCCTATGGAAGAGACTCACCTAACTGCACCCATCGATTAGTTTTGGGTAGCTCTGTTAGAGAGGACTCAAAGAGGTTAAAGCTTAACTGTTTCCCTTGTGATTTGTACTTCATATTCTTCGTTTTAACTATAAATTTACGAATCTTATTCGAAAAACACAAATAGCAAAAGAATTATTTCGCTGATAATCAGTTAATATTATGCTAAAAATAGTTTTTTTAGTGAACCCTAATTAATTACTATTGAAAATGATATGCTGAAGTATACTTTCTCCCTTAGAATAAGGGAAAGGCATAAAACAGACTACTAATAGTAATATCAAAAATATGGCAATTATTATTACCGTACCCCATCTTATTAACGATGAAGGTATTTCTCCTAAAAGATTACGAACTTTTTCAGAACGTAACTCTATTTCATTAGATGATTTTTTTTTATTTGAGTTTTTCATATCTTTTGGACATTTTATCAGATTCAAAAATTCCATCACATATCATTATTAAACAATTATGTTCCTAATTCAAGTTGATTCTTGACCAAATTAAAGTATGCGCCTCTCTTTTTGATGAGAGATACATGATTGCCGGTTTCAACTATTTTTCCTCCATCAATGACAATTATTTGATCTGCATTTTTTACTGTCGATAAACGATGAGCCACAACAACCACTGTACGTCCTTTGTAGAACTCATCCAAATTTTCTACTATTGCTCTTTCGTTTTGAGCATCAAGAGCATTTGTGGCTTCATCTAAGAATATGTATGAAGGATTCTTATAAACAGCACGGGCTATAAGGATACGCTGCTTTTGTCCTTGACTTAATCCGACACCATCCCTACCAATTTGAGTATTATACTTTAATGGAAGCCCCATAATATAATTATGAATATTCGCTATACGTGCAGCCTGTTCTAAACGCTCTACATCTATTTCATTATCATCTACAGCAATGTTTCTTGCTATTGATTCCGAGAAAATAACGCCATCTTGCATTACTACACCACAATGATGTCTCCACCATTTGAGGTTATATTCATTAATGTTTCGCCCAGCTATAGTGATAGAACCAGACATAACTGGATAATAACCAAGTATAAGT
>RCNI01000389.1_pt1 | contig 27916 bp, 30 predicted proteins | sample 2041151 | NCBI WGS metagenome assembly RCNI01 (sample SAMN09708214, study PRJNA481090) | feces metagenome | isolation source: feces | place: Antarctica: Albino Rookery | reverse complement strand
GTGAAATTCTCCACAAAGTCAGTCTCCCCACCGGCGCAGGCCGTGGAACTGAGGAAATTTTGAAGGACATGGTTCGTTCTGTCCACCTCTGTTTGGAGCAAACCCATCTGACCACAGAAGACATCGCTTGTCTGGGCGTCGGTGTTCCCGGCGCAGTGGATGATTCCATCGGTATGGTGCTTCGCACCTCTAACCTGAACTGGTGTCAGCTTCCTCTGACTCAGATTCTTCAGGAGCGTACCAACCTTCCTGTTCGATTGGCCAACGATGCCGATTGTGCTGCCTTAGGCGAAGTGATTGCCGGCAGTGCAAGCAACTACGACAGCGCCGCTTTGCTCACTCTGGGCACCGGCATTGGCAGCGGCTTTATTGTCGACAAGCAGGTGTTCACCGGCTGGACCGGCGGCGGCACCGAGGTTGGTCACATTCCTATGGTCTATGGCGGCGAGCCTTGCGGCTGCGGCAATCGTGGCTGCTTTGAGGCTTACGCCTCTGCCACCGCACTGATTCGCCAGACCAAGCGTGCTATGGCTGCCAACCCCAGCTCCATGCTGTGGCAGATTGCCCCCACGACAGATGTGGTAAATGCCAAAACCCCCTTCGATGCCGCTCAAATGGGCGACTCTGTGGCGCTGGCAGTCCTCGATCAGTATATGGAGTATCTGGCCTTCGGCATCGGCGGCATTGTTAATTTGCTCCGTCCTCAGGTCATTATTCTGGGCGGCGGCGTCAGCAATCAGGGTGAAAACCTGCTGGCTCCTCTGCGCGTGAAGGTTGCCAAGTACTGCTATGCCTCTAAGCTCATTGATCCCCCCCAGCTGGTGAAAGCCACCTTGGGCAACGACGCCGGCATCATCGGCGCAGCTATGCTGGGACTGAATCCCTAACGAACAAACGAAAACAGCAGACACAGAGCCCACAGCTCCGTGTCTGCTGTTTTTTCGTTCGTTCCTGCCAGACCGCCCGGGGCTTATCTGTCCCTGCAGTCCCGCAGGACCACGCCTGTTTGTCACTCCTCCCAACAGAGCGCAATATCCTCCTTAGGCAGCCGATTCAACGAGAACAGAGGGATCAGTTCCCGTGCCGAAATGGCTTCGGGGCGGTCAATCAGTCCTGCGGTGGCAGCCAGCCGTCCCACGATGGTTTCCGGCTGCATTCCGCTCTCTCGAAGGGCAGCCAAGGTGAGATCTGCCTCTCGTTTGGACAGCCGTCGTCCGTCCGGCGCGCAAAGCAGCGGCACATGGCAATATTCCGGGGTTTCATAGCCCAACTGCTGCTGCAAAAAGATCTGTCTCGGGGTGGAGGACAGCAGATCGCTGCCCCGGGTCACATCGGTGACGCCCATCAACGCATCGTCCACCACCACCGCCAACTGGTAGGCAAACACACCGTCACTGCGGCGCAAAATGAAGTCTCCGCAGTCCTGCGTCAGAGATTCGGCATATTTCCCCTGCAAACGGTCGGTAAACTGAATTTCTTGCTCCGGCACACAGATACGCAGGGCTGGGCGGCGGGTTTTTTCCCGTTCCCGACGCTCCTCCTCGGTCAAATTGCGGCAGGTTCCGGCATAGATGACCTCTCCGTCCGACCGATGGGGTGCATTGGCGGCATGGAGCTGTCCCCGGGTGCAGTAACAGGGGTACAGCAGGTCTTTTTTCCGCAGCTGCTCCAGTGCAGCGGCGTAAATGTCGCTCCGCTTGCTCTGGTAGTAGGTATCGCCGCCTGCGCTGCCACCTTCGTCCCAGTCCAGTCCCAGCCACTGCAAGTCCTCTTCCACTCCGGCGCAGAAGCTGGGCTTACAGCGATCCGGGTCCAAATCCTCCAGCCGCAGCACCATTGTGCCGCCCCGGCTTCGCACCGACAGCCACGCCAGCAGCGCCGACCAAGCATTGCCCAGATGCATCCGCCCGCTTGGAGACGGGGCAAACCGTCCCTTGATGGGTTTCGGCTCCATAAATGAACACTCCTTCAACGAAAAAGGGGGACAGATTGCTGTCCCCCTTTGGATTTTGATTTAGCGGCGGCTGCCGGAAGAACCGCGGTCAACACAGCGCTCGCACCAGCGGCTGCCCGGACGATGCCAAGGCAGGATGGGGCGGAACTCCATATCCGGGTTCTCCTCATCGCCGTAGCGACGGTACCAGCTGCGATAGCGGCTGCGATCCAGTTCCTCAAGCACCACAAACAGCAGGACGAGCAGTACCACCAGCACCAGCACAGCCACCCAAGCCTTGGATTTCTTGGCTCCGGTTTCTGCCTTGGTCTGATCGTCCTTGCCAGCTGCGTCGGCACTGCCGGAGGCATCTGCCTTGCTGGCGTCGCCGGTGTCGGTGCTGCCGGCAGCAGCGTCCGCCTTGCTGGTATCACCGGCATCAGCACTGCTTGCAGCACCCTCAGCCTCTTCTCCCTCCGGCACAGCGGAATCCGTCATGCCCTCGGTGCCGTGGAGCTGCTCCAGATAAGTGGCAACTCCGGGCATCAGCTCAATCACAGCTTTATCGTAATCGCCCACCGTGAAGCTGGGGTTCACGAAGCTGTCCAGATATGCGGAGTGGTCAAAGTCGGTGTAATTGCTGCCGTGGTAGAGATAGCTCTGCTTGCCGCCCACATCCAGCAGCAGCATAAAGTCGTTGCCGTAGAGCTTCCACTTGTTGAACAGCTTGGCCGCATAATCGTCCGGCTCCCAGCCCTTCATATTGTCCACCGTAGCCACAGCCACATATGCGTTATAATCCTGATCAAAGCTGTCATTGTATTTGGCGACTGCCTGCTCCGTCTCCTCGCTCAGCACACCCGCACTATCACAGACCCATTTGCCCGACTTGACGGGCAGCAGATCTGCGTCTGCCGTCAGCACTCCGAAGCTCACAGAGCCAACCGCCACCAAAATGGCAATGACCCATGCTACCCAATAGTTCCGAAAAATTTTCAACCTATGTCACCTCGTGGATTACCGGACGCTTCAGCGAAGCTCCAGCAGCTTTTTCTTCAGTTCGCCCTCGATCTTGCCCAGCTCTGCCTCAGCAGCCGCACGCTTGGCACGACCCTCGGTCTGAATACGAAGCACCTCGTCCAGAGTACTAATCAGTTCCTGATTGGTATGCTGCAGCGTTTCAATGTCCACCACAGAGCGCTCGGCCTCTTTGGCCGTTTCCACCGTGCCCATGTGCAGCAGCTCGGCGTTCTGGCGCAGCAGATCGTTGGTCATGTTGGTCACCGCAGTCTGGGCAGCGGTAGCCTGACGGGAATGCTCCAGACCCAGTGCCAGCACCATCTGGCTCTTCCACAGCGGAATGGTGTTCACCAGAGAGGTCTGGATCTTCTCGACCATCAGCGTGTCGTTGTTCTGCAGCAGGCGAGTCTGAGGGCCCATCTGCACGGAGATCATCCGGGTCAGCTCCAGATCGTGAATCTTCTTCTCAAAGCGGTTGCAGAGGTTCACCAGATCGTTATAAGCCTGAGCATCTTCCTGACTGCCGGAAGCCTCTGCCTTCTTGCGCAGCTCTTCCAGCTTGCCGGTACGCACGGAAGCCAGATGCTTCTTGCCGGCGATGATATACATGGTGAGTTCCTTGCAGTACTGCTGGTTCAGCTCGTACATCTGGTCCAGCATAGCCACATCCTTCATCAGCACCAGCTGATGACCTTCCAGCATCTCCACGATCCGATCCACATTGGTCTCGGCCTTGGCGTACTGGCTGCGCATGGCCTCCATGCGGCGCTTGCCCCGGTTGAACAGGCCAAAGCCCTTCTTTTCCGGCTCGCCCACCTGCTTCAGCTCCACCACCAGACTGCTCAGCGCTTCACCCACGCTGCCCAAATCCTTGGTGCGGACGCTGTCCAGCGCATTTTCGCTGAACTGGACGATGTTCTTCTGTGCGGCAGAGCCGTACTGCATCACCTGAGTGGAATCGGTAATGTCGATCTGCTGGGCGAAGGCGTCCACCGCTGCCCGCTCTTCGGGGGACAGCATGCTCTCGTCCACAACAACAGGTTCAACCTCCGGTGCGGCTTTTTCCGCAGCAGGAGCGTCAGGATTCAATGTCAAAGCAGGGGCCTCAGAAGCCTGCGCCACGGCCTGAGCCACAGGGGCTCCCTCAGGGTTCAAAGTCAGATTGGGAATACGCTCTTCACTCATTTTGCTTACCTCCGCTGTCTGTTATTTCCGAGTTCCCCGGGAACTCATCGTTACATTCTTGTCTGCCCGTCCATCGCCATTCAGCACCCGATACAGCACCTGAATTTCTCCATTGATGTCCAGCGTTTCGCCTCGATAGAGTGCGCTCAGCTGGTGGTCAAAGGAACGGACAATGGTGTTCATCAGATCGCTGATCTTTTTCTTGGCTTCGTCCACATTGGTAGCAGCGCTGCCGCTCAGTCGGTCATATGTGTTGAGCAGCTTCAGGGTGGTAGGCAGATAATAGTTCATGAACCGGCGCACCTGTGCGATCTTCTCCGACTCATCGGACACGCAATCGAAAATCTTGTCCGTGGTGGACTCGATTCGGTCAATCTGACGGGAAATCAACAAATCACCGATGCAGTCGTTCAGCTGGCGCATTTCATGGATGGCACGATCCCGCTCGTCCCGAAGGGCAAGAACCTCCGGATGCTCCGGAATATCCTGCGCCGGCTCCTTCTTCGGTTCTTCCGCCGGCTGGGATACCTCCGGCTCATATTCCTCTTCCGGCTCCTCGCGCTGCACCCGTTCCACGGTGTGACCCTTGAAAATCAGGCTGCCCACCACAAGGATGACCACAGACAACACGACAAACAGGAGGATCTGCATCGGGGTGTGGATACGGAATCCGAATCCGCCCACGGCCCAAAGCAGGGCCACCAGATAAACTGGCACTACACTAGGCTGCTTTTTGATCATTTTCATGGTTTTTCCCTTCCATAAAACAGTTTTCTTATTCTAAATTATTCTACTCGATTCACCCGGGAGTGTCAAGGCAAAGGGCGGCACTTGCGCTCCTTCCTTTCCCTTCCTTTTCATTGACATTTTGCCGTCTTTTCGGTAAAATTAAAAGATAACCGCACACCTATGTCGCAAAAAAAGAGCAAGAGTTTTTCTTGCCTTTCTCCCGTACATCGGGCACGGTCCGCCGCCGGAATACGACGGCTTGTCCGACGGATTCTGATCCGCCGGGGATGCCGTTTTTCTGCGCTGCCTCCCACCGAAAACGGCAGGAGGCAGGTATCGAAAGCGGCAGACACCCACCATGGCTCTGTGTCGGTTTTGGGAAACAGGAGAGGAGCGTCCGACGGGTGACCGATTGCGGCACTGCCGCAACCCCCGCAAGTCATCCTATGCCCGCCGCAGGTGGGTGTGAGTTGTCCCCTCTCCCGACCGACTCTGCTCTTCATTGTAGCAGATATTTCTTCCCCTGCCCTTTAATTTTTTCTAAATTCTGACAAGAAAGCAAGGTTTTATCATGATTCGAATTGCTCCGTCTATTTTGTCCGCCGACTTTGCCCATCTGGGGGATAGTCTGGACCGCATTGCCACCGCCGATCTCGTCCACTTCGATGTGATGGACGGCTGCTTTGTCCCCAACATTTCCTTCGGTCTGCCCGTGCTCAAGGCAGTACGGAACTACACCGATGCGACGCTGGATGTCCACCTGATGATCGATAAGCCGGAGCGCTACATCGACGATTTCGCCAAGGCCGGTGCCGATCTGATCTCCGTCCATTTGGAGGCCGACGGTCCCCGGGGCATTCGTAAGGCGCTGGACGCCATGGAGCGCAACGGCGTGAAGAAGGCGGTCGCTCTCCGTCCCATCACCTCCCCCAAGGCCATTCTCCCCTACATCGAGGAGCTGGACATGGTTCTGGTGATGACCGTGGAGCCCGGCTTCGGCGGTCAGTCCTTCATGGAAGATCAGCTGGAAACCATCCGTCAGGTGCGTGAGATCATTGACCGCTACAACCCCAGCTGCGCTCTGGAAGTGGACGGCGGAATCAACGACGCCACCGCTCCTCTGGTGGTGGAGGCCGGTGCCAATGTGCTGGTGGCCGGCAGCGCCGTGTTCGGCGATCCCGACCCTGCTGACGCCATCGCTCGGCTGCGCCGCTGATTGGAGACACGGAAATGCAGTATTTACCCCCTGCTATGGAACGGCTGACGGAGCAGTTCAAGAAGCTGCCCGGCATCGGTGCGAAAAGTGCCCAACGGCTGGCGTTTCATGTGCTGTCCCTGTCCCAGGAAGACGCTGCCGCCTTTGCCCAGTCCATTCTGGACGCCAAGGACAAGGTGCATACCTGCCCCGTCTGTCAGAACCTCACCGAGGGCGACGGTCCTTGCGCTCTCTGCTCCAGCTACAAGCGGGATCGGAGCATCATCTGCGTGGTAGCGGAACCGAAGGATGTGATCGCCATGGAGCGCGGCGGCGAGTACGACGGCCTCTACCATGTGCTGCACGGCGTGATTTCCCCCATGAACCGGGTAGGCCCCGATGACCTGAAAATCCGTCCCCTGCTGGATCGTGTCGCTCAGGGCGGCATTGAGGAGGTCATCATGGCCACCAACCCCGACACCGAGGGAGAAGCCACCGCCATGTATCTCACCCGGCTGCTGAAGCCTTTTGAAGTGAAGATCACCCGTCTTGCCTACGGCATCCCGGTGGGCAGCCATCTGGAATACGCCGACAATGCCACCTTGATGCGTGCCTTGGAAGGCAGACAGGAAATCAACTGACTTCGTTCCACCCCTTGGTCTATGAGCCACGGCATCGATCTGATGCCGTGGCTTTTTGCGTTTTCAAGCGGCTTTTCATGCAAGTTGGTTCTCGACAGATGCAGAGTATGCCCCTTCTCTTGAAACCATACCAGGAGTCACCTATAATCAGCTTAACAAATATTTGTTGCATTCTTATCAGCCAGTGGAGGTGAACGGCATGAAAGTAAAACTGATCGCGAGCGACGCTTCCTACGATACTCTGGCACAGCAGCTGCTCGCCCACGGCCTTGAGCTGGACAACGACGCTCCGCTGATTTTACAGGAGGCCAACATCTGGCCGGAACATCTGATGTGCCGCCAAGGAACGGAATATTTCCGCATCGCCGTCCGGGATATGATCTACATTGAGAGTCTTGCCCACGAGATTCTGGTTCACACACCGGAAGGAACCTACAAAGCCGGAGAACGGCTTTGGCAGCTGGAACAGCTGCTGCCGCCGCAGGCGTTTCTCCGCATCAGCAACTCCGTCATTGTGGCAAAAGCCCACATCCGGAGCATCAAGCCTGCCCTTTCGCAGAAATTTTTGCTTACACTCTCGGACGGAACCAAAGTGGATGTGACCCGCACCTACTATCACGCCTTCCGGGAAGCCATGGGAATTTAGGAGGTGGCAAATCATGCTGAATATCGTTCTCATTCTCCCCGCTTTGGGGCTGCTTTTCCTATCTATTTTCATTATCACCGGATATTTCTTCTTCTACCGCAGCAGAATCAACCGTCAGCTCAGCAAGCCTGACACCGGCAGCGGAAAAGCCCTCTGGTCTCCCATGCGAGTGTGCCTCACTACGGTCATCGGCGCTTTGGTGGTCTACGGTGTGCTCTGTATGGTGATGACCAGCCCGAATCTGCCTGCGCTGAACTTCCACACACCCACCCCAAATGATTACTCCTTCCGTCTGCTCACGCAAGAGCAGATGCAGGACGACTACCGCAGCCGCTTTTCCATGGAGGAAAATCCCGGCTACACAAAGGAAGTCACGGAAATTGACTCCGTGCGCTACACCATCTTCCGCAGCGAGTCAGAAGTCGACATCTTCCACCCTGCCTTTCTGGTGTACGCCGAGTACATCGGCTCCGGGGACCCGGCCTATCAGGACGCCGTCCTCACCTACTCCGCTCCGGACGGTGAGTCGCTCCAGACACTGGCTGCCTCCGGCATGGACAGCGACGCCCGGGTGATCTGCTTCTTCGGCAACACCTTCCTCGGCGGTAAGATTTCCTGCACCGTTGACTTTTACGATCAGCTGCCGGAGGAATTCGATCTGGAACAGCTGCAAACGCAGCACACTCCGCTGGAATTCGAGTTGCCCCCCGCCTGACGAAAAACAGCAGACAAAAACTTAAGAAATCCTTCGACCGTTTCTCCCTTGACTTTCCATGGATACAGGGATATCATCAAAACCGTTTCAACTGATAGGAGGTTTTATTATGAAAAAGTTGATTGCTCTGCTGCTTGCCATGACCACGATTTTTGCCTTCTCTGCCTGCGGCTCCAACAAGGACGGCGCCAAATCCTCCGCTGATCCGGAGACCAACATCTACACTGGTGTTCTGGAAGAGAAGAAGGACTTCATGGTCGTCGTGTCCGCAGAAGAGGGCGAAGAGCCTTACATCTTCACGCTGGAAGACGGCGTGACCTGCGACGCCGAGGTGGGTGACAAAGTGAATGTCATCTACACCGGTGACATCACCAAGTACAGCTCCTACGGCGACGAAATTCTGATTGCCACGCAGGTGGAAGTGGCTGAATAACGCCTGCTTATCCACAATCCAACGGTAAAAGCGAAAAAAGCACCCCCTATCTCGCCTTTGCGGGATTGGGGGTGCTTTCTAATCCATCTGATTCTGCACAAAACCGCCCGAACAAGTTGTTCGGGCGGTTTTTGTTCTCGTTTTGGGTGGAAATGGGTCCGATTCGGACTTACTTTCCTTCCATGTCCAGTTCTGCCACCTTCATCATGATGGCACACTCGATGCGCTTGCGGAACAGCTCACAGCCGGGCTTATAGACGCCACGGATGGTGCCGGTGGCGTGGAACGCATTGGCTGCACAGCCGCCGGAGCAGTACATCTTGGCCCAGCAGTCCTCGCACTCGGGACGGGCATAGGCGTTGCAGCTGCGGAACTCCTCACGCAGCTCCGTGTTGGTCACACCGTTCCACACATCGCCCAGCTTGTACTTCTCCTCGCCCACGAACTGGTGGCAGGGGTACAGGTCGCCCCAAGGGGTGACTGCCATGTACTCGGTGCCGCTGCCGCAGCCGGAAATGCGCTTATAGACGCAGGGGCCGCCGGTCAGGTCCAGCATGTAATGGTAGAAGGTGATGGGCTTACCCTCTTTTTTGCGGCGCAGCATATCCTTGGCCAGGATCTCATACTGCTCCTTGACGATCTCCAGATCCTCCTCCGTCAGGGCAGAGGGGTCGGAAGGATCGCAGACCACAGGCTCCATGCTCAGCTCGGTGAAGCCCAGATCCGCCATGTGGAACACATCCTTGGTGAAGTCCGGGTTGGCGTGAGTGAAGGTGCCGCGCATGTAGTATTCCTTGTTGCCCCGGGCCTCCACCAGCTTCTGGAACTTGGGCACAATGCGGTCATAGCTGCCCTTGCCGGCATAGTCCACACGGGTACGGTCGTGAATCTCCTTGCGGCCGTCCAGAGAGAGCACCACATTGCTCATCTCCCGGTTGGCAAATTCGATCACATCGTCATCAATCAGCATTCCGTTGGTGGTCAGGGTAAAGCGGAAGTTCTTGCCCCGCTCCTTCTCCACGCTGCGGGCGTACGCCACCAGCTGCTTGACCACATCCCAGTTCATCAGAGGCTCGCCGCCGAAGAAGTCCACTTCCAGATTTCTGCGGCTGCCGGAATGATCCATCAGGAAGTCCAGCGCCTGCTTGCCCACCTCAAAGCTCATGATGGCCCGCTCGCCGTGGTACTTGCCCTGGCTGGCAAAGCAGTAGGAGCAGTTCAGGTTGCAGGTGTGGGCCACATGGAGGCAAAGCGCCTTGACCACATCGCCGGAGCGCTGCTTAAAGGTGCCTGCCATTTCCTTGAAGGTATCGGGGGTAAAGAGCTTGCCCGCCTTCTCCAAAGCGGCCACATCGTCGATGCAGTCCCGCACATCGGCCTCGGTCACATCCGCCCGATCCTGATATTTCTCCAGCATGGCTGCCACGATCTCGTCCGCCGTGTGGGACTTGAACATGGCAATAATGTCATAGGCCACCTCATCCACTGCGTGGATGGAACCGGAACAGCTGTCCAGCACGATATTGTAGCCGTTGAGTTGATACTGATGTACCATAAGGGTATCCTCCGTTTTCCTCACAAAAAAGGTGCCGCCTGAACTGGCGGCACCTCTGTGTTTGAATGGCAATTACTGCTCAGCGTTCTCGCACTTCTGGTTGGCAACACCGCAGCTGGTCTTGCAAGCAGACTGGCAGGAAGTCTGGCACTCGCCGCAGCCGCCGTTCTTGGCGCTGTCGCAGAGGCTACGAGTCTCAAGAGTCTTGATTCTTTCCATAATGAAATTCTCCTATCTTTCAAATTATTCTATTTGGCAGAAAGGAACATACACATTCCGCCTCATTATCAAAGGAATTGTAACACATTCGCCCCTGTAAGTCAAGAATTTACTTCCCTGCCCCATCCTCTCAGACAGCCTCCTTCCGCCTGCAGCACTCCGCATGAGTTATTGTTTTTCGATAAGTTTTTATTGACTTTTGTTCTTTGCATGCTATAATGAAGCCATCTAAAAGGAGTGAATCTCATGAAGCAAAAAGAGCTTTCCATCGCCCTCAAGGCGATCATTGCCCTGTGCGGCATCATTCTGGCGGTTCTGGCCTGCGCCGTTCTGCCCGTGTCCGCACAAAATCTCATTGCCCTATTCCCGGAGCAAACGGCAGCCATCTGGTCTGCGCTGATTTTCCTCTGGATCACCTGCATCCCGGTTGTGGTGGTGCTGGTGCTGGTCTGGCAGATTGCCACCCAAATCGGGCGTAACAACAGCTTCTCTCAGGAGAATGCCCACAATCTGAAGCTGATCTGCATTCTGTCCATGACGGACACCCTGCTTTACTTTTTCGCCGCAGTGGTACTGCTGTTTCTCCGCAGTCCCCTGCCGCTGCTGCTCACCATCCTCATTCTCTGCCTTGGCATCGCCATCTCCGTGGTGTCTGCCGTGTTCTCCCACCTGGTTCAGCGTGGTGCGGAGATGAAGGCCGAGCAGGACCTGACGATTTGAGGTGACGACCAATGATTATTGTCAATCTCGATGTGATGATGGCCAAGCGGAAGATCGGGCTGGGTGAACTGGCAGACCGGGTCGGCATTACGCTGGCAAACCTCTCTATTCTCAAAAACAACAAGGCTAAGGCCATCCGGTTCTCTACCCTCAACGCCATCTGCAAGGCACTGGACTGCCAGCCCGGCGACCTGCTGGAATGGGTAGACGATCCGGAAGATCAAAAGGAGGAGTAACCATGAAAGCACACATCAAAATCCTGTTCACCTTTGCCCTTTCCCTGCTTATGCTCACCGCACTTGCTGGCTGCGGACAGGAAAACGAAAACACCCCAACCTCCGGCATTTCCGTCACCGTGGAAGCCTCTGAGGTCTACGAAATTACCTGTGAAGCCAGCGCCAACACCGAAAGCACCCTAAATGCCGACAGTTCTGCCATGAAGGGCGTTTACCATTTGGACTCCCTTCCCCCCTGCCAGCTGACCGCCTACGACGCAGATCACAAGGAACTGGCCACCATCGATCTGTCGCAGGAACAGGCTGACACTCTGGTGGAGCTGACTCTCACAGAAAACATGGAATTTGTGCGGACCGAACCGTAACCGTTCCTTCTGCCAACCAAACGCCGCTCCGGGTTTTCCCGGATGCGGCGTTTTTTCGTTATCTGACCTTTGGAAAAGGTTGCTATCTGGCTCTTTTGAAAAGGCCAGATTTTGTTATGATAGAACCATTCATTGAAAATCACAAGGAGGACTGCACCCATGTCCGATCAAATCAAACTCCGTCGTCTGACCACTTCGGCCCTGTTTGCCGCTGCAATCACCATTACCACCGCCTATCTGCTTCACATTCCCCTGCCCACCGGCGGCTATATCCACATTGGCGATGTGCTGATTTACCTCTCCGCCTGCCTGCTGCCCGCTCCTTGGGCCATGCTCACCGGTGCCGTGGGCGCCGGTCTGGCTGATCTGCTCACCGCTCCCGTCTGGGCTCTCCCCACGCTGGTGATCAAGGCCATCATCTGCCTGCCTTTCACCTGCAAGCGTGACACCATCTTCTGCACCAGGAATGTGCTGGCTGTGGTGATTGCCGGAGTGCTCTCTCCCACGCTCTACGCTCTGGTGAATGTGTTCTTCGCCGGAGGCTGGGCAGCATTTCTTCCCCAGTTTTTGGGCACTTTGATCCAATCCGTCGCCAGCGGCGCTCTCTTCCTGCTGTTTGCCTACGCCGCAGACCGCATTGGACTGAAAAAGCGGCTGTCCGTTCACTGAAAACAAAAAACGCACCGATGCATCGCATCGGTGCGTTTTGCTGTTCTTACAGACCGAACTTGCTCAGGTCCAGACCGCCGGTCACACGGCTCATGGTCGTGGCGGCATCCTCGCCGACCTGACGCATAGCCTCGTTGACGGCAGAGAGAATCATATCCTGAAGCATCTCCACATCCTCGGGATCGACGGCATCCTTGGCGATGGTGAGGCTCACCAGCTTGTGCTTACCGTCCACCACTGCGGTGACTGCTCCGCCGCCGGCCTTGGCGGTGTACTGCTTCTCTTCCAGCTCAGACTGCATACGAGCCATATCGGCCTGCATCTTCTGTGCCTGGCGGACCATGTTCATATTCACGCCGCCGCCCATGCCGCGCATATTGCGGCCGTTAAAACCCTTAGCCATAATTCAATTCTCCTTTATTTCTGATGTTCTTTCATAAATTGTTTCAGTGCATCCATGCTGCCCTTGGGCGCAGCAGCTGCCGGCTGTGCCGACTTCGCTCCGCCGGCCGGTTCTCCCTGCCGCAGCTCCACCCGAATGGGCTGACCCAAACGGCCGCTGACCGCCTCGGTGATTTTTGCCACATGGTCGCCCTTGTTTACTTCATCGTAGGCAAACTGGTCGCTGAAGTATATGGTGAGCAGGTCCTGCTCCAGAACGCCCTTGGCGCTCTTCAGGAACACCCAGCAAATCTGATTGACCTTGCCCTGCATTGAGGCCACCAAGTCCTTCCAGGAAACGCCCTGAACCGGACGAGAGGAAACCGTCGGTTCCTGCTCCTGAGGCTGCTCCGCCGGTGCTTCGGCAGGGGCTGCCGGAGCCACAGGAGCGGCGGACTGCACCGGAGGTGCGGACGCCACATCCGGCTCAAAGGGAGGTGCCATATCGAAGGGAGGTTCCTCCTCGTAGGCCTCGATGGGAGGCAGCTCCTCCTCCACCGGAGCCGGCGCCGTTCTCTGCACCGGCACACCGCTGGCCATCTGCTCTTCCAGACGGGCAATTCGGGCCGCAAGCCCTGCATTAGAGCCGTCCAGCGTGGGATCACACAGGCGGATCAGGCAAAGCTCTGCCACCACCCGACTGCTGCCGCTGCGTTTACAATCGTCTGCCGCCTTTTGCAGCAGCTCCAGCATGGCAATCAGCCGCTCCGGCGGCATATGCTGGGACAGGGTGTTCAGCGTCGCCTCATCGTAGCCGCCCGCCAGCAGACCCTTGCCGCCGTCCGGTGCTGTGGCACGGATGAGCAGGTCACGGCTCAGAGAAATCAGCTCATTGAGCAGAGCGTTGACATCTTTTCCGGCGGAATACAATTCCCCGAACCGGGTAATCGCCGTGGCGGCGTCGCCCTTTCGGATGGCATTCATAATGTGGGCCGTCTTGATGTTGCCGGCCAGTCCAAGGCTGTCCAGCACCTTGGCACGGTCCACCGTGCCGCCGCCGACCGCACACTGATCCAGCAGAGAGAGGGCGTCACGCATACCGCCGTCCGCCAGTCGGGCCAGCAGGGCCGCAGCGTCCTCTTGCAGGTCAATTCCCTCCTGCTGAGCCACATAGCTCAGCCGTCCAATGATGTCCTCCGGCAAAATCCGCTTGAAGGAAAACCGCTGGCAACGGGACAGGATGGTGGGCAGCACCTTGTGCAGCTCCGTGGTAGCCAGAATGAACATCAGATGCTCCGGCGGCTCTTCCAGAATCTTCAGCAGGGCGTTGAAGGCCTGAGGCGTCAGCATATGCACCTCGTCGATGATATACACACGCTTCTTCGCCGCCGTAGGGGCATAGATGGCCTCATCCCGGAGGGCACGCACATGGTCGACGCCGTTATTGGAGGCTGCGTCCAACTCCAGCACATCCAGCAGAGAGCCGTCCAGCAAACCCCGGCAGGTGGGACATTCGTTGCACGGGTTACCGTTCACCGGATGCTCACAGTTCACCGCACGGGCCAGAATTTTAGCGCAGGTGGTCTTTCCCGTGCCGCGCGTACCGGTAAACAGGTAGGCGTGCGACAGCCGTCCGGAGGCGACCTGCGTCTTTAAGGTTTCGGTAATATGAGGCTGACCCGCCACCTCATCAAAGGTTTTGGGACGCCACTTTCGATACAGCGCCTGATACAACGGGACTCTCCCCTTTCAAAAATCAAAACGGCGGGAACGGTTCCCCGCTCCCGCCGGGTCAATCAGGACCAGAAACGGATACAAAATAAAAAGTGTTGTGCCTTCTGTTTTCGACCGGAAACTGGGACCGGTTGACCGCGGCACAAGCCAAGCACTGCTTAATGCTGCTCGGTTCCCCGCCTGACATGGTTCACAGGTTGACCTTGCGCGGGACCGGCCCTTTATAACGCCCCCGGCCGAAAACAGACGGCACAACGAACTTATTTATTCTGCCTGAGTATTGTACTATAAATTCCACCATTACGCAAGGGCAGAACGAAATTTTTCTGTGCCAGACTTTACAAACCTAAAAATTCTGCTATAATATCGTAGATAGAGATTCCTTTTTGGGCCTGTAGCGCAGTTGGGAGCGCATCACATTCGCATTGTGGGGGTCGTCGGTTCGAATCCGATCAGGTCCACCAAAAGCCGTACCCTTGGGTGCGGCTTTTTTCATAATCTTACAGAGAAAGGGTGATTGGATATGAAATTGTATCGTGTATGGAGGGTTCACGCTTCCTAACCCTCCGCATCGACTTTGGAGGAAACAATATGGAACCGAAAACCACGCAAATCACCATCCGTGAAGCCAAAAGCGCAGCGGACACCGCTCTTTTCTGGGCACAGCTTCACGCCTACTTCCAGCGGGATATTCTGCCCGACCCCAACGACGAGGATCGAGCCTACTTTCTCGGCCCCGAATATCAGGCACACATCCAGCAGGCACACGACCGACCGCAGGACCGCTGTCACTATCTGTTCTTCTGCCGGGACGGCAAAGACATTGGTCTGGCTCTGCCGGTGTTCTTCCACTCGGAGGACGGGAAGTGCTTTCTCATGGAATTCTGCGTCTATCCGGAATTCCGGGGACACGCAACCGGACTGCAATGCGCCAAGGCTCTTCTGGACTGGGCAAAAAGAAACGGTGCCTCTTACACCGAACTGAACTGCGGAGGCGATGAACGACGACCTCGCTTCTGGAGCCGAGCCGGATTTCTTCCCAACGGCATCGACCAGTGGGGAGAACCTCTCATGATCTGCCCACCTGAGGAACCCATCCCCTATTCCATTGAAGTGCTCACCGACCCGGAGGACTGGCAGCTGGTTAAGCTGGAAAACGGCCTTCGCTTTGAACTCGGTCAGCAGCTGATGACTGAGGAATCACTGGAGCAGCTCCGGCAAGCGATTCGGAGTGGAGCAACCACTATCTTTCTGGCAAAGCGGGGCTGCCGTGCTGTCGGCATGTGCCGGGTGTCCATGGATGACCGCTCGGATACCGGCAGCTTGAGCGACCTATTTGTAGAACCGGCCTTCCGCCATTCGGGCATAACCCGTATGCTGACGACAGCCGCACAGCAATGGAGTCATGAACAGGGGCTTTCCGGTATCGTGTTGGAACAGCCCGTTCCCGCCCACGAAGGAACAAACTGACCGCACCCTAACTTAGAAACAAAAAAATCCGAGGCGGACTCGTTTTGAGTCTGTCTCGGATTTTCTTTTTTATTCCGCATATGGTATCGGCGTTTTCTGCGCCTGCAAATAGCAGAAATAGCCCTCGTGATAGGGATTTTCCCGGACGCAGATATTCGGATAGAGCCTCCGCAATGTCTGCTCCATCTGCTCCACACTGCACTGAGCAAGATCAATGTCCCGGTACAGCGCCCCATCATGGAGAATCAGCAGTCGATCACACCAGCGCAGCGCCGTTTCCGGGTCATGGAGCACCAGCACCCCGGCCTTATTTTTCCGGTGTACCAGCTCCCTGAGGGTGGAAAACAGGGTCTGGGCATTGGCATAGTCCAGCGCCGCATTGGGCTCATCCAGCAGCATGACCGGGGCATCCTGCACCAGCATCCGGCACAGCAGCACCATCTGCTGCTGACCAATGCTCAGTTTGGAGCAATCCTGCTCCAGCAGTTCCGTCAGCCCCATCCGCTCCGCTTCCTCCCGAATCTTGGTTCGGTTGACTTCCGTCAGGCCCTGAAACAGCCGCCGGGTGGGATAGCAGCCCATTTCCAGAATCTCCTCTGCTGAAACGCCGGCTGGGATTCCCGTTTTTTGGGGCAATGCAGACAGCAGCGCCGCCCGCTTTTTGGCACTCAGGTGGGTGCAGTCCACTCCGTTCACCCGAACCTCTCCGGAAAACCGTCGGGCATCTCCGGTGATTCCCCGGAGCAAGGTGGATTTGCCCTGTCCGTTCCGACCCAGAATCCCCACAAGTTCCCCGGCTCGAACGGAAAAGGACACATCCGACACCACCGGGTGCTGGTAGCCCACCGTCAGGTGGCTTACCTCAAAGAACACTCCCATGGGCCCCTCCTTTCCGTCCGCAGAGCAATGCAATCAGCACCGGCACGGACAGCAGCACCGTGAGGATGCTCAGTGGCAGCTCCGCTCCGCCGTACAGACTGCGGGCCAGAATGTCCGCAATCAGCAGGATGACGCTGCCCAACAAGGTGCAAAGCACAAAGTACCCGGTATTTCTCCGCCGATAGAGCATGAAGGCGATGTGGGGTGCAATCAGTCCCACAAAGGCGATGACGCCGGTGATGGACACCACAGCAGCAATCATGAGGGTACTCAGCCCCAAAAATACCATTCTCCACAGACCGGGAGCCAATCCAAGGCTCCGGGCGTGCTCGGTTCCCAAGGACAGCATGACTGCCTGACGGGAACAGCACAGCAGCACCACCATCGGCAGCGCCACAAACAGCACCTGTGGGAAAAGCTTTTCCCCGGTGACTGTGCCCAAACTGCCCATGGTCCAAAATTCGATGGCTGCCAGCTCCCGTTCCGGGTCTGCCATAAATTTCAGCATCATCAACCCGGCATCCGCCAGGGAGGACACGATGATGCCCGACAGGATATAGCTGCCCATCTTCTCCAGACCGGACAAATAGACCAGCACCAGCACCACCAGCAGCGACACCACGCCCATGGCAAAGGAGCCGAACATGATCTGCCAGCCGCTGCCTGCCCCCAGCACAATAGCAACCGCCGCACCGAAAGAGGCTCCCGAGGCCACACCGGTGAGGTCAGGGGAAGCAAGGCTGTTTCGGAAGATGGTCTGATAGATGCCGCCGGCCAGACCCAGCGCTCCTCCGGACAGCACCCCCATTAAAACACGAGGGAGCCGCAGGGACAGAAAGACTTTTTCGTCCATCGTGCCCCGCAGCTCCCCGGTCAGAATATCCGCAATTTGACCAAGGGAGAGAGGATAGCTGCCGATACAGGCGGAGCACAGTGCGGTCAGCACCAGCACTCCCCCCACCAAAGGCAGCAGATACGATCTCTTTCGCATGGTTCCTCTCTCCTTTTGTCGCTTGGTCACTTAGATGAGGTCTGCATCCACCTCAAAGCCGTAAAAATCGTTGTAGAATGCGGTCACATCCTGCTTGAACTCCTCGGCGGTGTACACATCCCCGTGGAGGACGCTTGCCATCCACAGAACGCCCAGAATACCGGAGGGAATGGGAGAATCCCACTCTTCAATGGTATTGGGCATCTGATAGACCGCACCGTTCTTGACGGCAGTGACGCCCTGCAGCTGTGCATCACCCAGCACATCCTCGACGGTGTAATCCGCCTTGCTGGGCAGGATGATAACTTCGGGATCCGCCGCCAGAATGGTCTCATAGGACACTTCCGTCCAGTAGTCCCCTTCCAGATCCTCAGCCACATTGACGCCGCCGGCCAGACGGATCAGATCAGACTGATACATGGCGCCGGGGGCGGTGGTGAGGTAAGAGGAGTTGCCGCCCAGATACACACGGGGAGCTTCCTCGTCCTTCAGCAGGTCAGCCAGCTGATTTTCCTGCTCGTCATAGTACTTCAGCAGCTTGTCTGCCTTCTCCTCCACGCCGCAGGCCTTGGCAATGAGGGTCAGCATTTCCTCCATCTGCTCCTGAGATTCGGGATTGACCACCAGCACCTGAATTCCCAGATCAGTGAGGGCATCGGCGTGCTCGGCCAGCTTCTTGGGCATCAGTACCAGCTCCGGATCCAGAGCGGCAACGGCTTCCACATTGAACTCCTTCATGGTACCCACCTGCTCCTGCTCCAGCAGCTGAGGGGCGGCCATCTGGTAGATCGGACGGGTATCCGCCTTCTTTTCCAGACCGATCACCCGGTCGGACACGCCCAGAGCGATGGTAGCATAGGTGGTAATGTAGTAGCAGCTCACCAGAGTCTCCGCAGGATGATCCAGCGTAACCGTGCGGCCGGCCTGATCCTTCAGCGTGATGACCTTGTCCTGCTCCTGCTGGCTGCTCACCGAGCCGGTGCTGCTCTGAGCGCCGGAACCGGCACCCTGACTGCCGCAGGACACCACAGAAAGTGCCATCGCCAAAACCATGAGAAGTGCAATACCTCTCTTCATCCAATTCTTTTTCATAGTTTTCCTCCTGTTTACGATAGAATTCGAAACCGTTCGTTATTCTAGCACAAGAATAACGGTATGTCAAAAAAGGCCGGCTTTCGGATTCAGCCCAAAAACCGGCTCCAAAATTCCGGTCCGAAATGGGACGCAAAGGACGCTTCGGCACAGGCCGAAACCTCCGCCAGCATGGCTTCATACTCGGCAAGGAGCAGCTTGGCCTCCTGCGTCAGCGCCGAGCCTCCCCCTCGCTTTCCGCCGGTATGCCGCTCCAGCAGCGGAGTTCCCCACTCCCGCTCCAGCCCTTGCAGAATTTTCCACGCCTTGGAATAGGACATTCCCATGGATGCGGCGCTCTGATGAAGCGAGCCGCTCTGCTCGACCCCTCGCAGCAGCTGCATGGGACCCGGACCAAAGCACTTTTCCTGCCCCAGCAGCGTCAGCGTCATGCGATAGCTCAATTCCTTCATTTGAGAAATTCCTCCCTGACCATCTCCCACGCCTTCTCCCGGGACACGGTGTCCAAATCGACCAGAACGACATCCCCTCTGGCTTTGATCGCTTCAAGATAGGGCAGCGGCTCCTGTTTCAGCACTGCCACCACCGGCCGCCCATCGGAAAAGACTGCTTCCACGGCGGCGAGGAACTGAAAACTGGTTCGCTCAAACCGACCGATTTCATCCATCAGCAGGACGGGGACCTCCGACGCCATTGCCCGGCGAAGCACTTGCGTTCCAAATCCGTCGAAGGTATCCGGTATGCCGACGATCTGTCCGCCCTCCAGACGGGAAATCGGCTCGGCCTGTCCGGTGAGCAGATCTTCCATTTCATAGATGGGGCCAGCCACCGTCTGTTCCCGGACTTTGGTGCGGTAACCCGCACAACGCTGTCCCGTTTCCGCCAGATACCGCTGAGCCAAGGTCGATTTTCCGCTCTGTCTGGCTCCGGTCAGCACCAAATGACGCATCGGCTGTCCCTCCTTCCCTCTTTGGTCTTTGATCGCTTCTATTATAGCAACCCCTGCCGGAAATTCAACGAAAAGACACATTCCTATACATTAAAATATGAAAAGGAGTGGATCTTGGAAAGATCCACTCCTAATCCTTGTTCAATCGTTCGTTCATTTTGCCTTTCGGCCCTACGCTGAAACTCAGCGGAGATTACTTAACGATAACAGTGCCGCTCTCGCCCTTGCAAGCCTTGCCTGCATTCTCCAGAGAAGCGATAATTGCCTTGCCGCCGGCAGCAGCGAAGCCCATAGCAGCCTGCACCTTGGGCAGCATGGAACCGGGAGCGAAGTGGCCCTCGTCGATATACTTCTGAGCCTCTTCCAGATTCATGCTCTCCAGCAGCTGCTGGTTGGGCTTGCCAAAGTTGATGGCAACGCGATCAACAGCGGTCAGGATGATCAGCATATCGGCATGAACCAGCTCAGCCAGCTTAGCGGAAGCGAAGTCCTTATCGATAACGGAGGGAACACCGTACAGCTTGCCGTCCTTCTTGATGACGGGAATGCCGCCGCCGCCAACCGTGATGACGATCTGGCCGGCATCGATCAGGGACTGCACAGCGTCCTTCTCGACGACATCGACGGGCTTGGGAGAGGGAACGACCTGACGATAGCCACGGCCGGCGTCCTCCACCATGGTGTAACCCTTCTCAGCCACGATCTTGTCGGCCTGCTCCTTGGTGTAGAAAGCGCCGATGGGCTTGGTGGGATGCTTGAAAGCAGGATCGTTCTCGTCGACCAGAACCTGGGTGACGACGGTCACAGCGGACTTATTGATCTTACGGGCAGCCAGCTCGTTCTGGATGCTGTTCTGCAGGTGATAGCCAATATAGCCCTGGCTCATAGCACCGCACTCGGGGAAGGGCATAGCAGCCTTGATAGCGCCAGCCTCAGCAGCGGTGGACATGCCCAGATTGATCATACCAACCTGAGGGCCGTTGCCGTGAGCGATGACAACATCGTTGCCAGCCTCGACCAGGTCAACAATGGACTTTGCAGTTTCGGTGACCAGCTGCAGCTGCTCTTCAGGAGTGTTGCCCAGAGCATTGCCGCCCAATGCAATAACGATCTTAGACATTGTGTTAGTGCCTCCTTGAATTTCTTTCATTCAAAAATTTTACAAAAAGCTTTTGAGAACCATAATGAGACAAAACCATGACCTGTTTTGCCACAATGAAAATCACACGAAACGAGACATCTGAACTTCTTTGACCAGAAGGAATCTCCCGGTCAAATACTCACTACTGAGCTGAAAGCACGCGACCACTCGTATCGTGTAGTTACACTTTAGCTTTTTCGCTCTCTTATGTCAATAACCTTTCTATAACCTATTTGCAATTTGTTAATTTTTACAAATACAAACGCATTTATTTTCCTGATTTATACATACTTACAATAAACCTAGTCAAGCGAGCGGGCATTTTCCTTATTTTGGTGTCACTCAGTTTATCAGCGGTTTAGTTCTCTCCTGTAGTTTCGCCAAACTCACACGCCTTCATTCAGAAAGTTTATTGCCGCATATCGGCTGTACTACTTCTCCTCCCCTGTGTGCGCTCCCATTGCCCCGCAAAAATAGCAGCGGCAGCTGCCCTACTGAGAGGGTAGCTGCCGCTTTCGATGCCGTAGCAATCAGATATGGAAATATTTCTGGAGCATCTTCTCCGGGCCCAGCACCAGAATGGAGGAAGCCGGATGCAGCACCGTTTCCGAGGTGATGTTCATGTCCAGCTTGCCGTTGGTGCGGATGCCCAGCATATTGATGCCGTACTTCTTCCGCACATCCAGCTGCATCACCGTCTTGCCAATCCAAGCCGAGGGAACATCCAGCTCAAAGATGGAATACTCGCTGTCCAGCTCAATGTAGTCCAGAATATGCTCGCCGGTGTAGCGTATGGCCGTCCATGCAGCCAGCTGCTTTTCCGGGTAGACCACTTCGTCTGCACCATTGCGCAGCAGGAACTTCTCCTGCACGCCGGTGGCTGCTCTCGCCACCACCTTCTTGGCGCCCAGTTCCTTCAGCAGGGATGCGGTCTCCAGAGAGTTCTGGAAATCGTCGCCGATGGCCACGATGCAGACATCAAAATTACGGATACCCAAAGAGGACAGGAATTCCTCGTTGGATGCGTCACCGATCTGAGCGTTGGTCACATAAGGCAGGACAGAATTCACCCGTTCCTCGTTGACATCCACCGCCATCACCTGATGGTTCAGTTCGTTCAGCTTCATAGCAACATGTCTGCCAAATCTGCCAAGTCCAATCAACAATACAACCTTCATACTCTATCTCCTCTTATCCTACCGTCAGTTTTCCCTGCGGCAGTCTTGCAGTATTGCCCTGATGACCAGCCACGGCAGCAAAGATCAGGGTCAGGCCGCCGACACGGCCGAAATACATCAGTAAAATCAGAATAACGCGGGACAGCTGCCCAAGTCCGGGGGTGATACCCATGGACAAACCTACGGTACCCACTGCAGAGCCGGTTTCAAACAGGCAGGTGAGCAAAGGCAGCCCCTCCACACGGCTGATAATAAAGCCGCCGGTCATGAACATGACAAAATACATGGTCACCAGAGTAGCCGCATGGCGCACCACGCTGTCCTCAATGCGGCGTCCGAAGAACTGGGGATGCTCTCTCCGGCAGAACACCGAGCTGGCATTGGCCAGCATCACTGCCAGAGTGGTGGTCTTAAAGCCGCCGGCCGTCGATCCGGGCGAACCGCCGATCACCATCAGGATAATCATAATACCCACGCCCACTTCGCTGATTTTAGTCAGGTCCAGCGTATTAAAGCCGGCGGTACGCAGGGTCACCGACTGGAAGAGGGAGCCCAGAATTCGTTCTTCCATGGGCAGCTCGGAAAATTCAAAGAAAAAGAGATAAATGGCAGGCAGGAAAATCAGGCAGGCCGTCACAGAAAGGATGACCTTGCTCTGCATCCGGTAGCGGTGGAACTTCAGCCGATTTACCTTGATATCATCCCATGTGATGAAGCCGATACCGCCAATGACGATCAGCAGCATAATCACGATGTTGATGATCGGCTCCCCGGAAAATCCGGTCAGAGAGGAATAGGGAGCTTCCACGCCCATCAGGTCAAAGCCTGCGTTGCAGAATGCGGAAATAGAATGAAATACGCTGTACCAGATGCCCTTCCAAAATCCGAATTCCTTACAGAACACGGGAGACATCAACAGCGCTCCCAGCAGCTCGAAAATTACGGTCATCTTGATAATGAAGTAAGTCAGCTTCACAATGCCGCCCACCTGATGGGCGGAAATGGATTCCTGCATGGTACTGCGCTGCCGCAGGTTGATTTTGCGTCCCGACACCAATGACAACGCTACCGACACCGTCACCACGCCCATGCCGCCGATCTGAATCAGCAGCAGAATGACCGTCTGGCCGAAGGCCGACCAGTAAGTCGCTGTATCCTGAACCACAAGGCCGGTCACGCAGACGGCAGATGTGGCAGTAAAAAGCGTATCGGAAAATGGTGTGACTACTCGTGCTTGGGAAGAAATCGGCAGCATCAATAACAAGCTGCCCATCAAAATTACTCCGGCAAAACCGAGAATGATAATCTGAGCTGATGACAGCCTCTTTTTTACGGTCACCGTATTTACACCTTCTCTTTTTGAGTTCTCTGAACCATTATCTCACATCTGTCAAGATGCCGAAACCTACTTTTTCGGCACACTTCACTCTTTTCTTGTTTCCTCGAAAGAAAGAGCAGCTCCGGTCAAAACCGGAGCTGCTTTTCGCAACATTTTTGCTCAATTCAGCTGCTCTGCGCCTTGTTTGTTCCAAGGCCCGGTGTGGTAAAACACCAGCGTGATAATCGTTGCCACGCTCCAGCCGATGGGCCATGCACACCAGATGCCGGTGGCGCCCAGAACCGTTTTAGCCAGCACAAAGGCCAGCACCACACGGAGAACCAGATCGGTAAAGGTGGCCACCATGAACCGCTTCATCAGACCGGCGCCACGGAGGATACCGTCACCCACCAGCTTCACAGACACCACGAAGTAGAAGGGTGCCAGAATTCTCAGGAAGGTAACACCGGTATGGATGGCAAGCTCCGTCGGCTCGGTCAGGAACAGCCGCAGCAGTGCGGAACCGCCGAAGAAGTACAGCAGGCTCAAGGGCAGACACAGCACCCACACCAGCTTGACGCCGGCCTTGAAGCCGTCCTTCACTCGGGACAGCTTCTGCGCGCCGATGTTCTGGGCGGCATAGTTGGACACGCCGTTGCCCAGCGTGGTGAAGGAGGTGATAACCAAGTTATTCAGCTTCACTCCGGCGGAATAGCCGGCCATGACTGCCGGGCCAAAGCCGTTGATAACGCTCTGGATGGCAATGTTGCCGATGGAGATGAAGCTCTGCTGCAGGATGCTGGGAATGGCAATCACTGCCACACGGCCCAGCACATGCCGGGAGAACTTCTTCACCTTGCCCTCAACATGGATCTTCTGCAGGCGGCGCATCACAACCACCATGGCCAGCACACAGCTGACGCCCTGGCAGAGGAAGGTAGCCCATGCTACACCGTCCACACCCATGTGGAAGCCCGCCACAAAGAGGATATCCACCGCGATATTCGCCGTGGAGGACACGGCAAGGAAGATAAAGGGAGTTTTGGAATCGCCCAGAGCAGAGAAGATGCCGGTGGCGATATTATAGAAAAACACGAAGGGCAGGCCCCAGACATAGATGTCCAGATAGAGCTTGGAGTCCACCATCAGGGCTTCCGGGGTATTGATGAGCTGCAGCAGACCTTTCGAGCCCAGAATACCAGTCATCATCAACAGCGCACAGAGCACGGCACTGCTGATCAGCGTGGTGTAGACTGCCGTTTTCATCTTGCCGTACTTCTTTGCACCGAAGTACTGGGACACAATCACCGAACAGCCGATGTTGCAGCCAAAGGCAAAGGCGATATAGATCAGGGTGATCTCATAGCTGTTGCCGACGGCAGCCAATGCGTCCTCACCGATGAATCTGCCGGCGACAAAGCTGTCGGCAATATTATAAAGCTGCTGGAAGATGATGCTGCCGAACAGAGGCAGGCAGAACTTCCACAGCACCTTTTCCGGTTTTCCTACCGTAAGATCCTTATTCATGCCGCGCCTCCCACTGCTTCAGACCGGCGAGAATGATTTCCGCACAGCCCTCCACGCCATTGGTATCGCTGTCCAGCATCAGGTCATAACTCTCCCGATGTCCCCAACGGGTGCCGGCATAGAAGTCAAAATACTGTCTGCGCAGACGATCCACCCGGCGCAGCCGCTGTGCTGCCAGCTTGGGCGTCAGATCATTGCGCTTTTGCACCCGCGCCAAACGGTTCTCTTCCGCTGCATAGATGAACACGGAATAGCAGTTGTCCCGGCCCAGAATATCCGAGGCGCAGCGGCCCACGATCACGCAGTCGCCCTGTTCCGCCAGACGGCAGATGGTGTCCCGCTCTGCGTCAAAGATACGCTGGCTGGGGGTATAAAAGGTATGTGCGATGGCGGCGCTGTCTGCAAAGGGGTTGCCGCTCAGCATCCAAGCGGACGCATCCGCCCGCTCCTCCGTCTCACTGACCTGCTTCTCCGACATGCCTGCTTCCTTTGCCGCCTGCGACACCAGAAGCTTGTCGTAGCAGGGAATTCCCAACTTTTTTGCCAGAAGCTGGCCTACCTCTCGGCCGCCGCTTCCGTATTGCCGACCAATACAAATTGTCATGGTCCTCCATGCTCCCTTCCTGATTCATTTGAATTTGCTTTTTCACATCCGATGTATTATACTCCATGGTGACAGATGTGTAAAAGCTATATTTGATATAGTAACTATATCAATAAGATATGAGGTGTCCCATGGCCGTATCCTATGATTACTACCGCATTTTTTACTATGTGGCAAAATGCCGCAGCTTCACCAAGGCCGCCCAGCAGCTGATGAACAGCCAGCCCAACATTACCCGGGCCATCAACAATCTGGAACACAGCTTGGGCTGCCGGCTGTTTCTCCGCACCCACCGGGGAGTCACCCTCACACCGGAGGGTGAGCAGCTGTATGCCCATGTGCGGATTGCCTTTGAGCATCTGCTCACCGGCGAGGCGGAGCTGACCAGCGCCAAAAATCTGGAGCAGGGCCGTATCACCATCGGCGCCAGCGAGACGGCTCTGAACGGGCTGCTGCTGGATGTGCTGAGCCAGTTCCATCGGACCTATCCCGGCATCCACATCCAGATCACCAACCAGACCACCCCTCAGGCGATTGAAGCCATCCGCTCCGGCGCTGTCGATCTGGCGGTAATTACCTCCCCGGCGGAGGTAAAGCGCCCCCTGCGCACCTATCCGCTTCAGGCTTTTCAGGAGGTACTGATTGCCGGACCGGGTTTTCTGCCCCTGACCCAACAGGTGGTATCCTTCGCTGACTTACAGAATTATCCTCTGATTGCCCTGAACCCCAACACCAAGACCTACCAGTTTTACAGTGAGCTGTTCTCCTCCCGGGGATGTGTGTTTCACCCGGACATTGAGCTGGCCACCGTAGACCAGATTCTCCCCCTCGTCAAGCACGATCTGGGGCTTGGTTTCCTGCCCCGGTTCTTTGCTGAGGACGCCATCCGCAGCGGCGAGGTACTGGAAGTCCGTCTGGACACCCCCATCCCCAGTCGAAATATCTGCATGATTCGGGACCATAGCAACCCCATCAGTGCCGCCGGACTGGCACTGGAGCAAATGATCTGGGCTGCCTCCGACCCGCAATTCAGCCGCACCGCTGAATAACCCACCCAAAATAGGAAATTAGGAAAGAAGGAATTCCCATGTCCGCCATCCACGCTCTGCCTGTCACTGCCCTTGTCTTTTCCCCCACCGGGGGCACACGGAACGCCGCCCATATGCTGGCCTCCCTGTTCTCTCCCCAGCCCCGCATGGTGGATCAGACCGACTCCGCCTCCCGCAATCAGGACTTTACCTTTGGTCCCGACGAGCTGGTGCTGCTTGCCGCTCCTTCCTTTGGCGGCAAAGTCCCCTATGCATCCCGGCTCTTCAGCAACCTCCACGCCGATGGCACGCCCTGCATTCTGATTGCCGCCTACGGCAACCGGGCCTGCGAGAACAATCTGGCTCAGATGTATCAGACCGCCGTAGAACAGGGATTCACCGTGGTTGGCGCCATCACTCTGGTGACCCCCCACACCCTTGCTATCCGCTCCGGTCACAGCCGTCCCGACCAGCAGGATCTGCTGGTGATGCAGGACTTCGCCGCCAAGGTGCGTGCCAAGCTGTCCGGCGGCGCACTGGTTTCCATCCCTGCCCCTGAGGGCGATCCCACCCCCAGCGTGCAAAAGCGTGCAAAAACCATCATCCCCAAGCACCGGAACGAGGAGCTGTGCAATCGCTGCGGCACCTGCGTCACTTCCTGTCCCGAGGGAGCCATTGACCCGAACACGCTGGAGATCAACGAGGATATCTGCATCCAGTGCCAGCGCTGCTCCTATGTCTGCCCCACCGGCGCCCGTTCCTACACCGCCAACTGGGACGGCGTCGACGCCCGGTGCTTTGCCCCCAGAAAGGAAGTCACCTATCTGGTCTGAATGTATACATTATATAATGTGTACCAGTGCAAACCGCCCGAGGACAACTGTTCGGTCCCCGGGCGGTTTTCTTTTTATTCTTTTTTCTCCAAAAAGCACCCCGGCTCATGGGACCAGATGACCCCCACCGCCTGCAAATAGGAATACACGATGGTGGTTCCCACAAACCGCATCCCCCGTCGTTTCAAGTCAGCAGACAGGGCATCTGAGAGGTCAGAGTGGGTCTTGCCCTGCTCCAGCAATGTCTTTCCCCCGGTCCAGCTCCAAAGGTAGTCGGAAAAGGTACCGAATTCCCGCTGTATCTTCAGAAAAACCTGCGCATTTCCCACGATGGCTTCGATTTTCCGCCGATTTCGGATGATACCCGGATTTTGGGTCAGTGTTTCAAGTTTGTCCCCATCGTATGCGGCAATCCGCACCGGGTCAAATCCGTCAAAGGCAGCACGGAAGTTCTCCCGCTTATTCAGCACGCACTCCCAAGAAAGTCCCGCCTGAAAGGATTCCAGCAGCAGCAGTTCAAAGAGCTTGCC
>RCNI01000388.1_pt1 | contig 28091 bp, 21 predicted proteins | sample 2041151 | NCBI WGS metagenome assembly RCNI01 (sample SAMN09708214, study PRJNA481090) | feces metagenome | isolation source: feces | place: Antarctica: Albino Rookery | reverse complement strand
ACCTCTGGCTTAACTTCTGGTTTTTCCTCTGGCTTAACTTCTGGTTTTTCCTCTGGCTTAACTTCTGGTTTTTCCTCTGGCTTAACTTCTGGTTTTTCCTCTGGTTTAACTTCTGGTTTTTCCTCTGGTTTAACTTCTGGTTTTTCCTCTGGTTTAACTTCTGGTTTTAACATTGGAATAACTTCTGTTTCTTTTTCACCACATACTGGACAAACTCTTTCTTTTAATCCTTCTTCTGTTTCTGTTGCTTCTTTTACTACTATCCATTCACCAAAGTTGTGACCTAAAGCTTCTATTATATCTGTTTTATATTCTTCTCCACATCTTTCACAAACGTGTTTAGTATATCCTGCTTCTGTACATGTTGGTTTTATAACTTCAGGTGTTTCTGGATTCATAATATTCATATGAACATGTTTTAATACTGGAATAATATCTATCCAGCTTCCTTCTGAAATTGTTACGTTATTTTTACTTGCAATTTCATCTAAAGTATTATCCAAATTAATATTACTTATTCTTACATCATCTATAGCAATATCATAATATTGAATATCACTAGATGTATAATATTTAGAATTAGCAAATATTCCTTCTAAAGATACATCATTAAAATGTTCAGAAATCTTTTGGTTAGATTTAAAATCCCATCCATTATAATTTCCTCCACCATACCAGTCCCACCATCCTGGAAGTATTGTATATCCTGCACAATCTAAGCCTTTATCATCCATAGGCCATGTTTGAATATATACTTTTTTTACTTGAACTTCTGGTTTTTCTTCTGGTTTAACTTCTGTTTCCGGTTTAACTTCTGTTTCTGGTTTAACTTCTGTTTCTGGTTTAACCTCTGCCTCTGGTTTAACTTCTGTTTCTGGTTTAACTTCTGCTTCTGGTTTAACTTCTGCCTCTGGTTTAACCTCTGCTTCTGGTTTAACTTCTGTTTCTGGTTTAACTTCTGCTTCTGGTTTAACTTCTGCCTCTGGTTTAACTTCTGCCTCTGGTTTAACTTCTGCCTCTGGTTTAACCTCTACTTCTTGTGTTACCTCTTGATGCTCATGATTTGATTCTTCTGCCATAACATGCACGCTTGGTGCTGCTACTCCTGATACTATTGTTAAAGCTGTTATTATTGATAATATTTTTTCTGATTTCATATACGAAACCCTCCTAATAAATTATTTATTTTAAAATATAATTTTTTAGTCTGTCTATTATCTATACTGTCAACGATATTTAGTTTTCAATGTTCTTTTAAATATTAATTTTAAAGACTTCTTTTAAGTCTACATTTTAAGTATAACACTTTTTCTAAATTATGTCAACACTTTTTTAAAAAAAATAAAAAGAACTACCATTTGGTAGTTCCTCTATTTTAATGTTTAGCTCTATATCTAGGCTTTGTAACATATTTTATTATAACTATAACTACTAATATAATTAATATTATACCTATTCCTAAAACTATTGTCATATTTTGCTTATTTTTTTCATTTTCATTATTAACTAAACTCTCTTTGGCTTCTTCTTTAACTTCTTCTTTAATTTCTTCTTTAATTTCTTCTTTAACTTCTTCTTTAACTTCTTTTTCTACATCGCTTTTTTCTTCTTGCTCTTCTTCTACTTCTTCTTTAACTTCTTTTTCTACATCGCTTTTTTCTTCTTGCTCTTCTTCTTCTACTACTAAATTTTCTTCTTTACTATTTTTAACTATATTATTTTCTTCTAAGTTATTATTTTTCTCTTTCATAGAACTACTTTGTTTTAACTTAGGAATAACAATACTTTCTTTTTCTCCACATTTGCAAGTTTTTTCTTTTAACCCATCCTCATTTTCTGTTGGATTTTTTACTATTTTCCACTTTGAAAAACTATGACCAGTTGCTTTGGTAATATTATCTTTAAAAATAGTTTTACATTTTTCACATGTATGTTTAGTAAATCCTTCTTGTGTACAAGTTGGTTTTATAACTTCACCTTTTGATTCAAACTTAGATAAATGTTTATGTGGTAATATTGGAATATAATAAACACCTTTAATTTCACTTAAAGAAATGCCATATATTTTGGCTGCTTCTTCTACAGTTAAATTTAAATTAATATTACTATTTATATCTATCACTTTTCCTGATTTTAATTTAAATTGTAACTTATGTCCTTTTATATCTGATAGCTTATAACAAGTAGAACTTTTAAATATATCTGCTTCTGTATGTGATTGTAAAAAAGTATTTAATTTTTGATCACTAGTTATATATGAATATCCTGTTCCATAATATTCCCACCAACTTGGTAATAATCTTTCGCTTGTTGCTATATAATTTTTATCATCTGTTGGTAAATATTCATATGCTACTAAATATATTTCTTTTATTTCTTTTTCTCCACAGCTACATGTTCTTTCTTTTTTACCTATCACACTAGGTGTTGGATTTTGTGTTATCTTCCAGTCTGAAAAATTATGTGTATGTTCTTTAACATTTATCTCTGCTATTTGTTCTTTTTCTACATTTGTTTTTACTTCTGCATTTACTTTAATTGGTGCAGCTATTCCTACTAAAAAAGTTAATGTTGCTAATACTGATAATATTTTTTTTGATTTCATATACGAAACCCTCCTATATATTTTTTTAGTCTGTCATATTATCTATACTGTCAAAGATTTTTAGTTTTCAATGTACTTTTAATATTAATTTTAAGTTTAAATAATAAACTATACAATTTATTATAACACACTTTTTATTTTTATGTCAACATATTAAAATAAAAAAAGGAGCTATTTAGCTCCTTTTATTTTTCAACTTTAATCTCTTTAGATTCTAATTTATCCTTATAGACATATCCTTCTTTATTATCTATAGTGACTTTATATTTATCTTTAATTTTTCCTAATACTTTTACATCACTATACTTTTTTATTAGAACATTAATAAATTCTCCATCTTCATCATAAACAGGTGTATCACTATTTGTATACATGACTATTGGTTTTAAAGAAACATCTTCTTTTAAAAGATAATAACTTTTATCTTCTATGTCTACTACTTTATACATATTATCACATATTTCTAAAATACTAACTACTGTTCCTGAACTTATATATCCTTCTACTTTATCTGTCTCCTCTGTTTCATATTTTCCTGCTAATTTATTAACAATTCCAAATTCTAAATATATTTCATCCCAATTATCTCTTATTATGACTGAATCAATTATTTCCTTTGGTTCTACTACTACTTTTTCCTCAGGTTTTTCTTCTAATTCATCTTGTACTAAATTCTTTTCTATTTCTACAATTCTAGGTTCCTGCATTTCTTGTATAATACTTATACAACTTAGTACAAATATTATTAAAATAATCCAAATTAGCCTATTCTTTTTTTTCATTTTAGCACCTCCAATATATATAATTATATATATTTAAAATTAAATTTATATTATAAGTATACCACAATTTAGCAATAGTTTCAAACAAAAATAATAGCGAATTTTGTTTTTATTCATTTAATTCAAAATAAAGCTACAAACTTAATGTTTGTAGCTTATTTTTCTATTCACCTTCTGCAAATCTATCTAAATCACATAAAAGAACTGTTCCTTTTATTTTATTATATAAATCATTAGATAAATTTAAATTTCCTTTTTCTAAACGAATAGTTGTATTTGTTTCTGCACCATAATTACTTCCGAGATATCCTTCCATATCCCATTGTGACGTATTTGGTCTAGAATCTTGTTTATCATTTTGAGAATAATCTAATATAATTTCATCTGCACCATTTTTTTGAATACATTTTATATTAAATTTAACTCCTAAATATCCATCTCTTAATCTATTTTTTAAATTCTTTTCATTTTTATTAACAACAAAAGTTGTATTAGGTAACTTATATCTTCCCACCCATAATTGTTCTTGATCTTTTATTTTAGATACTGTATTTGTATTAGTATTAAGAACTATTTTAGATATATCACCAATTGGTATTTCAGATCTAGAAAGTTTCTTTTCTACAAAATCTTTTTCAAATTCTTTAATATATCCTTCTGTTTCACTAGGAACCATATTTATTTTATATGTATCTTGACTACTTCCTACTTTAACCTCTTTACCTTTTGGCATAGTATAATAAATATCTAAGTCTTCTTGGAACTTAATTGTTTTACCATCTTTACTTATATAATAAAATTCTGGTTTTATTTCAATATATTTATTCGTATTATTTGTATATGCACCTGTTGTTTTTAAATCAAAGTCTATATAAAACCCTATTCTAGGAGCATATGAAAATAAAGGATTTGGATGTTTGTATGGTCCAAGTGGTAATGTGTTTGAATTTGATTGTGTTAAATTATTTATTTCTTGTGAATTTAAATTAACCCTTCTTATTCCAACATAACTAAAGTTTCCAGATAAATCTTTTTTATTTTCTTTTTTATATACTGTATCAAAATCATAATCACGTGTATTTACTATTCTAAAATCATACATTCTATTAATTGTATTTATTGAAATTTCACGTTTTGCAGAATAATTTTTTTCTTCTATAATATCTTTGCTATGATATTTTTTGTGTGAATTTGACATTTTATTAAATAAATCATCTGATAGTCTTTCTTTATTTTCTTCTAATGCTTTATTATATTCTTCTAAATTTGGAGCATTAATTGCTATAGCTTTTATATAATATTTACTTCCATTTGTTTTTAATGGTTGTTTCCTTATATCATTATCTATATATACAGCTTGTGCTTCTACTTTTCCACCTAATGGAACTTTTATATTTTTAAACGCTTCTATTATTTCTCTTTTTTCTTCTATTACATTTCCATCTCTATCATATACTTTATAATATGCAAGATCAAAATCAAAACTGATTAAATATTCTTTTATATATTTAGAGAAATCTTTAATTTGATTATATATTTGATGTTCTATACCAGTAGTTTCTGGTATAACAACAAAAGGTGTATTTTTAGAAATAATATCCTCTTTAGCTTCTATACTTGAATGATTTATTATATTACCTACTCTTTGCATTTTAGCATTAGCAATTACTGGTGTGTATACCATAATTGGTAGCACTTGTTTATCTTTAATTACTAAATTTACTTTTTCTACTTCTGAGTTTATTTTTCCTATTTTAAATTTATTTTCATATTCTAAATTTCCATTTAATAAATATTGTCCATTTTCTTTTTGATTTGGTATTTTATATACATTATCTTTATATAGATCATCTATATTAGAAATTTTAGTTGGATTTTTTATTTTTTCTATTTCATTTAATAATGTACTTTCAAAATTTTCTTTTTCTACAACTTCTATTTTGGGTGTAAAATATTTAGTTGCTTTTTCATCTTTTATATATTTTCCATCTTGTATTTTACATTTTTCTTCTTTAATTTTATATCTTTTTGTTTTTACTTCTAATGGATTTAAAATAGTATCTTCTCCAAATTTTATTGAATCTGAAGTTACAACTATTTCTAAGTATGTATCTTTACATATTCCACCGCAATCTGCATGTGTAGTTTCTTCTATGTAATTTTTACTAACTTTATATGGTATATGTGTTATATTATTTGTTTTATTTATATACTCATCTTTTAATGGTATATTTAATTCTTCTTGATCTAATAATTTTGCTTTATCTGCTACTTTAACATTATTTTTAATAGTAAATATATTTATATTGTTTAATTTACCATATCTATATGTAACGTCAAAATAATTTTTTCCATTTGTTTCTCTATCTGTTTTTGTATCTACATTATATGCTATATCTGGTACTATATATGGTTTTACATTTATTACTCCAAGTTTTATTTCTTCTGCACTTGGAATTTTTAATTCTGTTACTTCTTCTTTATTTAATAATTCACTAACAGGTTTTACAGATACCTTTCCTTCTGGAATAGTTTTTATTCCAATTGCTTCTCCTACTAGTTTTGTTTCTAATTGTTTTTTAGGATTATCTACATAGAACATATCTACATATGTATCTTCGTATCCTTCTTCTGTAAATACTCTATTATCTATATTTCCAAGTCTAAGTACACTTCCATCATATATACTTTTTTTAGCATTTTCTAATGAAGTTCTATCTGATGATACTATTTTTTTATATCCAATATATTTTTTTGTTTCATCTAATATATTTAAAATTTCTATATTTTTATCTACAGGAACTGTATATTCTTCTTGATATATAGTTTCTGATTCTAATGATTTAATATTATCTTCTTTATTTTGTGATTTGTTATCATAAAGATCTGCAGTTGGTTCTTTTTTTTCTATTTTTTTAGAAAGTACAATTTCTTTTTCTCCAAATCCTATAACATGTTCTGATTGTACATCATAGAAGGAACTTGCATTAATATGTCTTACATATACTTTTTTAGTAGATAAACAAAATATATCTATATATACTTTATCAAAATTTGATTCTACTTTTATATTTTTATTTACATTTAAATTTGTTATTCCTATTTGATATGTTTTATACTCTTTTTGTCTATTTTGAAATATATTATAACCTACTACCTCTTTACCTTGAAAAGATTTTATTTCTATTTCTTTATTTTCTGGAAGTAATATTTCCTCTTGGCTTATAAGCATTTTTTCTAAATCTTGTTTTGTAAATCTTGTTTTATCTTGCTTTAAAACATAAAAAGTATTTTGTTTTTCTTTAGGTAATATATTTATTTTATTTACATCATAGTATCTAACTACTGCTTTTTGTTTTTGTTCTATTTTAATATATTCTTTATTTACCTTAGGTTTATTAGCTTGTTTTACTGCATATACATTATCTACTGTAATTAATATACTACAAATTAATATTAAAGTTATAACAAATTTTCTTTTCACAAAAATTCCTCCTAATCTTTTACTCTAATTCTACTATGTATTTAATGAAAAAACAAGCAAAAAAAGAAGTTTTTGTTTTATTTACTTTTAACATTGACTTAAAACAACCGTTCTAGTATAATATTTTCAGGAGGTAGTGAAATGGAAAGTATAATTATTATAATTGGTATTTTAGCTATTATTATTTTACAAATAGTTATATTAGTTAATTCTATTTCTTTAAAGAAAAATAATAAAATAAGTAGAGAATTTACTAATTTAAATCAAAATATGTCTAATGAATTTAAAAATACTCGTGAAGAGTTATACACTACTTTGGGTGGTAAAATAATAGACCTTACTAATTTAAACGAAACTAAATTAGAAAATATACGTAAATCTGTAGAATACAAATTAGAAAAAATACAAGAAGATAATTCTATTAAACTTGAAAAAATGCGTCAAACTGTTGATGAAAAATTACAAGGAACTTTAGAACAAAGACTTGGTGAATCATTTAAACTTGTTAATGAAAGACTTGAATCTGTATATAAAGGTTTAGGAGAAATGCAAACTTTAGCAACAGGTGTTGGTGATTTAAAGAAAGTTTTAACTAATGTAAAATCTAGAGGTTATTGGGGAGAAATTCAACTTGGAAATATATTAGAACAATTTTTAACTTCAGAACAATATGTTTGTTCAGCTAAAACAAAACCTAATTCAAATGATTTCGTTGAATTTGCAATTAAAATTCCTAGTAAAAAAGATGGAGAAATTATTCTTCTTCCAGTAGACTCTAAATTTCCAGTAGAAGATTATAAACGTCTAGTAGATGCTGAAGATGTTGGAGATATAGCTGAAATTAATGTTTGTAGAAAATCTCTTGAAAATGCTATAAAGAAATTTGCTCAAGATATTCATGATAAATATATTGAGCCTCCATATACTACTGATTTTGGTATAATGTTTCTACCTACAGAAAGTCTTTATTGTGAAGTTGTTAAAAATACTACTTTATGTGAAACTTTACAACAAAAATATAGAGTAACTGTTGCAGGCCCTACTACATTCATAGCACTTTTAAATAGTTTACAAATGGGCTTTAGAACTTTAGCTATTGAAAAACGTTCTAGTGAAGTATGGCAACTTCTAGCTAATGTAAAATCTGAATTTAGTAAATTTGGAACATTACTAGATAAAACAAATAAAAAATTACAAGAAATATCTAATACAATGATTTCTGCAACTAGAAAAACTAGAACTATTGAAAGAAAACTTAAAGATGTAGAAGCTCTTCCAATAGATGATGAACAAAGTTTTTATATGTTAAATGAAAAATCTTTAGAAGATTATGATGTTGAAATAGAAACAGAAGAATAGTAGCTTTTTAGCTACTATTTTTGTCTCTATTTGCTTATTAATTGATTATTTTATTATTATATGTTATTATTTTTTTGAGGTGATATTTATGAACAAATATAACAGTATTATACTTGCAGCAGGTCAAGGTAAAAGAATGAATTCAAATATTCCAAAAGTTTTACACAAACTTTTCGACAAATCATTAATAGATTGTGTTCTTTCTTCTCTAGACTTAGCAGGTATACAAGAAAAAATAATTATTATAGGAGCCTATAAAGAAAAAGTTTTAGAAGCTCTTAAAGGAAAAAATTTAATTTTTGCAGAACAAACAGAAAGACTTGGAACAGGTCATGCTGTAAAATGTGCAAAAGAATATATTAAAGATGATGAAAATTATTTAATCATTAATGGAGATATGCCTCTTATTTCTAGTGATACTATATTAGAATTTATAGAATATTATGAACAAGGAAACTTTGGAGCATGTATTGCTGCTGCTTCTTTAGACAATCCTTTTGGATATGGAAGAATTATTTTAAAAGATAATACTTTATTTAGTAAAATAGTAGAAGAAAAAGATGCTACAGATTTAGAAAAACAAGTTAAGGATGTTAATGTAGGTGTATACCTTTTTAAAGGTAATTTATTAAAAAAATCATTAGATAAATTAACAAACAATAATAACCAAGGTGAATATTATTTAACAGATACTTTAGAAATAATACAAAACTTAGGAGAAAATATTGGTGTATATCATATAAAAGATAATAACGAAGCTGTAAATGTTAATTCACGTCATGAGCTTGCTCAAACTACTAAAATATATTTAAGCAAAAATCTAGATAAGCATTTATTAAATGGTGTTACTATTATTAATACAGATAATACATATATAGGATTTGATGTTGTTATTGGAAAAGATAGTATTATCTATCCAGGTGCAATAATAGAAGGCCATACAATTATTGGTGAAAACTGTGTTATTGGCCCAAATAGTCATATAATAAATTCAGAAATTAAAAACAATACAAAAATAGAAAATAGCAAAATTGTAGATAGTATTATTAATGAAAATTGTAGTATTGGACCATTTGCACATATACGTCCAAATAACAATATCGGAAAAAATTCAAAAATAGGTGCATATGTAGAAGTAAAAAATTCTACCTTTGGTGAAGGGACAAAAGCATCTCACCTATTATATGTTGGAGATAGTAATATTGGTAATAATGTTGAATTTGGCTGTGGTGTTATGACAGTAAACTGTGATATTAACTTTAATAAGCATCAAACTGTTATTAAAGATAACGCATTTATTGGATGTAATAGTGCATTAGTAGCTCCTGTTACAATAGAAGAAAATGCAGTTGTTGCAGCTGGATCTACTATTACAGAAGATGTACCTAAAAACACTTTAGCTATTGCAAGACAAAAACAATTAAATAAAAATAATTACATTAAATAAAAAAATCCCTGCTTAACTAGCAGGGGTTTATTATTTTTCTATACTACCTTTTAATGGTTTTATTATTTCATCTTCATATATAACATTTAAGCTATGTAATGCTCTTGTCATAGCAACATACATAAGTTTCATATCTAAACTATCTTCTGAACTATATACTTTTTCATCTGCATCCATTAAAATTACACTATCAAATTCTAATCCTTTTGCAAGATAACTTGTAAGTACAGAGACATTTCCACTATAACTATCACTATTTTCTGCAATATATGTAGCTTCTATATTATTTTCATTTAACATTTTAGCTATTTCTTTACATCTATCATTAGTTTTACAAATTACTGCAATAGTTTTATATTTTCTATTTAGATATTCATTTATTTTATCTTTTAGAAATTTTTCTTCTTCTTCTTTTTTTAATTTTATATATTCTACTTTGTCTGCATGTCTTATTACAGGTGTTGCTGTATCTAAATTTAAAAATTTTGTAATATTATTTGCTTCATTCATTATTTCTATAGATGTTCTATAACTTTTTCTAAGTTTTATAACATCACAATCCTCTTTAAAAATATTTTTAGAAACAACATCCCAATTTTCTATACCTCTATATGAATATATTCCTTGTGCTACATCTCCAAATATAGCAAATGTACTATTTACTAATAATTTTTTTAAAATCCAAAAATTAAATTCTCCAAAATCCTGTGCCTCATCTATTACTGTATGTATATAATTTTTTAGGTAATCTACCCCTACTAATCTATATCTAATATACATACATGATGCTAAATCTTCAAATTCAATTTTTTTAGTATCTATTCCTTTTATTGTCTTAGCAAAATATTCTTCACTTTCTTCTTTTAAAAATTCTTTATATATTTTTAATACCTTCCAATCTTGCTTTGGAAAATATTCATTTATTTCTTTTAGGAATCCTTTTTTTAATTTTTGTTTTAAATAATATACTTCATCTAAGTTTTCTTTTGTTTTAGGATATTTTTTATATTCTTTTACTATTCTATCATAAATTTCTTCGTATTTATACTTAACTCTATTTTTAAGTACTGCTTTTGTATTTTTTATTTTGTTTATTAATCCTACTCCCTGATATGAAAAATAAACTTTTTTTATTTCTTCTTTTGTAAATAATGTTAATTTATCTACCTTTAAATCTTCTAAAAAGAAATTAGTTTCTAAAGTATTTAAGTATCTAGCAAGTTTATTTTTAAATACTAAACTAGATTTTATTTTACTTTCTTTAGTTATTTTTTCACCATGTATATGATCTACTAATTTTTTATGGCTACTACTTATTTCAAATTTTTCATCTATATAATTTTGAGCAAATTCTTCAAAAGTATATTGTGAACTATTTTCTACATCTAAATCTGGTAATACAGTAGAAATGTAATTTATAAATACTTTATTTGGACCTAATATTAAATATTGGTCCATTTTATATCTATCTTCATTTTTATATACAAGATACGCAATTTTATGAAGTGCTACAGTTGTTTTTCCGCTTCCTGCTACACCTTGTATTATCATATTTTTATTCATATCTTTTCTAATAATTCTATTTTGCTCTTCTTGTATTGTAGATACAATATTTTTAAGTCTATTATCCGCACTATTATTTAAATATGGTTTTAGAAAATCATCATTAGAAACTGTTTCTACATCATATATATTCTCAACTTGCTCATTTTCTATAACAAACTGACGTTTTAATGTCATTTTTGCTTTTTGTTTTCCAAGTGGTGAATTATATTCTACATCTCCTAGATTACTATCATAATATAATGATGCTACTGGTGCTCTCCAATCTGTTATTAACAAATTTCCATTTGTATCTAAAGTTCCTTTTTTACCAATATAAATTTTTTCACCATTTACATCTATTCTAGAAAAATATAGTTTATCTTTTGATTTCTTTAGTTTATTATACTTTTGATATAAAGAAAGCATTCTATCATCTTCATGTTCTTCTCTTCTTTTATTTTCTATAAGAGAATCTAGTTCCTTTTTATCCCTCTTTAGTATTTTATCCACTTCATTTTTTACTTCAGTATATTTTTTTCTTTCTAATTCTAATTCTTCCATAACTACCTCCATATAATATAACTTTCTTATTTTACTAATCTTTATTAATTACATGAGTAGTTTCATTAAATTTTTGTTTTTGTATTATTTCTATCATACAATCTGGTTTTAGATAATATTCTTCTAATTTATCTATTGGTATAAACAGAAACTCTATTTTACCTTTTTTATGTTCTTCAATAGGTTTAAAAGTTACTTTTTTATACATCTCTGGATTTTTAAATTTTGCAAGATGTACAAACTGTACTTCATGAATTGCTTTTTCATCTCTTTCAAAAAAATTTTCTATAACTGCTATACAGTTTTGTATTTCAATTTCGACACCAATTTCTTCTTCTAATTCTCTTTTTGCAGCTTCTATAGAAGTTTCAGATCCTTCTATTCCGCCTCCTGGAAGTGCATGATGTTTATATTTTAATGAATGATGTACTAACACCTTTTCTTTCTTTTCATCTAAAATAACAACACTTGCTCTCATTCCAAAATCAAATTCTTCTGTTTTAAATCTTAAATCCATTTTAACCCTCCTAAAATAACACACATACGAAAACTTGCCATATATTTTAAAACATATGGTATAACAAACATTATTAACTTTATATTCTAATTCCTAAAAGCTACCCTCCTTTTTAATTTAAACATATTATAGCTGATTATCTATTATATGTTCAAATGTATAATCTCCTTTTTGGAGATAATCTGTTAAAAATTTTGGTTTAATATTCACTTTATTTAAATCATTTATAGCAAACCATTTATAATATAACTTCTTATCTCCTTCTATTCCTAAAAATTCTTCTTTTTTATAAAATTTATTATCTTCTAATTTTACTGAATAATAGTATCCAATTTCGTGATAATTCACATTTCTAAAATTAAAGAACGTCTCGGAATTAAGTAGTAAACACTCCACCTTGCTTTCTACACTAATCTCTTCTCTAATTTCCCTTGCAAGAGAAGTTTTAGTATCTTCTAGCATTTCTACTCTACCTCCAGGTACAAGCCAAAAATCAAAATTTTCAAATTTGTGTAACAATACTTTTGTTTTATCTTCATTTAAGATAATTGCTCCCACTCTAAAATTGAATTTTTTGTCTTCTTCTAGATATGATATCATATTTACCTTCTTTCTCTTATATACGACTTTATGCCATATATTTAAAATATATGGTGTATACAAATATGAAATTTTATTTTTTCCAAAATTATACTTTTAGAACGAACTTATTATATCATAACATAAAAAAAAATCAATAGAAAACATAAAAAAAAGATTCCTTTTTTTAGGAATCTTAATTTGCAAATACCATTCTTAATTTTTTAAATAAAAAACTAAATATATTTTCTTCGCCTTTGTATAAAACAGGAAGAAGAGATTCATTTTTCTTAAATTCTTCTTTAAATATATAATAGTTTTCAGATAATTCCATCATAGAAATATCAAATTCTCCTAAATGTTCTGTTGCTTTAGCTACATATACATCATTTTTATATTGCATAACTAAATAATAGTTATTATCCTTTTCAAAGAAATTAATATTTTCTGTAGTTATTTTTGAAAAATAGTTATATTTTTCTTTTAACTCTGTAAATATTTTTTCAACTTTATTTACATTAACTTGCATATAATCACTATTTAATATATGTCTAAAATTATCTGTTAAAATTATTTCAGTATTATTTTCTAATCTTTGTATTCTATTATCTAAATCTTTTACTTTTACAATTTGTACAAATTGTCCATGTGAAGTAATTACTATATATGATTCATTTTGTTCATTTAAACTACTAATCTTTTTAAATGTAAAATCTTTATATACTCCATTATATTTATCTGTAGAGATAAGTTCTTGTACTAATGAATATTTTATTTTTTCTATTAAATTACAAGCAGTAAGCTCATTTGTTTTTAATACTTTTTCTGTTATAATTTCATATATTAATTTTTCAATTTTAGGCTCTTTTATAATTAACATATTATTATATTGTTTTAATCTAGATGCAAAAGTTATTGCATCTTCTGTTATTTCTAAATCACATAGATATTCAGATAAAATATTTTGTGCTTCTACTACAGAAGAAATAATAAAGCTTTCCATATTTTCTAATACTTCTTGTATACTAATTTCATCTTCCATTTTATCTTCATCAATATTTGTATATTTGATTATACAACTATTAATATCTCTTTTTAATTTTCTTTCTTGTATTAAAAGTTTATGTTCTAAACTTGTATCATCTTTATCTAATTTTTGTAATTTAATTTGAGTATCATTTAAATTATTTGCTAAATGTTTTAATTTGTTATAGTTAGAATATTTTCTACTTAGTTTATCCATTAAATCTATATATTTTTTATGATCAAAATCAATATTAGCAAATTCTTTTTCTATTTCTACTATTGGACTTCTAGAAAATAAATTTTCATAAAAGATTTCTTTTTTTATATTTAATGCATAGCATAATTGGCTAAATAAATTTGATTCAAAATAATAGTTATCATTTTCTGAAATTATATCATATCCTAAAAAATTTGTTTTATATCTTGTATATACTAAATTAAAACCTATATCTGTTTTTTCTGAATCTGCAAGTTTAGATGCTAAATTTGCAATAACCGCTCTATTTATTCCGTATCCTTCGTGATGTAATTTAAAATTTTCTTTATTCATCGATGTATATGAATATCCAACCATATACTTAGAAGTATCTATCTCTTTTGTTGTCATAGCATACAAAAATCTTTGGTATACTGCTTTTTTATTTGATATATCTTTTATATATAACTCTTTCTTATATGCGTCATAATATCCAGATTTAAAATCTTCACTTGCTTCTGTTCCAATTAAAACTCTATCTACATTTTCATATAGTTTATCTACAAGATCCATTTCTTTACTTTTTGAAACATATCCAGCAAGTCTTAACTTTTCTAATAACTCATATAATATATCTACAACTTCATTAGATAATCTAAGCTTATCTTTTAATGAGTTTAAATATACTTTTTTCATTAATTTTCCTCCTTAAACCTCTTTACTCTATATATAAATTTTATAACAAACTTCTTTTTTTTACAAGCATTTTTTTAAAAAAGAAAAATAAAAGCAAGTATATTATTTTTTTGCAAAAATATAAAATAAAGTGATGTTAAATTAACATCACTTAATCATTATTTACTTCTTCTAAAAGCTCTATTGCCCAAGAAGATCTAGCTCCTTCTAATTCGTAATAGAATTTAACTCTTTCAAGTCCATCTATTAAAATATTTTTAAGCCTTTTTTTATATTCTTCATCTGTTTCATTTGCTTTTTTTTCTAAATCATTTATTTCGTGTATTTGCACACCAAAGCAATCTGAAAGTTCATAATTTACATCGTAGATATACCGTTTAATACTAGAAATATTCATAAATATTCCTCCTTACAATTTTAAATTTAAAATTGATATATATTTTAAGCCTTAACATTATATCATTTTTTATAACAAATTGCAACACCATCTCCACAATTTAAAACAGTAGAAATTAAATTTTCATCTTCTTTAATTCTTTTTATAAATGTTCTAAGTCTATTTACAGCTGTTCTATGTTTATGTTCATTATAATCACTAAGAACTCTTCCTTTAAAAAGAACATTATCTGCTATTATAATTCCACCTGGTTTAAGCATTCTAAGACCTTCTTCTAAATAAACATTATATTGCCCTTTAGCAGCATCTATAAAACAAACATCATACATTTCATCATTTTTCATTTTTGTCATGTATGTTGTTGCATCTTCATTTATTACATTTATTTTCTTAGTACAATTACAGTATTTAATATTTTCTTTTGCTTTTTTAGCAGTTTCTGCATTTATTTCAATTGTATCTATAACACCATCTTCTGGTATATATTTTGAAAATAACATAGCTGAAAATCCAACTGCTGTCCCTACTTCTAATATTTTTTCTGGTTTTTTTATAGCTAGTATTGTCTCAATTAATTCTATTGATTCATCCATTAATATTGGTACATGATTTTCTCTTGCTACTTTTTTTACTTCTTCTAATCTTTCTAAATCCATTACTTACCCTTCCTTTAAACTAACAATTTCATCCATAAGCTTTTTAGTACATTCTTTTAAATATACTTTATCATTTTCTTTATAATCAAAATACATAGGTTTTCCAATTATTATTTTTACTTTTGTAAATAATTTTTGACTACCTTCTATTTTTACTGGAACTAAAGGTACACCTGCTTTAGTTGCAATAAATGCTGCACCTACTTTAGGTTTTAAACCTTTTGCTATTCCATTTCTAGTTCCCTCTGGAAACATTACAACCATTTTACCTTCTTTAACTAGATTAACTGCATGTAAAATACTTTTAAAATCTTTTGAACCTCTATTTATTGGGAACATATTAATTACGTTTTTAAAGAACCATCCTATTAAAGGATTTTTAAATAGTTCTGCTTTTGCCATTGCATATATTTTTTTTCCTTTTATTGCCCACATAAATACGCCGTCCATCCATGTTGTATGATTTGGACAGACTACAGCTCCTTCTAAATCTTTAATATTTTCAAAATTTACTACTTCTACTCTATATAATATTTTATAAAATAAAGTTCTAACTAAAAATTTTAACATTTTTCTTCTTCCTTTTCTTTAACTATTTTAGCTATAATTTCTACAACTTCTTCTTTAGATAAATTACTTGTATCTATTTCTATTGCATCTTCTGCTTTTTTTAGGGGAGATATTTCTCTTTGTGAATCTATTCTATCTCTTTTTAGCATATTTTCTCTAAGATCTTCTGGATCCATTTGTATTCCTTTTTCTAAATACTCTTTCATTCTTCTTTCTACTCTTACATCTATATTTGTTTCAGTAAAAATTTTAACCTCAGCATTTGGAAATACTACTGTTCCTATATCTCTTCCATCCATAATAACATTGCCTTCTTTAGCCATTTTTCTTTGAAGTGCAACAAGTTTTTCTCTAACAGAATTTATAGTAGCAACTTCTGATGCTCTATCATTTACTTCTTTTATTCTAAGAAATTCTGTTATATTTTTATTATTTAAAAATACTTTTTGCTCTCCATCTACATATTTAACTTTTATATCTATATTATCTATTTCTTTATCTAGATTTCCTTTTGTAATCTCAAGATTGTTTATATAACAAAAATATGCTATTGCTCTATACATAGCTCCTGTGTCTATATATGTATAATTTAATTTTTTAGCAAGCATTTTGGCTACTGTAGATTTTCCAGTTCCTGCTTTTCCATCTATTGCAATAATCATTTTTAGATTACCCCCTTTATTTTTTTACAAATATATGTTATCATATATTTAGAAAAATGTAAAGTTGAGGTGACTAAAATGAAGGTAGATTTAGATTTATTTGATAACAGAATTATAATGTTATATATTTTAGATAAAGCTAACACTGCTCTTTCTCTAGAGCAAATAGCAAAATTTTGTATAGAATTTGAGGACATTTCTTATTTTGATATTTGTGACTATATTACTTCATTAACAAATCGTGGACTTGTGTACGAAAAAACTGAAAACAACCTTATTCTATATTCTATTACTTCTATAGGAAAAAACACCTTACATGAATTATTAGAATTAGTACCTGGAATAAGTATTCACAATTTAAAAAAACTAATTCAAAAAGAAATAGATAAAATGAAACGTGAAAATATTGTAGATGTACAAACTACTCCAATAGATTTAAATGAATATAAAGTTTCTTGTTATATCAAAGATGGTAATGATGAACTTATCAATATTTCTCTTTGTTCTGGTACAAAAGAACAAACAGAAAATATTGTACGTAATTGGAAAGAAAATGCTAAAGAAATATATAATACTATTTTAGAAATGCTAACAAAAAAATAAAGCTTGTGTAATTTACACAAGCTTTTTCTTTATAAATATCAAAATCCCATCAGTATTATTTATAAAACTTACACTTTTTATTAAACTTTATACTAATTTCAAGGCGATTTTGTTTTCGAGAAATTTTACGTTCAAATTATTTTTTCATATATCAACCTTCTTATTTATCCTTTATCTTTTGTACAAACATATTATTTGTATTTTCAAAACTATTTGTCTTGAGGTGTCCCTTACTATACTAGTTATCATTAATTAAATCAAATATAGTATAATATCTTGTATTTTTCATATATTAATATTAAAAGATATACAAAACTATGACGCGTCTTTACTTTACATTTCGTTCTACCATTTATACCATGCTAGGAAACCTATAAACATACCGTTAAATTTCTAACCGAGAAAATAGAAATTTATATATAAAAAGAAACAGAGTACATTCTTTTTTTTATCCAATGTCTATTTTGCTAGCTACAAAAACCTTGTTTAGTTCAGTAAGTAAATGCTACAAATAATATAAAAAATTTATTATAATAATTTGTTTTTTCTCTATAATTAATTAATCTTCAAATTATTCTAGATCTTTTTTTAAGATATTTTTCTTAAGTCATAATATATTTAATTGTAATTAAATTATATCTTAAAAAATTCAATATGTAAATAGTTTGTCAAAAAACAAAAAATACTAGGAAACCCTAGTATTTCAACGTTTTTCGACTATATTGTAATATTTGTAACAAAAATTTAATTATTTTCATATTACTTTTTATTTGTTTTTGGTGATAAAAAATGTATTATTCCACCAACTTTATATATAATATCCTCTGCATTTTTAGAAGCAAATGATTTACCAACAGCTTTTCCAAACACAGTGAATGATGCGACAAGTGCACCAACAAGTAGGGATATTATAAATGAATCTAACTTAAATGCATTTGCGATGTTCATTGCAATAACAGCACCAACTGCCCCTGAAACTACACCACATACGTCACCTATAACGTCATTACATACGCTAGATACTTTCTCTGAATATTTAACTAACTTTACTGCTTCTTTAGCACCTTTGTGCTTTTTAGAAGCTTTAGCATGGAATGGTGCCTCTGCAACAGATGCAACTGACATACCAACCATATCAAAAATTATACCTATACAAATAATTGCTACCAATACAAGTATTGCAGCAATTGTATTTAAATTTTCTACTAATATATTAGATATTACACTAAATATAATTGATAATATAAATGTTATTCCAAAAATAGCGTATATCCATGTATTTTTTTTATTTGTCTTATTTGTTTTCTTTGTTCTCTTTTTAGATGTTTTTTTCTGTTTTAAATCACAAATCACCTGCGGATCATCTGATTTTTCCACTTTAACTATCTCCTTTATATAAAAAATTACTAGGTAATACATTTAGTAAATTTTGCGGCTTAGGTCAAGTAGGTTTTCCCTATAAATTACCCTTAGTTTCCTCCAGGCGGTTTCCCTTTAAACTTTATAACTTTAAGTTTCCTTAAAAGTGACTTGATTACCACTTAGTCCACACTTCAATCCCAAATATACTTGCTTAGCAACAGTCTAGAGGTTTTCCCAAACATAACTAATTTAATGCTTATTCGCTTTTGCAAAAACAATTTCAAAAGACAGATATAGTATTTTTTTGGCCTTAAAAAATATTATACGATTTCTCTTTATTCGCTATTTTCACTCACGACAGGCTACGTCTAATATTAGTACTCTCTAATATTAGGTTTTCATGTTAGAATTTGCAATCAGAGAACCATGCGCTATCTAACATGCCTCAGCGAGAAGAAGGCACTTATCATTACATGCCATTGTAACTGCACCTTAATCCCATTCTTTCATATAAAAGCCCCAATCTGGCAATCAAAGCTAATATACAAAGCGTCATAGATTTGCCCTTTGATGGATTTTTAGGCCCACCTTTGCAAAAAATGTTACGACTAGAATACTGTACCATTTGTAATAAATATAATACCACATATACATAAAAAAGTCAACAGGAAATTATGACAAATATGTGTCACTTTAAATTATATGCTAATAACATATAAAAAAGAACAAAAAAATAGACATTACACAATGTCTATTCAATAACAAATTGTTCATATAAAACAATAGATGTTGCCATTGCTACATTTAAAGATTCAGCATCTTCAGTCATTTTAAGTCTTAATCTTAAATCTGCATTTTCTAAAAACAAATCACTAACTCCATTTGCTTCATTACCTACTACAAATATTGTTTTTCTATTTATTTTATTTTCTTTTTTAGCAATTTCAAATTCTGTACTATTATAAAGTGCTGTAACTGCAATGTTAAATTCGTTTTCTTTTAATTTACAAATCAACTTATTTACATCATCTTGTGCAACTTCATATATATTTGTTTTTAAAAAACCACCCATTGTACTTCTAATTACTTTATTAGAATATGGATCTGTTGTTCCTTTAACACAAATTATATTTTTTACACCAAATGCATTTGCACTTCTTATTATACTTCCTAAATTTCCAGCATCTTGTACTCTATCTACAATAAGAAATTTTTCATTTTTATTATTTTCTATTTCATTAAATATATTTTCTTTAGATTTCTTAACAACCATTATAACACCTTGTGGTGTTACAGTTTCAGTAAGGTATTCTATTACTTCTTTAGTTGTTTCTATTACATTAACATCTTCTAAATTATTTAAAGCATCTAACATTTTTTTCCCGTTATTTATGCTTTCTAAAATTTCTTTAGAATATAAAGCAAACTCAATGTTTTGCTTTAAAGACATTGAGTTTACTACTTCTAGAGACATTTTTATACCTTCTATTATGTATAAACCTTCTTTATCTCTATATTTTTTAGAATCTAATTTTTTAATATACTTAATCTTTTCATTATCTTTACTTTTGATATAAGTATACATTATTTAACTTCTCCTATAACTTCTGGTTTTACATTAACTTGAGCATCTTCCATAACTTTAGTATACCATTCTTCTACAAGTTCTTCTCTTAATGATTCTTTTCTACCATTAGGAATTTTTTTGTCTAATTTTATAATGTGATATCCAAATTGGCTTTCTACTAAACCGTTATATACTTGACCATCTTTTAATGCTAATACAGCATCTACATATTCTTTAACGATAGTTCCATCATTGTACATTTCAATAACTCCACCGTTATCTTTTGAACCATCTGCTGAGAATTCTTTTGCAAGAGCTGCAAAATCTTCACCAGCTAACGCTCTATTTAATACAGCTTGAGCTTTTACTTTTAAAGCTTCTTTTTCATTTACTGGTAATGGTTCATTTTTTTCGTTTGTAGTTTTAAATAATATATGTCTTGTCATATATTTATTTAAATCTTGATCTTTATATTTTTTTTCTACTAAAGAATTTACTTCTTCATCTGTAATACTTGCTTTTTTATTATCTAATAATTTACCTATTATAACATCATTTTTATATAAATCTCTTAATAAATTAGCATCTATATTTTGTTCTTTTAACATTTTAACAAATTCTTCATCTTTGAATTGTTTTTCAATTTCATCAATTTCAGCTTTTTCAACTTTTATTCCTTGTTTTTCAGCCATTTCTTTTAAATAGAAATCTGAACCAACTTTATTTGCTATAACTTGTTTAACTGTATTTTCATCATCACCATAATACATAGCATATTGTGGTCCCATTATTTTATAATAAACTTCATATACTTCTTTAGAAATTTTTCCACCTCTGTATGTTACAGCAGTTCTTCCACTGTCATTTAATAAATATACAGATAGAATTGTCCCTAAAATTATAATTAATGCTATACATATAGTAAAAATTACAATTCCTGCTTTATTTTTTTCAAACCATAACTTTCTATTTGTTCTTTTTACTTCTTTTGCTTTTGCTTTTTCTTCAGCAGTAAGTTGTTTTTTAGCTTCTTTTATAGGTGATTTTTTTTCTTTAGTATTTATTTTAATTGCACCTTTTTCTTCTTTAGATTCTTTAGTTTTTTTAGTTTCTTTCTTTTCTTCTTTTTTAGCAGTTTCTTTTTTTGCTTCTGCTTTTTTAGATTCTTCTTTTTTAGCAGTTTCTTTTTTTACTTCTGCTTTTTTAGGTTCTTCTTTTTTAGTTTCTGTTTTTTTAGTAACTTTTTTTGTTTCTTTTACTTCTTCTTTATCAGCTTTTTTAGTATTTACTTTTTTAGCCTTATTTTCTTCGCTCATTTTCATACCTCTCTTCTAAATTTATTTCTCATTTGCCATATTCTTTAATATAGTTTCTACAAATAGCAATATATCATTTTTTGCCGTAGATGTCAAGTGATATTTAGATTTGTTGTCTATTTTAATTAAATTATCTACCTTCCTAATACTAGTAATATTTAATTTTTTAGCAAGATTTCTAATTTCAACGATTTTAATTAAGTTTTCTACTTCTTTTGGTACATCACCATATCTATCTATTAATTCATCTATAATCTCTAGAGAATCTTCTGGAGTATTTATATCTGCTATTTTTTGATACATTTCTATTTTTAATATATCACTTTGTATATATTTACTTGGAATAAACGCATTTACATCTAAATCTATTTTTACTTCTTGTTGTTTTTCGCCAGTAAAAGTATCGAAATCTTCTGAAACTTCTTTCCCTTCTAAGGCTTTCTTTTCTTTTTCAATAGCAAGTTCTAACATCTTACAGTATAAATCATATCCTACTGCCATTAAATGTCCATGTTGTTGTGCTCCTAATAAGTTACCTGCTCCTCTTATTTCCAAATCTCTTAATGCAATTTTATATCCACTTCCAAACTCAGTAAAATCTTTTATTGCTTTTAATCTTTTTTCACTTTCTTCTGTTAGCATAACATTTTTTCTATGTGTTATATATGCATATGCAAGTCTAGTAGAACGACCAACTCTTCCTCTTATTTGATATAATTGCGCAAGTCCTAATCTATCTGCATTTTCTACAATTATAGTGTTGGCATTTGGTATATCTATTCCAGATTCAAGTATAGTTGTACAAACAAGTACATTTATTTTTTTATCTATAAAGTCTTGCATTATCTCTTCTACTTGTTTTGGCGTCATTTTACCATGTGCAAATCCTACTTTTGCATCTTTTACAAGATTTGCAACTCTATCTGCAACTTCTTCTATATCTTCTACCTTGTTATATAGATAAAATACTTGACCATCTCTTTCTAGTTCATTTTCTATAGCATTTTTTATTATATTATCATTATACTCTATAACATATGTATGTACTGGTAATCTTTCTTGAGGTGGTTCATATATAACACTCATATCTCTTATTCCAATTATACTCATATGAAGTGTTCTTGGAATTGGGGTTGCTGTCATAGAAAGTACATCTATATTTTCTTTATATTTTTTTATTGCTTCTTTATGTTTTACACCAAATCTTTGCTCTTCATCTATTATTAACAGGCCTAGATCTTTATACTCTACATCTTTTGAAAATAGTCTATGTGTTCCAACTATTATATCTATTTTTCCTTCTTTTAATTTTTCTAAAATTTCTGTCTGTTCTTTTTTAGTTCTAAGTCTAGATAATAATTCTACATTTATACCAAAGCTTTGCATTCTTTCTTTAAAGTTTTTATATTGTTGCATTGCAAGTACTGTAGTTGGTACAAGATATGCAACTTGTTTTGAATCCATTACCGCTTTAAAAGCAGCTCTTATTGCAACTTCTGTTTTACCAAATCCAACATCACCACAAAGTAATCTATCCATTGGTTTATCTGTTTCCATATCTTTTTTTACTTCTTCTATACATCTTCTTTGGTCTTCTGTTATTTCATACATAAATGTATCTTCAAATTCTTGTTGCCAAGGTGTATCTTCTTGAAATTTAAATCCTTTTACTTCTTGTCTATGTGCATATAGCTTAATTAATTCCTTTGCTATATCTTCTACTGCACCTTTTACTTTTTGCTTTGTTCTATCCCAGTCTTTTCCACCTAGAGTATTAAGCTGTGGCTTTTTATCTTCATCTATATAGTATTTTCTTATACAATCTAATGAAGATACTGGAACATATAATACACCATTTTTATCATACAGAATTTTAATATAATCTTTTTTAGAACCTGCAGTAATAATTGTTTCTATTCCTAAATATTGTCCTATTCCATGATTTATATGTACGACGTAGTCTCCTTCTTTTAAATCTTGGAATGTAAGTGCTTTAGCATTATCAAATTTTTTGTTTTTCTTTGTTTTAGTAACAACTCCATATACCTTTTCTGCAAGTACAGATATTTTAAATTCTTCCGAAATAAATCCAGATGAAAGCATTCCACTTGTTATATATACTTGACCAGGTATTAAATCTACAAAAGTATCTTCTAAATATTTAATATTTACATTGTTATCTAATAACTGATTATATATACTAACTGCTGTTTTCTTTACTGGAATTACAATTACAGTAACGTAATCTTTTTTTCTTAAATTTTCTATATCTTGTATATGCATTTCTAAAGATTTTCTGAAGAAATTATTTTCTCTACCATCTAAAGTAATAACTTTTCTCTTTTCTTTAAATACAATAGATGTATTTAAATTTTCTAAATATATATTTGTATATTTAAAAACTTCATTTTTGATAACATCTTCTTCCTCTAACATTGCTATATATTTTGCAAAAGGAAGACAATTACTTTCTACTAATATTTTTATTGTTTCTTTATATTCTTGTATACTTGCAGATAATTTTGCATATATTCTTTCTGGTTCATCTAGAAAAACATTTACCGAAGAAAAATAACTAAGAAAACTTATATATTTATCATTACAAATATACTTAAAATATCTATCTATACAATTTTTAAACTCACCATTTTGTATATCATACAAATCTTTTTCTAAAATTGATTTTTCATCTGCATCTTTTATTTTAGTTATTTCTTCTTCTATTAACTTTTTAATTTCAGATATTTTTTCACTTGTAATTAATCCCTCTGCAACAGGAATTATTCTTACATTTTCCACTGTTTCCACAGTTCTTTGTGATATTATATCGAAAGTTCTAATACTATCTACTTCATCTCCATATAATTCTATTCTATATGGATTTTCCGCAGATGTTGGGAATATATCTATAATATATCCACGCACAGCAAACTGACCAGGTCCTTCTACTACTTCTGACCTAGTATAACCAATATCGCTTAAATTTTGTAATAATTCTTTTATCTCTATTTCATCATTTTCTGAAATATTTATATCTATATTATTATATGATTCTTTTGGTAGCATTCCTTGTGCTAATGCTTCTATTGTTGTTACAACAATACATTTAGTACCTTCTAATATTTTATTTATAACAAACATTCTTTGATTTTTTATTTCTAAACTTTCTGCTTCTAAATTAAAATATGTGTATTTTTTAGCAGGAAAAAATAAGACTTCTCTATCTGCAAAGAATTTAATATCTTGTAACATTTTTTTAGCATTTATTAAATTGCTACATATAACTACATTTGCTTGTTTATTAGAAAAAGAACAAATAAATTGTGCTTTTTGACTGTCTGTTATATTAGTTAGACTTATTTTATTTCTCTCTACATTTATTTGTTCTTCTATTTCTTTATATTTATTATTATTTTTAACTAAATTAATAATTCCGTTCATTCTTTCTCCTCTTAGGCTAAAGTTATTTTAGTCCTCTTTATAGTATATGGAATTTCTCCTCCTATGTATTCTTCAAAAGCTTTAACAATAAGCTCTGGTTTTAAGTTTTTCTCAGATCCTGTTCTTACTTTAAATTCATATTTAGAATCTGCTATATGTTCTTTTTTTAATATTAAAGGTTTGATATCTATTATACTATCTCCCTTTTTACCTTTTTTAGTAACTAATATTTTTTCTTGATTATAAAATTTATCAAAATTTGTTTTAATTTCAGTATTTAATTTCACTATTTCCCTTGGTGTAGCATTTTCTCTAACTTTTTCTGGTATTTCAAAAGTTATTTCATAATTTGCACAGAAAACTTGTGACATTAAACTTTTTACTTTTAAATCTACATATTTTGCTGAAAGTACTGCTATACCACTTGGAAGAGTACTATTTAACATTTTTACTATTACTGCTTCTTCATAAAATTCATTAAGTAATATCTCACAAAGTTCACAATTACTTTCTATACCTACAGAAAGTGGATGTGCAAAAACAATTTCTGGTCTTGGATTAAAACCTTCTGAATGCTTTACATTAATATCAGCTCTTTTTAAAGCTCTTTCAAACACTTTCATAAGATCTAAGTGAGATATCCATGTTGCTTCTTTACATTTTGTATATTGTAATCTAATTCTGTACATACTAACTCCTCGCTTCTTTCAAATAAATTATAACACAAAATTTAAAAATTTTAAAGTAAAAGTATATATTTTTTTCTAATTCACAAAATATGTAAGAGGTGATTAAATGTATAAAAAAATAATAGCACTTTTCCTTTTAGTATGTGCTATATATACATATTCTTTTGCATATACTAATATAAATAACTTTAAACCAAAATACGGCTATGTTATTAAAAACGCTAATATACGTACTAATCCTACTACAGGTAATATAAGTAAAGTACATAAAGTATTATCTAAAAATACAAATGTAAAAATAGTTGGAGAAATAAATAGTTTCTATATTGTACAAACAAATGAAAATTTAGTTGGAGCTGTTAGTAAATCATTAATAAAAATAGATCAAAATAGAAAACCTAAAAATGCTTCTACATATACAAATTTAAGAGAAAAATCGCTATATACATCTAAAAAAGGATTAATAAATATACGTAGCGGTCCTAGTACATCTTTTAAAATAGTTAGTAAAATGAACGAAAAAGATAAAGTAAAAGTAATAGGAAAAATAAATAATTTCTACTTAATTGTTACTGCAAAAAATAATATAGGAATGGTTAGAGAAGATTTATTAACTAAAGTTTCTAATAATAACTCAAATACAAATAATAATACTACTTCTTCTCCATCTAAAAGTGATGTCGTTTTAATAACAGGTACATCTACAGAACAAGAAGTTTTAAATTTAATAAATGATGCTAGAGCAAAAAAAGGATTGCCTAAATTAAAACTTGCAAAAAGACTTACTGAAATTGCAAGATTAAAATCTAATGATATGACAAAGTTTAACTATTTTTCACATGATTCTAAAACATATGGTTCTCCTTTTAAAATGTTACAAGATTTTGGTATAAGTTATAAACAAGCTGGTGAAAATATTGCAGGCAATCCTAGTATAAAAGATGGAGTTAATTCCTGGATTAGTTCAAGTTCACATGCAAAAAATATATATTCTAATTCATATAATTATGTAGGAATTGGTATTTCTAAATCAAATACATACGGTTATATAATTACAGCAATTTTTATAGGGAAATAACTCCCTATAAAATTGCTTCTTTTATTTTATCCATATTTTTCTTAACTAATTTATAACCTATATCTGCAATATAACTACTTTTTTCTACATCTAACAAAGATATATTTGGAAGTTTTAATGTTACTAATACATCTGCATCTTTTTGTTTAATATTACTCATTTCTTTTGATTGTGCTTGAAAAGATTCTACTAAAACATCCATAAAATTATTTATTGGTTTTATTTCTTTTTCTTCTTCAAATACAATTGCTACTACTTTTTTTGCACCCATTTTCCTTAAAACTGTTATAGGCGTATTTTCTACTACTCCACCATCTACTAATACTTTATCTACTGTATTCACTGGAACAAATACCCCTGGAAAACTACAACTTGCTCTAACTGCTTTTGCTGCATCAAAGTTTTGTATATAAATATTTTCTTTATCTTCTATTTTAGTATTTGTAAAATATATTAATTTTTTATTTTTTATATCTACTGCAGGTATTGCTATTTTATTTTTGTAATCTCGTATACTACTTATACCTTTCATCTTTAATTTTTTTCTTAATATATTTTCTAAATTATTTCCTTTAATAATTCCTTTTAATTTTAAATTACAAAACAAAATTCCCTTTAAAAATTTAAAAATAGCATTTTTGTCATAATCTTTTATATATCTTCCGTACATGTTAAAAAAATTTAAAATTTCTTTTGGAGAATATCCTGCAAAATACAGTGCTGCTACTATACTACCACTACTACATCCAGATATATATTTTATATTTATTCCTTCTTCTAATAAAGCTTTTATAACTCCAATATGAGCTGCACCTTTTGCTCCTCCTCCAGATAACGCTAATCCAATATCCATATTATCCTCCTATTTTATTATATTAAATTAGCTATATATTCGTGAAAAAAAGAAATAATCCAAAATGATTATTTCTTTTCTTATATTTATTTATCTAATA
>RCNI01000386.1_pt1 | contig 28140 bp, 25 predicted proteins | sample 2041151 | NCBI WGS metagenome assembly RCNI01 (sample SAMN09708214, study PRJNA481090) | feces metagenome | isolation source: feces | place: Antarctica: Albino Rookery | reverse complement strand
GATGGTACGCTGGCCAATGCCTATATGGGTCTGGCCGAGCAGGAAGGCCGCTGCGGCGTATTCCGGCCGGTAAACCGGATCGACAAAGACACAAGCGGCCTTGTGCTTTGTGCGGAAAATGCGTTTGCAGCGCCGCTTCTGGCGCAAAGCGTACAAAAGGTGTATGTGGCGCTGGTACAGGGCGAGATGCCTTTGGAAAAGGGCAGTGTGGATGCGCCCATTGACCGTGCGCCGGACAGCATCATTCTGCGGCAGGTTTCGCCAAACGGAAAACCCAGCCGAACAGAGTATACGGTGCTGGCCAGCGGGGCAGGGCATTCGCTGCTTTGCCTCAAGCTGCTGACCGGCCGCACCCATCAGATTCGGGTGCATATGGCCCATATCGGGCACCCTTTGGCAGGAGATGACCTCTACGGCGGAAGCCGTCAGCAAATTTCCCGCCACGCGCTTCACTGTGCACAGATTACATTCAGCGAACCGATTACAGGCCGGCAGTGCTGTGTCCACAGCTTTTTGCCGCCGGATATGATGGAGCTGGCCCGTCGGATGCGGGTTTCAGCAGAGCAGCTGGCAAAGTGGAATCTGGCTCCGGATGAGGCCGCAGAACATTAGACTTTTTTGCATAGCCCCACAAAGGGGCCACCATACAAACAGGAAAGGAGGCGCTGCCATGCCTACACAGCAGAAGGATCCAGTGCGTGCGCCGCAGAGCCAGCCGGACGATAAGTCGCAGCGCCGGCAGCGGGAACAGGCGTCCCGCATTCGCCGCATGAACTGGATAAAGCGCCGTGCCGGGTTTGAATGCAGCCTGGTACATATGAGCCTGCGATTCAGCCAAAAGCTGGATCGGCTGAAAGCCTGGGCAAAAGGCCGTCCTGAAGCCGGCCAGCTGGGAGAGTTCCTCTACAGCATGGGCTTTGGGGGAGAATATACCGTACTACGCGCCGGTCGCGCAATTCACCGCAAGGGAGTGCAGCTGGGTACCTGGCTTGGGGATCACCTGATTCGCATCTGGCATGTCCTGCACAGAGCAGCAGCAGATGCCTGGGTTGATATTACAGCTCCGTTTAAACGGTTTGCACAAGGTCTGCGGAATATCCGCACCTTCATGAAGGAGGAAAAAGAACGCTCGTCTACAGCGGGTGCTGCAAAGCAGGGCGTAGGGTATTTCTTCCGGGGCCTGAAGCTGTATGCACCTTTGGCCCGCAGAGGCCTGGCCTATCTGATGCCGGTGGCGGCACTGGGCGTGTTTGTTTACACCGTAAGTACGGTGCTCAACTATAACTACGTTCTGGCCGTGGAAGTAAACGGCGATATTGTGGGATATGTGCAGAGCGAATCGGTGTTTGATGAAGCAAAGGATGACCTGACACAGCGTATTCAGGACGCATCCGGCGCAGATGCAGACTGGGATATTCAACCCCGCTACACCATTGCCGTATCCGATGATGTTCTGGGCGAGAGCGCCATGGTTGACGCAATTCTGGCTCATTCCAGCGATCAGATTCAGGACGCCACTGCGCTGTATGTGGATGGCCGCCTGGCTGCGGTTACTACAGAAGGCGACCGCCTGCGCGAGGAACTGCAGAGTATGCTGGATGAATTTAAGATTCCGGATAAGCCCGAGGTTGTTCCGGAGTTCCAGCAGCATGTGGAAACGGTGCAGGGTGTGTACTTTACCGATTCCATTGACGATTACAGCAACATCAGCCAGATGCTTCACGGCGAAGTGGAAGGCGAGGTCTTTGACCAGGTCAGAACGGGCGACAGCCCCAGCCTGATTGCCAGCCGTAATGACCTGACAACACAGCAGTTGTACGACATGAACGGTGGTCAGGATGCTGTGAATAATAAGATGTTCCCCGGTGAGCAGCTGCTGGTCAAGCAGCAGGTGAAGTTCCTTACCGTGCAGACGGTGGAAACCATTACCGATACCCGTCCCATCAAGTTTGAAACGGTGGAAGAAAAGGACGACAGTATGCCGTTCGGTTCCCGCAAGACGGTTACGGAAGGTGTGGACGGTGTGGAAGAATACACCATCAACCGCTACACCCGCAATGGAGTTGTGTGGGATGAGCCGGTGGAATCTCATGTTGTAACCGAGCCTGTCACCGCTGTGATCAAGGTGGGTACCAAATTGCCCAACGGTCTGTCGGTCAGCACCGGCAGCGGCGATCTGTGGTGGCCTGTGCCCAACTACACCTACGTCAGCCGCTGGATGAGCAGCTACCATACCGGTACGGATATCTGTGCGCCCTATGGTTCGCCCATCATCGCCAGTGACAGCGGCCGTGTTGTCACGGCAACGTATCATTACAGTTACGGCAACTATGTGGTCATCGACCACGGCAACGGTTACCGTACCCTGTATGCTCACGCCAGCCAACTGCTGGTCAGCCCCGGTCAGGGCGTTGAGCAGGGTCAGATCATTGCACGTGTTGGCAGTACCGGCAACAGTACCGGCAACCACTGCCACTTTGAACTGTTCCGCAACGGTGTACGCTTTGGCGCACAGACGCTGTGGGGCGGCGGACGCAGACCGGTATAAAAATTTTGACTTTGAGCGGCGGATGCCTGCTTTTCTACAAGAGAAGCGGACGTCCGCCGCTTTTTCGGTTGAGCGGAAAGTAAAATTTTGTGCATTCTATGTGTTTGTGAGTGAATTACAACGCTTAAAATGTGTAATTAAAATGAAAACAACAAATACTAAAACAAAGCTTTTCAAAGCCGAGGTTTAGGTGTATAATATTGAAAGTTGTCTGCACGCATTTATTCGGGTGCGATACCTGGCTACAGTGTACAGAGGGCAAAAGGGCGCATTTGGTTGTTTGAAAGCGGAAAATCGAGCTTGCCCGGCCCGCACAATGATGCTCAAAGGAGAGTAATCAATTTGGAAAAATTCGTCATTAACGGCGGCAAACCCCTGGTGGGTGAAGTAACCATCAGCGGTGCTAAAAATGCGGCGGTGGCCATTCTGCCGGCCACCATTCTGGCTGCTGGAAAATGTGTTATTGAAAACCTGCCCGAAATCAGCGACGTGATGGTTTCGCTGGAAACCCTGAGTGCATTGGGCGCTCAGATTCGTATGCTGAACAAATCCACCTATGAAATTGATACGACCTATATTTCCACCACCGAGGTACCGGATGAGCTGAGCCGTCAGATGCGTGCCAGCTACTACTTCCTGGGTGCTCTGCTGGGCCGCTGCGGCGAAGCCCAGGTGGCAATGCCCGGCGGCTGCAATCTGGGTGTGCGTCCCATCGACCAGCACCTGAAAGCGTTCAGTGCTCTGGGCGCAGAGGATTCTGTAAATCTGGGTAAAATCCACGTGACCGGCAGCCACCTGGAAGGCGCACACGTGTTCTTTGACACGGTGTCTGTGGGCGCCACAATGAATGCTATGCTCAGTGCCGTGCTGGCAGAAGGCCAGACCGTGCTGGAAAATGTGGCAAAAGAGCCTCACGTTGTGGATCTTGCCAACTTCCTGAACATGATGGGCGCAGATGTGCGCGGCGCAGGTACCGATGTGATTCGTGTACGCGGTGTGCAGAAAATGCATGGCTGCAGCTATTCCATCATACCCGACCAGATCGAGGCCGGCAGCTTTATGGTTGCTGCTGCCATGACCGGCGGCAATGTTCTGATTAAGAATGTTATTCCCAAGCATCTGGAGCCCATCACTGCCAAGCTGGAACGCGCAGGTGCTTTGATTGAAGAATTTGATGACTCCCTGCGCGTCAGCCGCACCGGTGAGCTTCAGCCCCTCAAAATCAAGACCATGCCTCATCCCGGTTTCCCCACGGATATGCAGCCTCTGATGACCGCACTGCTCAGCATTGCACAGGGCACATCCATCATCAGTGAGGACATTTGGGAGAACCGTTTCCGTTATGTGGACGAGCTGGTTCGCATGGGCGCAAATATTCAGGTGGACGGCCGTGTGGCTGTGATCGAAGGCGTTCCTGAGCTTTCTCCGGCTCCGGTACGCGCACCGGACCTGCGTGCAGGTGCAGCGCTGGTTGTAGCTGCTCTGGCCACCAAGGGTATCAGCGAGGTAGGCGAAATCTACCACATTGAGCGCGGCTATGAGAACATGGTGGGCAAGCTGCAGGGCCTGGGCGCTGACATTCGGCGTGTAACTGACAGTTCTGTCAGCGGCATTCAGCAGGCGCTGTAATACAGTATAAATTTTCCGGGGCCGCAAATGCTGCGGCCCCTTTTCTTGTGCGGGCATCGGTATGCCCAAAATAGAAAGGAGCAATGCATGGCGCAATTTACTACCCTGTATTCCGGGTCTTCCGGTAATTGCGGGTTGGTGCTCAGCGGGGGACAATACCTGCTGGTGGACATGGGCAAAAGCTGCCGTATTACCATGAATGCCCTGAAAGAGCTGGGACTGTCCATCCGGGATTGCCAGGGCATTTTGATTACACATGAACATTCCGATCACGTGTCCGGCCTTCAGACATTTCTAAAGCATTACAATGTGCCGGTATACGGTACAGCGGCAACGCTGGATCATCTGGATGAAAAGGGAATTCTGCCCCCGGCAATCGAGGCGGTGGCGATGGAAGGTCGTTCGGAAGATGTGGGCGGCTTTACGGTTACAGCGTTTCCCACCAGCCACGATGTGCCCTGCTGCGGTTATCGGATTCAGTCGCCTGAGGGCAGCGTCATGGCCATTGCAACCGACCTGGGAACGCTGACCCCGGCAGTGCACCGAAATTTGGAAGGCGCAGATCTGGTGGCGCTGGAGGCCAATTATGATCCCTTCAGCCTGAAAAACGGCCCATATCCCTATTACTTAAAGACCCGGATTGCATCTCCCCGCGGACATCTGTCCAATCAGGAGTGCGCATTTAAGGTACTGGAACTGGTGCAGAACGGCTGCAAGAGAATTGCCCTGTGCCATCTGAGCCAGGAGAACAATACACCGCAGCTTGCACTGAGCACGGTGCAGAATGCACTGATCGGCGCGGGAGTTATCCCGGAGCCTGATGTGATTATTCAGGCGCAGAAACGCAGCGGCATCAGCCCCATGCTGGAGTTTTAAACCGAAGGGAGATAGAACCGTGCAAAACATTGATTTGATCTGTATCGGCAAGCTGAACGCAGCATACTGCGCGGCGGGCGTGGCCGAATACCAAAAGCGGCTGGGCGCTTATTGCAGCTTCCGTGTGATCGAATTGCCCGAGGTGAAGGTGCAGGAAAAAGGCGTGAGCCCGGCAGTGATTCAGAAAGCACTGGATAAAGAGGGCGATGCAATTCTGGCCAACGTGCGCAAGGGTGCATCCATTGTGGCACTGTGCGTGGAAGGCAAGCAGCTGTCCAGCGAAGAACTGGCCGAATATGTGGCCCAGCGCGCCGGCAGCGGGGCAGGCGATATCGCATTCGTGATCGGTTCGTCCCATGGCCTGGCGCCCAAGGTGAAACAGGCAGCAGCGCTGAAGTTCTCCATGGGGCGCATTACGCTGCCGCATCAGCTGGCGCGTCTGGTGCTGGCCGAACAGATTTACCGTGCGTTCACCATCAATGCAGGTGCCAAATATCATAAATAATTTCAGAAAAGGCCGGGTGGATTTCCACTTGGCCTTTTTGCATAGACCGTGCTATAATGCAGGTAAAAGACACCGTTCCTGCAAGTAGGAAAGATGATTCCAGAAAAAGAGAGGAACCAATATGAAAAAACGTATTTTGGCTCTGCTTACCGTTGCTGCGCTGGCGGCGGGTCTGTCCGGCTGCGGAAATAAAAAGCCGGACCAGTATGACATCGAAGTGGAGGGCCCCAGCCAGACAAGCAGCAAGCCGGCCACAAGTTCTGCATCCCAAAGCGAAGAGCAGGACGATGACATTAAATGGGTTGTAGAGCCCCGCAAGGATTTGGAGATTGCATACAGCCTGGCCGATTATAATAAGCTGGAAAGCCTGAGCAACCAGGCGCAGCTGGCCTTTTTCGGCCAGAACGGCGGCATGGGTGTTATCGACCTGACCGGTAATATCGTGATACCGTCGAAGGAAAATGTGGTGTGGTGCCCCAGGTGCGGCATTACCAGCAAGGGAGAGGAAAAGACGTTTGATGGCACCGGAGCTGTAACAGGCAGCGGCGGCCACGGCGGAATGCTGCTGGATCTGTACTACGATATCGAGCAGGGCGTTTTGTACCGGGATGATATCGACGTGCTGGTCCGTGAGGAATCCGGCTACAGCGATAAAGTACGAGCTGTGCGCTGTGCAAAGCTGGTGGACGTTGACGGGGACCTGGATGGTGAGTTTTCCGGCTGGGCGCTGGAAGACTGGGACAGCGGCCGCCACGTGGATACAGAGCTGCTGGGCAAGTGGGTACTGCTTGGCCTGGATGGCAAGCTGATTGGCAACGGCGCACAGTATGATGATGTGCTCGGCGTGCTTGACCCGCAGAGCGATATTCCACTGACAGAAACTCCGGCGCAGGACGGTATGATTGCTGTAAAGCAGAAGGGTCAGTGGAGCTTCCTGTGGGAAAACGGTCAGGCCGGTCCTGGCCCGTATCAGGAGGTACGCCCCTTTGAAGGGGACGTGGCCGCTGTAAAAACACAGGAAGGCTGGGGCTTTATCGACCGCAGCGGAAAACAGCTGACCCCCATGACCTTCCTGGGTGCAGCCAGCGCTTATGACGGCCGTGCCTGGGTCAAAACGGATGCAGGCTGGGGCGTGATCGAATTGGCACAGAATCCTGCAAAGGCGTAAAAGGGTGCGCAGGATTGCAATAACAAGATAAAAGAAACGGACGGATCAAAAGGATGATCCGTCCGTTTTTGTTTGATGAAAAGCAGCCGATGCTTTGCAGAGCCTTTCCGCACAGATTGGGCAAAGCTGTTCCGGGTGCGATGTATTTCAGCGGCTTTTGCGGATATAAAAAACCGGCCTCTGGAAAGACCAAAGGCCGGTTAATTATTTTAATGAGAAAAGGATCAGTCCATCAGGGCAGCCAGATCAACCTCATAGGGGCTGTCGGTAGCGTCCTGCAGAGGAGCGGCCTTCTTGTACTTGGCCAGAGCGGCAGCAGCCTTTACGGGATCGGCCAGAGTGCCGGCACCGCCCATGCAGCCGCCGGGGCAGCCCATGCCTTCCAGCAGGTAGCCGTTGTACTTGCCTGCACGGGCCATGGCAAGCAGCTTCTTGCATTCGGCCAGGCCCTGAGCGCTGGCAATCTTCACTTCGCGGTCAGGCTCCCACTTGTGGATGGTGTCTGCAACAGCCTGAGCAACACCGCCGCTTACGGCAAAGCCGCGGCCGGCTGCGCTGGCATCATGGAAGCCTTCGTCGGTATCCAGATCGGCAAAGTTTACTTCGCGGGCTTCAAACAGACCCATCAGTTCTTCGAAGGTCAGAACAAAGTCCACATGGCTGCGCACGCTGCGGCGGCTGGCTTCCAGCTTCTTGGCAGCGCAGGGTCCGATGAAAGCAATGCGGCAGTCAGGATGCTTCTGCTTTACCAGGCGAGCGGTCAGAACCATGGGAGTCAGGGCCATGCTGATGTAGCCGGACAGATCGGGATACAGGGTTTTGGCCATCATGCTCCAGCTGGGGCAGCAGCTGGTAGCCATGAAGGGCTGCTTTTCAGGCACTTCGCGCAGGAAGTCCTTAGCTTCGTCGATGGTGCACAGGTCAGCGCCGATGGCAACCTCAACCGTGCCGGCAAAGCCCAGCTGCTGCATGGCAGCGTTCAGGTTTTCGGGGGTCAGGCCGGGGAACTGGCTGATGAAAGCAGGAGCAACAATGGCATACACCTTGTCGCCGCGCTTCATGGACTGGATCAGCTGGAAGATCTGACCCTTGTCAACAATAGCACCAAAGGGGCAGTTAACCAGACACATGCCACAGGATACGCACTTGGAGTAATCGATGTCTGCACGGCCCATGGCATCGGAGTGGATAGCGTTCATACCGCAGGCAGCAGCACAGGGACGCTCGGTCTTTACGATAGCGCCGTAGGGGCACACGCTGACACAGCGGCCGCACTTGATGCACTTGTCCTGATCAATGTGGCTGCGGCCATTGCGGATTTCAATGGCGTCCTTGGGGCAAACCTCCATGCAGGGATGAGCCAGACAGCCCTGGCACATATCACTGACCTTGACCAGCTTTTCGGGGCAGCGGTTGCAGGCAAACTTGATGATGTTGATGAGCGGGGGATCGTAGTACTTGTCAGCAATAACGCTGTGCTCCAGACCCTCAGTCAGGGGAGCATCCTCATCCACAGGACGCAGGGGCAGACCCATTGCCAGACGGATGCGCTCGGATACGATGGCGCGCTCCAGGAAGATGTTCTCGCGCAGCTTGCCGACCTCACCGGGAATGATCTTATAGGGCAGATTGCGGACCTTCTGATCATAGTCCGAATAATCATTGCCCTCATAGGACATACGCGCCACTTCGGTGAAAACCTTGCGGCGGATGTCAGTGACAGTTGTATAGATGCCTCTCATATAAAAACTCCTTTCCTCATACCAAACAAGGGAACGCATATTGTTAAAACGGGGCTTCGACGAAAATGCCGACTGGCCCGAAATAGTCTTTGTAAAAATTTTAACATATTAGGTCGGCAAATGTCAGTGCAAAAATGTGCACAGGATTTGCACAAGATGCTCCGATATTTGACCAAAATGCCGGCTTAATCGTTTTTTAGCTGTGCCCGGCAGCGCTGGCCATCCCAGCCGCCCAGAGTGACGGATACAATCTCGCCGGTTTTGTGCCCGGGAGCGTTTACCACCACCGGCAGATACAGACGGGTATAACCGGTGAACAGGGTGCCGGAGAGGGGTGTTTCCAGCAGGACCTCTTCATCCTGACCTTCCATGGCTGCGGCAAGAGCAGATCTCGTTTCATCGGAGGCGGTTTGCATCCGGTGGCTTCGGCTGGCCTTTTCGGCCTCGGTCAGCTGATCCGGGAAGTCCGCAGCAGGAGTGCCGGGGCGGCTGGAATAGGGGAATACATGAACCTTGAGGAAACCAAAGCTGCGCACGAACTCCATGCTGTCACAGAATTCCTCTTCGGTTTCTCCGGGGAAGCCCACAATAACATCGGTGGTGAAGCTGATGTTTTCGCCAAATGCAGCGCGCAGTTTGTTTGCAACCTGCACAAATTCCCCGGTGGTATAGATGCGGCGCATCCGGCGCAGGGTGGCATCGCAGCCGCTTTGCAGGGCCAGATGGAACTGGGGGCATAGTTTGGGTACAGAAGCCAGACGTGCAATTTCATCGTCGGTCAGCAGGTCAGGCTCAAGGCTGCCCAGGCGGATGCGCTCGATGCCGTCCACCGTGGCTGCGGCCTGTACCAGACGGGCCAGAGTGGAACCGGTATCTTTGCCGTAGCTGCTCAGATTGATGCCCACCAGAACAACCTCATGGTAGCCGTGGCTTGCCAGCGTGCGCAGTTCTTCCAGTACGCTTTCTTCGCTGCGGCTGCGCACAAGACCACGGGCGCGGGGGATGACACAGTAAGCACAGCGGCGGTTGCAGCCGTCCTCAACCTTCAGAAAGGCGCGGGTGTGGCCTTCAAACTGTTCCATGGGCAGTTCCTCAAACTGCTCATTGCGCTCGTGGGGGGTAATGTGTACCAGGCGTTCACCTGTATCCAGTATGGTCTGGATGTCCTTCAGCAAACCCCGGCGGTTGGCACTGCCTGTCACCAGATCAGCTTCTGTTACGGCAGAGGCCTCTTCAGGAAAGGCCTGGGGATAGCAGCCGGTGAGTACGGTCACAGCACCGGGGTTTTCACGCTTTGCACGGCGGAGCCACTGGCGGCTTTTGCGGTCGCCGCCGGCAGTTACAGTGCAGCTGTTCACGATATAAACATCTGATTCCTGATCCGGGGGCACAACGGTGTAGCCGTTCTGCCGGAACAGTTCGGCCATGGCCCCGGTATCATTCTGATTGACCTTGCAGCCAAGGGTATAAAAGCTAACGCGCATTCAAAGTCCCTTTCTATTCATAGCGGCGCAAAACGGTAACAAATTTGCGCCTTGTATTTACTCAATAATACATTATAGCGAATCAGCTGCCACTGCACAAGAAGAACAGAGCCGCCCGGCGGGAAATTGCTGAGATTTTTGCGCTTTATTTATGCTTGAATCCAAATAATCCCTGGTGACGGGTCATATATATGCAGCAAAACTATATTGGCGAGAGGAAGGATCGGTTATGGCAAAAAAAGGCATGGCATTGCTGCTGGTTGTGCTGCTGCTTTTGGGGGCGGCTCTGCCCGCAGCGGCAGATGAAACAGCACAGAAAACGGAGAATCGGTTTGAATTGCCGGGATTCGACGTGCCCTGTCGTGCGGCACTGCTGATAGATCAGGACACCGGCACGGTGCTGTATGAGAAGCAGCCGGATACCCCCATGCCCATTGCCTCCATTACCAAGGTGATGACGCTGCTGCTCACATTTGAAGCGCTGGAGTCGGGCAAGATTCATCTGGAGGACCATGTGCCGGTGAGTGAGCACAGTTATTCCATGGGGGGCAGCCAAATCTGGCTGGAGCCAGGGGAGGAGTTCACACTGGATGAAATGATCAAAGCAATCTGCGTCTCCAGCGCCAACGACGCGGCTGTGGCGGTGGCGGAGTTTGTGGGCGGCAGCGAGGGCGCGTTTGTTGAGATGATGAATCAAAAGGCTGCACAGCTGGGCCTTAACAACACACACTTTGTCAATGCCTGCGGCCTGGATGCAGAGGGGCATCTTTCCACAGCCCGCGATGTGGCTCTGCTCAGCCGTGAAATGCTGACCCATCATCCGCAGGTAACCCATTACACAACCATCTGGACGGACACACTGCGCGGGGGCCAGACCCATCTGCTGAACACCAACAAGCTGCTGAAGCGTTATCAGGGAATTACCGGCCTTAAAACCGGCACCACCAGCGGAGCAGGAGTCTGTATCACAGCCAGTGCCACGCGGGATGATCTTTCACTGATTGCCGTGGTGTTGGGCAGCCCCAGCGCAAAGGAACGCTTTGACGCAGCCATCACGCTGCTGGATTACGGGTTTGCAAACTTTGAAAGCGGTGCACTTCAGCTGCCTCCGCAGGCACCGAAGGCACTTCCGGTGAGCCACGGCAGTGAGGAAGAAACGGCATTGCAGTATCAGCTGCCCGAACGGATTCTGCTGAAAAAGGGGGAAGCCTCCGGCCTGGCGGTTACAACCTCGCTGCCGGACACGCTGGATGCTCCGGTTAAGGCCGGGCAGCAGGTAGGAACCGTAACAGTGCAGAGCCAGGGCCGGGAGCTGGGTGTTTATCCGGTGCTGGCGGCAAACGATGTGCCGTGCATGAGCGTGGGGCTTGCCATGAAGAAGCTGCTGGAGGCTCTGACAAAATTGTAATCATTATGTAAAACTCCCTGTGAATTTTCCTTGACGATTTAAACAAAAAAGGGTATAATTAAAGCAAATAAATAGCATCTTTTTAGACTCAAGTTAAGAGTCAAAGGATCGACACGGGGGTTATTCCATGGGAGTTGTATTCAATGGCAAGCACCTCAAGCATTTTGTACGCGATGAGGAATTTAATGCCATCTGGCCGCAGGTAAAAGCGGCTCACGAAGTTTTGACGGGTAAGACTGGTCCGGGCAATGATTTCCTGGGCTGGGTTGATTTGCCCCGCGACTATGATAAAGACGAATTTGCCCGCATTAAGGCTGCGGCTGCTAAGATTCAGGCAGACAGCGATGTGCTTGTGGTAATCGGCATTGGTGGTTCCTATCTGGGTGCCCGCGCCGCCATTGAAGCGCTCAAAGGCTGTATGTACAACTGCACTGTGAAAGGCGCCCCGCAGATCTTCTTTGTGGGCAATTCTATTTCTCCGGCATATCTCAACGATATTCTGGCCTGCTGCGAAGGCAAGCGCCTGAGCGTGAACATTATTTCCAAGAGCGGCACCACCACAGAGCCTGCTCTGGCCTTCCGCATCTTCAAGAAGTATCTGGAAGATACCGTGGGCAAGGAAGAAGCCAAGAAGCGCATTTATGCCACCACCGATAAGGCACGCGGAACCCTGAAGGAACTGGCAGATGCCGAGGGCTGGCAGACCTTTGTTGTACCCGACGATGTGGGCGGCCGTTATTCCGTGCTCACCGCCGTGGGCCTGCTGCCCATTGCCTGTGCCGGCTGCGACATTGACCGCCTGATGCAGGGCGCTATGGCCGCTATGGACGCTTATCGCGACTGCACTCCCGAAAACGACTGCTACCGTTACGCTGCTGCCCGCAACATCCTGTACCGCAAGGGCAAGGCTGTTGAACTGCTGGCCTGCTATGAGCCCAACTTCGCTCTGATGAACGAGTGGTACAAGCAGCTGTTCGGCGAGAGCGAGGGCAAGGATCACAAGGGCCTGATGCCCACCAGCGTAATCTTCAGCACAGATCTGCACTCCATGGGTCAGTTCGTACAGGACGGTTCCCGTGTAATGTTTGAAACGGTGGTGGACATCAAGAATCCCACCACCGATCGTTTCATCGAGGCAGACCCCAACAACTTTGATGGTCTGAACTTCCTGGCAGATCAGAACATGAGCGTGGTCAACCGCAAGGCAATGGAAGGCACCATCCTGGCACACACCGATGGCGGCGTGCCCAACATCCTGCTGGAAGTGGACGCTCTGGACGAGTTCAATCTGGGCTGGCTGATTTACTTCTTCGAAAAGGCCTGCGGCATCAGCGGCTATATGCTGGGCGTAAATCCCTTCGATCAGCCCGGTGTGGAGAGCTACAAAAAGAATATGTTCGCTTTGCTGGGCAAGCCCGGTTACGAAGCCCAGAAGGCAGAGCTGGAAGCAAAACTGAAATAAGGGTGAGCAATCACCTTTATTGGCCCCAACGGCCAGTATAGATCCTGGCATCGCAAGGTGCTAAAATACAAGGAGGTATCCTCTTATGATCAAATTGATTGTTGGCGCAAAGGGTTCCGGTAAAACTAAAACCATGATTGAGCAAATCAATCAGGCTGTCACGGCAACTAAGGGCAACGTGGTTGTTGTTGAAAAGTCCATGAAGCTGACTTACGACATTGATCATGCGGTTCGCCTGATCGATTTGGACGAATATCAGATTGAGGGCGTCGACATGATGTACGGCTTCCTGAGCGGCGTGATGGCCGGCAACTACGACATCACTCACCTGTTCATCGATGGCGTGCTTAAGGTCTGCGGGCGTGATTATGAGCGTGTGGCTCACCTGTTCGACGTGCTGAACACCATGTCTGGCGATCAGATGCTGATTACCATCACCGTATCTGCTGATCTGGAGGAGCTGCCCGATTCCATCAAGAAGTTCCTGTAATTGGATAGTTAGTGGGTAAATGAACGGGGGCCAAAAAAAATTGGCCCCCGTTTTTACTTTTCTGTTGACAAAACTGTATGCTTTCGGTATACTAGATAAGCAGTCTTTTTTGAGGTGTTCCTATGCGATTCGATTTGAAAACCTTTTTTAAAGAAGGCCGCACACCTTATCATGTTTCCCTGTCGCTGGATCTGTCCCAGTGGGATTTTCCGGGATATGAAGTACCGCAGCCTGTATGCGGCAGCTTCAGTGCGGAACCCACCGAGAACGGTGTCTACATGGAATGTGAGTTTACCGCAGATATTCAGGCCGAATGTGCCCGGTGTCTGGCTTCGGTAGAACAGCATTACACGGCACAGCGCAGCTGGGAAGTGCGGGAGTCCGATCTGGATTCACTGGATGAAGAGCTTCCGCTTGATGAAAAAGGCGTGATGGATCTGGCACAGCTTGTTTATGAAGAGCTGTTGCTGGAAGTACCCCCGGTGCTGCTGTGCAGCCCGGATTGTGAAGGGCTATGCCCAGTTTGCGGAAAACGAAAAGCAGATGGCTGTACGTGTCAGTCGGCCGAAGCGGACGCGCTCGTAGACGAACGGCTTGCTATATTAAAACAACTGCTGAACTGATGGATTTACATCGGAGGAGGTGCTAAGATGGCAGTACCCAAGAGAAAGGTTTCCCAGGCACGGCGCGACAAGCGTCGCTCCTCTGTGTGGAAGCTCGAGGCCCCCGCGCTGGTAAAGTGCAGCAACTGTGGCCAGTATAAACTTCCCCACCAGGTATGCGGCAACTGCGGCTACTACAAGGGCAAGGAAATCGTCAAGAAAGAAGCCTAATCGGCTTCAGTAAAGGGGAGGGCACTTGCCTTCCCTTTTTTCTTGCTATTTTTCGGGTGGCGCACTTGCTTAAACTACCCGTTCCAGTATATGATATAAGAATGACAAATTGTACAAAGGGGGATGTCCATGCCCGTTCGGGTACAAACGATTGATAAAGGCTCGGTGGCTGAACGGCTGGGGATCCAGCCCGGCACTACGCTGCTCTCGGCAGATGGCAATGAACTGAATGATATGCTGGATTATCAGTTCTATACCGCCAGCCCCAAGTTCACCCTGGCAGTGTCCATGGGCGGCAAGCTGGAGTATCTCCAGGTGGAAAAAGGCGAGTATGAGCCTTTAGGCTGCGAATTTGCAACCTATCTGATTGATCAGAAACATTCCTGTGCAAACCACTGTATGTTCTGCTTTATTGACCAGCTGCCCAAGGGCCTGCGTGAAACTCTGTATTTTAAGGATGACGATGAACGGCTTTCGTTCTTGTTTGGCAACTACATCACCCTGACCAATCTGAGCCAGCATGAAGTGGAACGCATTAAGCGGATGCACATCAGCCCCATCAATATTTCGGTGCATACAACCAATCCGCAGCTGCGCATTCGCATGATGGCGAATAAACGTGCCGGCGAAACGCTTAAATATTTACAGGATTTTGCCGATGCAGGCATCACGCTGAATTGTCAGCTGGTGCTTTGCCGCGGTGTGAACGATGGCGAGGAGCTTCGCCGCACGCTGACCGACCTGACAGAGATGCATCCGGCCGTGCAGAGCATTGCAGCTGTGCCCGCCGGCCTTACGGATTACCGCAAGGGCCTGTATCCGCTTACGGCCTACGATAAGGACAGCGCAGCAGCCGCACTGGATATTCTGGAAGAGTTCGGCAATCGCTGCAAACAGAAGTACGGCCGGCGTATGGTGTTCCCCGGTGATGAGTGGTATCTGACCGCCGGCCGGCCCATCCCGCCCGCAGCCTTTTATGAGGACTACGCACAGCTTGAAAACGGTGTGGGTATGTGGCGCCTGTTCCATGACGAGTTTCTGCAGGAACTGGAATGCGGACATCGCGGCCCTCTGCTGCCGCGCCGTATTGATCTGGTTACCGGTACTCTGGTGGCACCGCTGATTCGCCAGATGGCGGCAGCGATGGAAAAGAGATATCGCAGCATGTCCATCCGGGTGCACGCCATCAAGAACAACTTCTTCGGCGGCAATGTGAGCGTAACAGGCCTTGTTACAGCTACAGATATTATTGCACAGTGCAAAGGCAATCTGCATAGCCGCACGCTGGCGGTGCCGGAAAGTATGCTGCGCACCGAAGGCGATATGTTCCTGGATGATATCACGCTTCCCCAGCTGGAGCGTGCGTTGGGCGTAAAAGTTAAGGTGATTCCCAGCCGCGGCTGTGACTGTGTTCGCGCACTGCTGGGGGTAAAGTAAGGAGGCAAACCATGTCCAAACCCATCGTAGCGGTGGTGGGCCGCCCCAATGTGGGCAAATCCACCCTGTTTAATAAACTGATCGGCCAGCGTCTGGCCATTGTGGAGGATACTCCCGGCGTAACCCGTGACCGCATCTTTGGTGACTGCGAGTGGCAGGGTCATCCCTTCCTGCTGGTGGATACCGGCGGTATTGAGCCGGAAATTGATGACGGTCTGCTGCTGCATATGCGTGAGCAGGCTCAGATTGCCATTGATTCGGCAGACTGCATCATCATGGTGGTGGATATCAACGCGGGCGTTACCGCACACGACCAGGATATTGCACGTATGCTGCAGCGCAGCGGCAAGCCGGTGGTTCTGGCCGTAAATAAGTGCGACCGTGTAGGCGCACCGCCTATGGAGCTGTACGATTTCTACAGCCTGGGCCTGGGCGATATTGTGCCTGTGTCCAGTGTACACGGTCATGGTACCGGCGATTTGCTGGATCTGGTCATCGAGCATCTGCCCGTACACGAAAAGAAGGACGAAGAGGATGATCGCATTCCCGTTGCTGTGATCGGCCGCCCCAATGTGGGCAAGTCCAGCCTGGTTAACTATATTCTGGGCGAAGAGCGCATGATCGTGGCAAACGAAGCCGGCACTACCCGTGATGCCATTGACACCCCGGTGGACAACAAGTACGGCAGCTTTATCTTTACCGATACAGCCGGTCTGCGCAAGCGCGGTAAGGTGGAAGACGGTGTGGAGCGCTACAGCGTTCTGCGCAGCCTGGCAGCCGTAGAGCGCAGCCGTGTGTGCGTGATCATGATTGACGCAACCCTGGGCTTTACCGAGCAGGACAGCAAGGTGGCAGGCTATGCACATGAACAGGGCAAGGCCTGCATCATCGCCGTCAACAAATGGGATGCGGTGGAAAAGACCGACAAGACCATGGATTCCATGCGCAAAAAGCTGATGGATGATTTCAGCTTTATGAGCTATGCCCCCATCATCTTTATCAGCGCCAAGACCGGCCAGCGTGTGGATCGTCTGTTTGAGCTGATCAAGTATGTGGATGCTCAGAACGCACTGCGCGTTACAACCGGTATGCTGAACGAGCTGCTGGCCCGTGCAACGGCACGTGTACAGCCGCCCAGCGATAAGGGCCGCCGTCTGAAGATCTTCTACATGACCCAGATCTCCACCCGCCCGCCCACGTTTGTGTGCTTCGTAAACCGTAAGGATTTGTTCCACTTCTCTTATCAGCGCTATATCGAGAACCAGATTCGTGAAACCTTTGGTCTGGAAGGTACGCCTGTTCGCTTGCTGATTCGTGAGCGCGGCGACGGTAAAACAAAGTAACACAGAATCCATAAGGAGGATTGGCTATGACCAGCGTAGTGAGCACAATGGAGATCATCGGCGGAGCAGATGGCCCCACAGCAGTTTTTGTAACCGCAGGAATGCCCTGGCAGGGAATTGCATGGCTGGCAGTATCTGCGGTGATAGCCTATCTGCTGGGCAGCTTGGATTTCGGCATTATTGTCAGCAAGCTGCTGTACCGGGATGACATTCGCAATCACGGCAGCGGAAATGCGGGCACCACCAACATCCTGCGCACCTTCGGCCCCAAGGCCGCATTGCTCACGGTAATCGGCGATATTGGCAAGGGTGCCCTTGCCACGGTACTGGGCCGCTTTTTGCTGAGCCATTTTGTGCATCCGGTCTTTGGCGTGTATGGTGCCTATCTGGCAGCATTCTGCGCCGTCTGCGGCCACCTGTGGCCCATCTGGTTCAAATTCAAGGGCGGCAAGGGTGTTGCTACAGCTGCGGGTGCCATTCTGGCAACGGCTCCCACCGTTGTACTGGCTCTGGCAGTGGTGTTCTTTGTAACCTTCTTTATCAGCCATATGGTCAGCCTGAGCAGCATTCTGGCTGCGGTGGCTTATCCCATCTTTACAGCGCTCTGGTCCATGTACAAGGGCTACAGCGTTGGCTTTACCACAGTGTGTGCGTTGATTATGGCTGCTCTGGTGATCTGGATGCACCGCTCCAATATTCAGCGGCTCAAAAACGGCACGGAGTATAAGTTTGATCTCAGCAAAAAGAAGAAGTAATGAACCCCATTGCATGCGCATTCCAAAGGACAGAATGAGCGCAGCAGGGTAGGTCATTGAGCATGAATTTAAAAACAGGCAATGCCGGTATAGTGGCCGGCATTGCCTGTTTTGCTATATCCAAAAGCGCAGGGCAGAGATTCCTGAAAATGCAGTTCAGCCTGTATCCAGACGCTCTGTGAAGCACTGTTGAAGAAGGATTCAGTCCGCATGGTTCAGAGGTATTCAACAAAGCCGATGCGCAGCTGTTGAATACAAAAAAGCGCCGTGGCGCTGGGGATAAACCCCATTACCACGGCGCTCAACGATTGCCAGATGATTAGGCAGCAACGGACTCGCTAGCAGCCTCGCTAGAAGCAGCTTCGCTGGAAGCAGCCTCGCTGGAAGCAGCCTCAGACTCAGCAGCTTCGCTGGAAGCAGCCTCGCTGGAAGCAACCTCGCTGGAAGCAACTTCGCTGGAAGCAACAGTGCTGGAAGCAGCCTCGCTGTTGGAGGTGCCGCAAGCAACCAGGCTCAGAGCCATAACGACAGCAGCGGTGATAGCAATGATCTTCTTCATGATAAATATCTCCTATCCATAAATTATTGAGCAGTTCTCTTTGTAAATCCGAGTGACCTACAAAAGTTGTCTGTATGTTTCAGCTGAAACATGGAATCCGACCGAACCCGAAGGTGGCCAGAACCTGAAACAACTGAGTTTGCATACAGCTCTGGACTGCGAGGGTAATCATACCGCCAGGCGGAAAAGATTGCAACACTTTTCACTGAATTGAAACTTTTTTGATAACAAAATTTCAATTTTGTGCACATAAACAATAGTTTTTTAACTGTAAATAAAAAACTTATAGCATGAATGTACAAATGGAAAAGGAAAATGTGAAAATCTATGAGTGCAAACCTATTTGTCGTACCAGTATTTTCGATCCAGACTGCGGTATTGCAGCGCTTCGGCCACATGTGCGGTTTCAATACGCTCCATTCCTGCCAGATCGGCAATGGTGCGTGCCACTTTTAAGATGCGGTCGTAGGCGCGGGCAGAAAGGCCCATTCCGGTAAATGCAGAACGCAGCAGGGTTTCGGCGTCACTGTTCATACAGCAGTACCGCCGCAGAAGACGCGCTGGCAGCTGTGCATTGCACAGTACACCGGTGCCGGCATAACGATGCTGCTGTATTTTGCGCGCGGCCAGCACCCGTACACGAATATCACTGCTGCATTCGCCGCCGCGGGCGCTGGTCAGCTCGTCATAGTTAACAGGGGGGACATCCACGTGCAGATCAATGCGGTCCAGCAAAGGGCCGCTGATGCGCTGGCGATAGCGCTGGATGGAACTGGGTGTGCAGGTGCAGGGGCGGGTGGGATGACCGAAATAGCCGCACTTGCAGGGATTCATGGCAGCAACCAGCATCATGCGGCTGGGATAAACAGCAGTACCGGCCACTCGGCTTACGGTGACAATGCCATCTTCAATGGGCTGCCGAAGCACTTCCAGAGCATCCCGGCCAAATTCCGGCAGCTCATCCAAAAACAAAACGCCGTTGTGAGCAAGGCTCACTTCGCCGGGACGCAAATTGCTTCCGCCGCCGGCCAATGCTGCCGGGCTTACGCTGTGGTGCGGGCTGCGAAATGGACGCTGGCTTATCAGGCCGCTGCCGGCGGGCAGCAGCCCGGCTACAGAGTATATCTTGGTAACTTCCAGAGCTTCCTGCGTGGACAGGGGCGGCAGAATACCGGGCAGGCGTTGAGCCAGAAGGGTTTTGCCGGAACCGGGTGGGCCGATCAGCAGAATATTATGTCCGCCGGCTGCTGCAATTTCCATGGCACGGCGAGCCTGCATCTGGCCATGTACGTCGGCAAAATTCGGGCCATCCTGTGGGGAGACAGGCAGATATGGTACTGCCTGGGCAGGGGGAATCGGTGTATTCCCGCGCAGATGTTCCACAACCTGTGCGGCGGTGTCTGCCGGAAAGACTGTAAGGCCCGGTGCAGCCGCAGCTTCGGCTGCATTGCCGCGGGGCAAAAACAGTTCGGTTACGCCGCATTCGGCGGCGCACAAAGCCATGGACAGAACGCCATTAACCGGGCGCAGACTGCCGTCCAGCGAAAGCTCACCGATAAAGGCCTGATGCGCAGCGGGCGCGGGCAGCTTTTTCTGAGCAGCCAGCAGTGCCAGCAAAAGAGGCAGATCGTATACCGGCCCGGTCTTTTTAATGTCTGCCGGAGCCAGATTGATGGTGATGCGGCTGCCGGGCCAGCCGTAACCCAGATTCTTGCTGGCGCTGCGCACCCGATCGGCGCTTTCTTTTACAGCACTGTCCGGCAGGCCCACCAGCGTCAGCCCCGGCAGACCGCCGCTGATGTCGGCCTCGGCGGTGACGACAAAGCCGGAAAGACCCCGCACGCCGAAACTGGCGATCTTGGCAAACATATTGCATCCCTCCGCGTTGCACTCTATTATTATTTAAGTATACGCTATCGAATGTGCGGGAACAAGGGCGAAAGATAAGGATGTAACTATATTGAATTGACAAGAAGTTCACGAACGTTTATCATGGGAACAGAAAAAGCTATCCTATAAAGAAAAGGGGATCATCATGTATAAAGCAGAGTATGAACGCTGGTTGGCTTATGATCTGTGCGACCCGGATCTGGCCCCCGAATTAATCTCCGTTCAGGATGATGATGAGGCGATTCGCGATCGGTTTGCTGTGGCGCTGAAGTTCGGCACGGCGGGCCTGCGCGGAGTAATCGGTGCTGGCACCAACCGCATGAATGTTTATGTGGTGCGTCAGGCAACGCAGGGCCTGGCAAACTGGGTGAAAACGCAGGGCGGTACCCAGACGGTGGCTATCAGCTACGACAGCCGCATCAAAAGTGATGTATTTGCCAAGGCAGCAGCCGAAGTTCTGGCAGCCAATGGCGTAAAAGTGCGCATTTATCCAGCATTGATGCCCGTTCCGGCCTTGAGCTTTGCCACTCGGTATTATCACTGCAATGCGGGCATCATGGTTACCGCAAGCCACAACCCCGCAAAGTATAACGGCTATAAAGCCTATGGCCCGGATGGCTGCCAGATGACCGATGAGGCCGCCGATATTGTTTATGCCGAAATCCAGAAGACCGATGTGCTCACCGGCGCAAAGACCATGGATTTTGAAGAAGGCGTAAAAGCCGGTCTGATTCAGTATGTGGAAGAGGACTGCTATGAGGCACTGTATGCGGCCATTGAGAGCCGTCAGGTGCGTCCCGGCCTGTGCAAGACTGCCGGCCTCAAGCTGGTGTACAGCCCCCTGAACGGCAGCGGCCTGGTTCCTGTAACCCGCGTTCTGGCCGACCTGGGAATTACCGACGTGACCATTGTTCCCGAGCAGAAAAATCCGGACGGCAATTTCCCCACTTGCCCCTATCCCAACCCGGAAATTTTTGAAGCACTGCGTCTGGGCCTGGAGCTGGCCGAAAAGAGCGGTGCCGACCTGATGCTGGCAACCGACCCCGATGCTGACCGTGTTGGTATTGCGGTGCGCTGCAAGGATGGCAGCTATGAACTGCTCAGCGGCAACGAAGTGGGTGTATTGCTGCTGGATTATATCTGTGCCGGCCGCATGGAAGCAGGTATGATGCCCAAGAACCCTGTTATGGTCAAGAGCATTGTGTCCACGCCTCTGGCTGATAAAGTGGCTGAGCATTACGGAGTCGAGTGCCGCAACGTGCTCACCGGATTCAAATGGATCGGCGATCAGATTGCCCGTCTGGAGGCTGACGGTGAAGTGGAACGCTTCATTTTCGGCTTTGAAGAGAGCTACGGCTATCTGGCCGGCAGCTATGTGCGGGATAAGGATGCCATCATCGGCAGTATGCTGATTTGCGAAATGGCTGCTTACTACCGCAGCAAGGGCTCTTCCATCAAGGAAGAGCTGGACCGCATCTATGCCGAGTATGGCCGTTACCTGAACAAGGTGGACAGCTATGAATTCCCCGGCTTGTCCGGTATGGACAAAATGGCAGGCATCATGCAGCAGCTGCGCGAACATCCTCCGGTGGAGTTTGCAGGCTACAAGGTGCTCACTGTTGCCGACTATCAGCAGAAAACCGTAACGGATCTGGCCACCGGCGCCAAGACTCCCATTGAGCTGCCCGCAGCCAATGTGCTGATTTACGCACTGGAAGGTGGCGCTGCCGTGATTGTGCGTCCCAGTGGCACCGAGCCCAAGATCAAAACCTACTTTACCACCCTGGGTAAGGATCTGGAAGAAGCACAGGCCCAGAAGGACGCCCTGTCTGCTGCGCTCAAGCCTCTGCTGGCCTGAGATTGAGGTTGACAGACCCGGCGGGCTGTGATATACTACTAAGGCAATCGTTTCGATGGCTGCTCCGTGCGCACAGGATGGCGTACGCTGGTAGCCTCACAGTGAAGGTTGTGATGGGCACATGGTTTCGCATGGCCCCATAAGTCATAAACCAGAAAGAGGTGAATCCAAAATGAAGCAGGGCATCCATCCCAATTACGTGGACTGCACCATCACTTGCGCTTGCGGTGAGGTCATTCACACCCGTTCCACTAAGCCTGAGATCCGTGTTGAAGTGTGCTCCAAGTGCCACCCCTTCTACACCGGCAAGCAGAAGCTGGTCGATTCCGGCGGACGTGTGGATCGTTTCAACCGTCGTTTCGGCCTGAAGTAAGCCAAACGATCAAGAATCGTATTCAGAGCGCTTTCGCACTTTTGTGCGAGGGCGCTTTTTTGTCGTGTCCGGTGCCGAAACGTCCAGAAAGTTTTGATGTGACACAAAAGCCTCTTTCTCGAAAAGCCCCTGTGGTATTCTGTCCTCGGATAGCTGCGGTTTGCCGCAGAGAAGGAGGAGGGGCTGTACGTGGATTTAAAGATCAAACGCATCAGGGCGGCCGGTAAAACATTGACGGGGATGCTTACAGTGCTGGCAGCATGCCTGGCACTGCTGATGACGGGGGCGCGGCTGGCGGGTCTGCGTCCATATGTGGTGCTGTCCGGCTCCATGGAGCCGGTGTATCCGGTGGGGGCGCTGATTTATGTGGGCAAAGTGGAGGCCCATGCCATCCGGCCGGGTATGGCCATTACGTATCAGCTGAATGAGCACACGGTGGTAACGCATCGGGTAACCCGTGTGGAAAAAGATCCCAACAACCCGTCGCTGCTGTACTTTGCCACCCGCGGTGATGCCAATGAAGCAGAGGATGGCACAATGATCCGCAGCGATCAGGTGATCGGCGTACCGGTGTTTCGCCTGCCCCTGATGGGGTATCCGGCACGTTTTTTGTCAACGCGCAAAGGAAAGCTGACAGCTCTGGCTGTGGGCGCGCTGCTTTTGGCGGGGTGGTTCCTTCTGCGCTGGCAAAAAGCGCAGAGGACTGACTGTGAAAATCAGCAGCCCACTGCCAGCCGCTGAACCTCTTGTGCAACCGCTGAATCCATGGTATCATAAGAAAAAAGAATTGTACTTTGAGCCGGCGCTTTTGGCGAGCGCCGGCTTTTTCGGGCCGCAGAGGGAGGAAAGCACGATGCAGGATTATCGCACCATACAGGGAACATCCACAGCCAACCTGGAAAGTAAACACAGCAAGTTTATCGGTCACGCGGCTTTTGTGGAAACCGAGGAGGCGGCGCTGGAAGTGCTGGCACAGGTGCGGGCGGCCAACCGCACAGCCAATCACAATGTATATGCCTATGTACTGCGGCAGGATTCCCGGCTGCGTTATTCGGATGATGGTGAACCGGCTAAAACGGCGGGTCTTCCGGTGCTGGAATCCATTCAGCATGCGGGCCTGACGGATTGCATTGTTGTGGTTACCCGGTATTTTGGCGGTACACTGCTGGGCACCGGGGGTCTGGTGCGCGCTTATACCGATACCGCATCGGCAGCGCTGCAGGCAGCTAAGGTGGTTACGGTGCGCAGCGTGGTCAAACTGGCATTGCCGGTGGATTATTCCCTGTACGAACAGGCCGTGCGCCTGATTCAGGCAGCCGGAGCTGCACTGGACGAGCCCCAGTTCACCGATCGCGTTACCCTGACCTTTACCATGCCGGAAGGCACACAGGCACCGCTTTTGCCGCAGCTCAGCGAGCTGACGCGCGGTCAGGCAAAGGTGGAAGTTTCCGATCCGTTCTACGCACCGTTTTGATCACTGTATTTGGGCGGCAGACCCTGCAAAGGCTGCTGCTCAAATTTTTTTGCGAAAAATTTCATTTTTTTAAAGGGATTTTGCTTTCTTTAACGTATAACATACATAAGAGCTTTCTTTGAAAACCAGTGGGGAGGTGGCTGCCATGACCGTGCGGGAACGCAGCGAACAGATTGAACAGATGATTCTGGCTCCGGAGGCGGCCCTCAGTGCCGAAACCAGAGGGCGTGTGCGCACAGAAGAGCCCTGCCCGCTGCGCACAGAGTATCAGCGGGATCGGGACCGCATTCTGCACTGTAAATCGTTTCGCAGGCTCAAGCAGAAAACCCAGGTGTTCCTATCACCGGAAGGGGATCATTACCGTACCCGGCTGACCCATACACTGGAAGTGGATCAGATTGCACGCACCATTGCACGTGCGCTGCGCTTGAATGAAGACCTGGCCGATGCCATTGCATTGGGGCATGATCTGGGGCATACACCCTTCGGCCATGCCGGTGAGCGCGCACTCAACGCGTTGTGCCCCGGCGGTTTTCGCCATTATCAGCAGAGCTTGCGGGTGGTGGACAAGCTGGAGCGTGAATTTCAGGGCCTTAACCTGACATGGGAAGTGCGCAATGGCATTATCACGCATACCAGGGGCGTGTGGGCAGCCACACTGGAAGGCCAGGCCGTGCGTCATGCCGATCATATCGCGTTCATCAACCATGATATTGAGGATGCCATCACAGCCGGGGTTCTGGATGCGGCACAGCTGCCCGCCGAAGCCATTGCAGTGCTGGGCGATACAAAATCCAAACGCATAACAGCGCTGATTACCGATCTGGTGCAGAACAGCCAGGATCTGACGGAACTGCGGTTCAGCCCGGAGATAGAAGGAGCCTTTGGCTGTCTGCGGGATTTCATGTACAGCACAGTCTACGTGGACGAGGTGGCCAAGCGGGAAGAGCAAAAGGTGGAAAAACTGATTGGAGCGCTGTATGAGCGATTCAGCGAGCAACCGGATCTTTTGCCCAATGGCTACCTGGAAATAGCGTATACAGAAGGTGTGGACCGCGCCGTAACCGATTATATCAGCGGTATGAGTGATGAGTTTGCAACCCGCATATTTGAAGAATTATTTGTGCCGCAGAAGTGGCATGTGCTATAATACACATTCCGGACGAAAGGAGGGGATAGCATGATCCCGCAGGAATATATTCAGGAAGTGGTGCGCCGCAATGATATTGTGGATGTGGTGCAAAGCTATGTACAGCTTCGGCACCGGGGACGTACCCATACGGGACTGTGTCCCTTCCATACGGAAAAGACTCCTTCCTTTGTGGTCTATCCGGAAACACAGAGCTTTTACTGCTTTGGCTGCGGTGCCGGCGGAGATGTGATTACCTTTATAAAGAAAATCAACAATCTGGATTACGTGGAAGCCGTTAAGCTGCTGGCAGGCCGGGCAGGAATGCCCATGCCCGAAGAAGATGATAAGGCGGGCCGCCTGCGCAGCCGGATTTTGTCCATCAATCGGGATGCAGCGCGCTTTTTTTTCCAGTGCCTGAACGCAGATAATGACGAAGCCCGCACAGCCCGCGCCTATTGGCGCAGCCGTGGCCTGTCGGACAGCACCATCCGCAGGTTTGGCCTGGGATATGCACCCAGCGGATTTTCGGCCGCGCTGCATCATCTGAAAAGCAAGGGCTATACCGAAGAGGAGCTGCTGGCCAGCGGTATTGTAAAGCGCAGCGCCAAGGGAAATGTATACGATGCATTCTTTGGCCGGGTAATGACCCCGATTTTTGATTTGCGGGGCAATATCATTGCCTTTGGCGGCCGCGTGCTGGGGGATGCAAAACCCAAGTACGTAAATACCGGGGATACGCCGGTGTATAAAAAGAGCCGGGCCATGTTTGCACTGAACCTTGCCAAAAAGAGCACCAGTCGGCGGTACATCCTCTGTGAGGGCTACATGGACGTTATCAGTCTGCATCAGGCTGGCTTTGATACGGCAGTTGCAGCCTGCGGTACGGCGCTTACCCAAGAACAGGTTAAGATGCTGGGCGAATATGCCGATGAAGTGGTGCTGTGCTACGATTCGGACGAAGCCGGCCAAAAGGCCACAGCCCGCAGTCTGGGGTTGTTTGCAGATAGCCCGCTCAAGGTTACGGTGCTGAATCTGAGCGGAGCAAAAGACCCGGATGAATATATCAAAAAATTTGGCAGAGAGCGGTTTGAACAGCTGCTGAACGGGGCAAACAATGCTCTGGAATACAAGCTGGCCCGGGTTCGGTCAAAATACGATCTGGCACAGCCGGCGGGCCGCATTGATTACATCAAAGATGCCATCAATTTGCTGGCCGGCCATGTAACGCCCACAGAACGGGATGTGTACGCGGGGCGGCTGGCAGAGGAAACAGATGTGGCCAAAGGTGCCATTCTCAATCAGCTGGATGCAGCCATTAAGCAGAAACGCAGGCGCGATTACCGCAAAGAGCAGCAGGACCTGTTGAATCAGGGTGTGGCGGCTCAGATTAAAGTGCCGTACACACTGGGCGGTCAAAAGGCGCTGGGAGTTGCCAATGCAGAACAGCAGCTTGTGACCGCACTGCTCAAAGATCCCGGTTATATTTCACAGGTGGCACAGCGCATTCAGCCGGATAATCTTCTGATGCTGGAAATACAGCAGATCTACAGCGCAATTCTGCAATGTCATCGGCAGGGAATCCGGCCGGATCTGTCGGTTCTGGGGCCGATGCTGCCGGAGCAGCAATTGAATCTGCTCAGCCAGCTGCTGGCACGCAATGCGGATATTACCATTACAGCAGAAGACCTGGAAATGTTTATGACCCGCATCGAGCGCAGCCTGCCTAAAAGCTCGCAGGCGGCTCAGATGGATCAGGATGAACTGAGCAGTTATCTGGAAAAGCTGCGAAACCGCAAACAGTAAGTTTTGCCGCCCCGGCGGTGGAATATAAAAACAGACACTTTCTGAATGGCCCGCGTGGCCCAGTGAATGATAAAAGAGAAGGAGAAACAAATATGGCAGAAAAGAAATTTACCATCCGCGAACTCATCGAAACCGGCAAGCGCAATGGCAAGGTAACCACAAAGGATATCAATGAAGCCATTGAAGAGTGCGGCTATGATCTGGACCAGATCGAAAAGCTGTACGAAACCCTGGAAAGCAACAATGTGGAAATCATCGAGGAACACGACCATGACAACGATCAGGACGACATTGCCCTGACCGAAGACAATGCAGATGCCTTTGAAAGCAGCCTGTCTGCCGAGGGTGTGAGCATTGATGACCCCGTCAAGGTTTATCTGAAGGAAATCGGCCGTGTGCCTCTGCTGAGCCCGGAAGAAGAGATTCAGCTGGCCCTGGACATCAAAGAAGGCGGCCCCAAGGGCGAGCGCGCCAAGCAGCGTCTGTCCGAGGCAAACCTGCGCCTGGTTGTTTCCATTGCTAAGCGCTATGTGGGCCGTGGTATGCAGTTCCTGGATCTGATTCAGGAAGGCAACCTGGGTCTGATTAAGGCTGTGGAAAAGTTCGACCATACCAAGGGCTTTAAATTCAGTACCTACGCAACCTGGTGGATTCGTCAGGCCATCACCCGTGCAATCGCCGATCAGGCCCGCACCATTCGTATTCCCGTGCACATGGTTGAAACCATCAACAAGGTGAAGAAGGTGTCCAGCCAGCTGCTGCACCAGAATGGTCATGAGCCCACCGCTGATGAAATCGCCGATGCACTGGATATGCCCGTGGATAAGGTGCGCGAGATTATGCGTGTTGCACAGGAGCCTGTAAGTCTGGAAACTCCTATCGGTGAGGAGGAAGACAGCCATCTGGGTGACTTCATTCCGGATGATGACGCTCCGGTTCCCGCAGAAGCTGCAAGCCATACCCTGCTCAAGGAGCAGCTGTTTGAGGTTCTGCAGAGCCTGACTCCCCGTGAGGCCAAGGTTCTGCGTCTGCGCTTCGGTCTGGAGGACGGCCGTCCCCGCACACTGGAAGAGGTTGGCAAGGAGTTCAACGTAACCCGTGAGCGCATCCGCCAGATTGAGGCCAAGGCTCTGCGCAAGCTGCGTCACCCCAGCCGCAGCAAAAAGCTGCGTGACTTCCTGGACTAAGCTGCCAGCTTAAATACCAATTCGGATACATGAAAATACCCGTCGCCTGCATACAAAGGCGACGGGTATTTTCTTTATCAGGAGGATGGAATTAGTTCAGAATCCAGTGCAGAAGACCGGTGGACTGGAAGAAGAGGACAGCCATGATGATGGGAACGATGTACTTAACCATGGCGGTGTACAC
>RCNI01000385.1_pt1 | contig 28180 bp, 22 predicted proteins | sample 2041151 | NCBI WGS metagenome assembly RCNI01 (sample SAMN09708214, study PRJNA481090) | feces metagenome | isolation source: feces | place: Antarctica: Albino Rookery | reverse complement strand
TCCCATATCAAAAATGATATAAAAGAAATCTTCTTTAATGCAAAGAAAAATTTTATTTCAGATATTATTGATAATCATTTAATCATATTAACATCCTTGCTTCCTTCATCCAGCATCAATGATTTACTAATTTATGATATAAATAGTTATGTCAATAATCTCGATTATAAATCTTCTACGTTTATCCATACCGGCAGTAATGATATTGACAGCTTAAAAAGTATTTATTTCGATTATTGTAAAGCTGCTCTGGCATTAAAACGAATCCTTGTTAATAAGAGAAAATGGGACATTTATGATGTAACCCTTGCAAAAGAAATTACAGAGCTTTCAGAGTTTAACAGTCAAAAAAAGGAAAGCATTTTACAAATTATTAATTCTTTAGAGGAATCAGGAGATAATTTACTGGAAACTCTTGCTACATATTTTATTGATTGCGATTCACACCTCAATAAGACTGCTGAACAACTTTCAATTCATAGAAACACACTCTCTTATCGAATGAATAAAATCAAAGAAATAACAAACACCGACTTCACATTAATGCCTGCTTCTTACCATTATTATGTAGCTTCCGCTCTATGGCGTTTTATGAACAGCAAAAAAATATGACAGGAACTATCCTGTCATATTTAATTGTTATTATAAAAATTATTTAAACAGCTTATCTATCAATAAAAATCCGTCCTTATAGAACTCTCCCTTTAATCCGGATTTTTCGTTAAACTGTCTGGTTTTGTCCTCCGGTTTTTCTTTTGTGCTGTCATAAATCACATAAGGCACCGGTGTCCTGGAATGCGTCCTTATCGCAAGAGGTGTTTTATGGTCCGGAACTTCAAGTACACAGAAATCCTCTCCATCTTCTCTGAACGCTTCTACAATAGGCTTCAGAACCTTTGCATCGATGTCTTCAAGGCATTTGATTTTGCCTTCCATATCTCCCTGATGAGAACATTCATCAGGTCCTTCAAGATGGACAAAGACCATATCCTTACCCTTTCTGAATTCTGAAATAGCCGCATCAGCCTTACCTTTGAAATTGGTGTTTAAAGTTCCAGTTGCGCCTTCAACATCGATTTTATCCAGTCCGGCATAAATTGCAATGCCCTTAATCAAATCCACAGCACTGATTGCTGTACCTTTAAGTCCGCGTTTTTCAAAGAACGAATAAAGTTTAGGTTTTGTTCCCTGTCCCCATATCCATAATGTGTTGGCCGGGTTAAGACCTTTTTCCATTCTCGCCTTATTTACCGGATGATCTTTCAGAATATCGTAGCTCTTTCTCATCATCTCCGTAAGAAACTCTGCATTCTTTTCCTTAGGCAGATAGTCTCCTACTCTCTTTCCAAGCACATCATGAGGCGGTGTAAGTTCAAAGTCCGTTTCTCCATTGTGCACTATCATGCAGTGTCTGTAACTGGTTCCTGTATAGAACTGAATTCTTTCATCTGCAAATGCTTGATTTACCGCCTTAATCAGTTCATCTGCTTCTTCTGTCGAAATATCTCCTGAGCTGTGATCTTTTATAATCAAATCCTCATACGCCCCATTACCTTCCAGTGTGATGATATTCGTACGGAATGCCACATCCCCATCGACCATTTCCACTCCAATGTTAGCCGCTTCGAGAGGTGAACGCCCCGTTAAATATACAGCCGGATTATAGCCTAATACCGATAGATTAGCTGCATCACTTCCCGGCGGAATCCCATCAGGAACATGACACACAGAACCCACCTCGCCTTTTGCCGCAAGGCTGTCAATTACCGGAATATACGCTGCTTCAAGAGGTGTTTTTCCTCCCAGTGCTTCAATAGGTTCATCTCCCGCACCATCAGGTACAAGTATTAAATACTTCATATAATTCTCCTGTCTTTCCTTATTTATTGGCTTCTTCAAATTTTTTCATAAAAGCAATTAATTTATCCACGCCTTCCACCGGCATAGCATTATAGATGCTTGCTCTCATTCCGCCGATGGAACGGTGTCCGTTAAGATTTACCATGCCTTCGGCTTTTGCTTCTTCTACAAACTTCTTATCCATATCCGTATCACCGGTAACAAATACTACATTCATCAAAGAACGATTTTCTTTTGCTACAGGGCATTTATAGAAATCACTGGAATCAATATAGTTATAAAGCTTATCCGCTTTTTCGCAATTAAGCTTATACATAGCCTCAACACCGCCCATTTCCTTAATGTTCTTAAATACCAGTCCTGCTACATATATCGCAAAGCATGGAGGAGTGTTATATAAAGAATTATTTTCTGCATGTATACGGTAATCCAGATATGTAAGAACTGTTTTTTCCGCAAAACCGATAAGTTCTTCCCTTACAATAGCAATAGTCATTCCTGCAGGGCCGATGTTTTTCTGTGCACCGGCAAAGATGACTCCGAATTTGCTCACATCTACAGGCTCACTTAAAATGCAGCTTGACATATCCGCAACCAGAGGAACATCTCCTGTATCCGGAACATATGGGAAATGTGTTCCGTAAATCGTGTTGTTATAGCAGATATATGCATAGTCCGCATCCTCACGGAAATCTTTTTTCTCCACTTTAGGAATATAGGAGAAGGTATCTTCTTCTGAACTTGCAACAACCCTGATATCGCCAAATTTCTCAGCTTCTTTGCAGGCTTTCTTTGCCCATGAACCGGTAATCAGAAAATCCGCTTTCTTTGAATTTCTGAACAGGTTAAGTGGTACCATGGAAAACTGCAATGTGCCGCCTCCCTGAAGGAACATCACTTTATAGTTATCGGGAATATTCATCAATTCTCTTAAATCAGTTTCCGCCTCTTCAATAATCTTCTTGAACTCTTTTGAGCGGTGACTCATTTCCATTACTGACTGCCCACAGCCTTCATAGCTTGCCAAGTTCTCCGCTACATTCTCAATTACATTCAAAGGCAGCATGGATGGACCGGCAGAAAAATTAAATACTCTGTTTTTGTTTGTCATATTTAGCCCTCCATTTAGTTATATTAATTCATTTTGCATTTGTATTTTTTAAAACTTAAATACCATATTACACCGTTATTTGCTTCTTGGCTATACTTTTAGTAAAACTTTTTGTTGTTTTTCATTATTTTTATGATATAATTTGTATTAAAATCACAATTTTTCTTCGTTTGTAAGATAGTATAGCACAATACTTCTTGCAAGTAAAGTGATAAAGTGATATAATCTTTAATAAATTTTAAGAGGAGGTCTTTAATATGTATAAAATCGCAACACTTAATAAAATTTCACCTGCAGGTCTTTCCAATCTGTCAGAGAATTATACAGTATCCGATGATTTATCCAATGCAAGCGGAATCCTTGTAAGAAGCCAGGACATGCATGAAATGGATTTTGATAAAATGTTACTATCTATTGCAAGAGCCGGTGCAGGTGTAAACAATATTCCTTTAGAGCGCTGTGCGGATCAGGGAATTGTTGTATTCAACACTCCCGGTGCAAATGCAAATGCAGTAAAGGAACTTGTGATTGCAGGTCTTCTCCTCGCCGCAAGAAATATTCCTGATGGCATCGCATGGGCAGGTACTCTTACAGAAAATGTCGCAAAAGCAGTAGAAAAAGGGAAAAGCCAGTTTGCCGGAACAGAACTGAAAGGAAAAACTCTCGGGGTTGTAGGCCTCGGTGCCATTGGTACACTGGTTGCCAATGCAGCCTATGATTTAGGAATGAAAGTCGTTGGTTTTGACCCTTACTTTAATGTAAAATCAACGCTTAACCTCTATCCCGGCATTGTTGTAAAAGAAAAACTCGAACAGCTTCTTCCTCTATGCGACTACATCAGCATTCACGTTCCTGCTCTTGACAGCACAAAAGGAATGTTTAACAATGATGTATTCGAACAGATGAAAAAAGATACCGTTCTCCTAAACTTTTCCAGAGATAAACTGGTTAACGAAGGTGATCTCTTAACCGCTCTTGAACAGGAAAAACTCAAAAAATATGTCACGGATTTTCCTACCGACGGAGTACTTGGCAAAGAAAACGTAATTGTTCTTCCACATCTTGGTGCTTCTACAGCCGAAGCTGAAGATAACTGCGCTACGATGGCAGTTCTTCAGACTATGGACTATATAGAAAACGGAAATATTGTAAATTCCGTAAACTTCCCACAGGTAAACCTTGGACCGATGACAGGTGAAAACAGAATCACTATTCTGACAAAAGGTGAACCTTATCCGGCAAAACTTGCAGCAGCTATGTTTGCCGACGTCAATATTACAGGCATCGCAGGTGGGGTTCGTGGAGAATACGGCTATGCCCTGATTTCCACACCGGATACAATTACTTCCGTTCCTAAAGTTGACGGCGTAGTAAGAGTCAGAGTTATTCAGCCTGACGAATTATAAAATACTTTTTAACATTATATTTCTTCAAAACTGTAAAAACCCCAAAAGCCAATAATCGTCATTAGGCTTCGGGGTTTTTTCTTCTATTTTTATTTAGACTTAGTATCGGTTCAGAAGTTCCACAAAGGAAATCTGTGGATTTATCCAGCTTTCCTGATTAACAGATTTAATGATGTCTCCATCATGAAAAGAACCGACAAGAAATGGTGAAAACGGATCGTGTTCTTCCATATTCCGTTCAACGGTTCTCCTGTCTTCATTTGCGTAGCAGTACGCACACCCATGTCCACAGGTATTATACGCACCGATATCACATCCCAGAATACAGTTACATTCGTCCCTTGTCATTACTGATTTAGGCACCATAAGGGGACAACCTACTGCTCTTTCGAGAATTTCTTTTGTCTGACATCCTCTGACATCTGCACCAAACTCTGCAAGTTCCTCTGCTTCCGCACAGGTTCTTATTTCTATTCCGTATTTTTTTCCGATTCTCACAAACTCCTGAACAATTTTTTTCTGATCCTCCATGGAAACTCTTTTTCCTTCCGGAAAATTTTCCTTTGTCTTCTCATAAAGATCAAGAAAACTGATGACACAGTTATCTGTATATCCCTGTAGATTAGATGCCATTTCCTCAAAGGTTTTAATGTGAAAATCCATAGAATACTTCTCTGTAAGAAAAACGGGGTCATATCTCCAGCTTACACAGTTCACACCCAGTTTTCCGGATAGCTGTTTAAAGCTTTCCATAACGATTTCCTTTGCCGGAACATACGGTTCAATATCTCTGTCATAAGGCGTAATGGTAACTGTCCAGAACTGATGGAAATCATTGAGCAGATCAAGTCTTGATAACATCGGTTCCGGATTTTTTGTACCGAAAACAATGCAGTCTATGGTTTCAGGGTCAAGTTCATATCTCGTCACCTGCTGCAGATTATAGGGATTCCTTACAAGGACATTTCCTTCCTTTATTCTGTTATAAAACCAGCGGCTGAAAAAAGCCGGGATATCTGTTCTGTTTCCAGTATTTAAAATCATCTGTTTAATATCTTTCCTATATTTTTTATCTGAATGGAAAATGTTCCATCCGGATTGTTTATGAACTCTACATAACGGTCATTTTCAAGGTACTCTGTAGGGACTTTGATTTCAATGCCCGTATCGGTTTTTATCTTATGATTGCGGATTCCCGCAACAACTTTTTCATTTTCCACCTTTATCTTTGCAGGCAGGTTTTCTTCTATGGCCTCTTCACGAAAAGCCTGTTTCATCACCTGGTTATCATAGAATACTTCTTCGCAGATATCTGACGGTGTAAAAGGAACATCCTGCTCTGCATTGTTTACAATACACTGTTTCGCTCTGGAAACGGCAATAGCAGGATTTGCGCCAAACTTCTCGGCAACATCTCCTGTAATCTTCTTGATTTTACGAACGGTTTCACGATCTGAATGTCCACACATGCACTGCAGAATCTTATCCTGCAGCATATTTATTTCATCGCCTTCAACCACTCTTTTTTTGTCCGAAAGGAATATTCCAAGGTCGCGTAAGCGAATAAGCGCATAACTTGAAATTTTACGGTTTGTTCCCGGAAGAAGCTCAAAAGAACGGATAATTTTATTAACCATTCCTCCCTCTTCTGAAATCTCCACAGCGTGAGTAAATGCCGTCTGGTTCGGAAGAAGCAGGAGTGCAACGTATTCTTCCTGTTCATCGGTAAACCGGCAAACAAGAAAATCCATGGATTCCGGCTCATCCTCTTTTACAACCCAGTCATAAACAAGGGTTCCCGTAGCCTGCGAAAATTCGTTAAAGTCGATTCCATCTGCCAGATAACGTTCAAGCGTCTGCTTAAACGTACTGAAATCAAGAAAGACGCCTTCCCTTTTTCCGGAGTCGGAAAGAATTTTGCTCAGGTGTTTTTCAATAAATTCACCGGTTCCATAATCTGATATATCAAGCTCACTCTGTGAAAACATACATGAGTCCGCTTCACAGTTCATAATATGAAGTATAGCTTTTTTTATAATCATTCTTATCTCCTTGCAAATTCTGTATAAATTCCCTGCACCGCAGGTACATAATCACTTCCGTCAACACCGATAAGCATATTGATTTTTCCGGAGCCCTGGTCGATAAGTTTAATGTTTATCTTACGATTTGCAAGAGCTCCCAGCGCCTTAACCGCAATAGCCGGTGAACTGCTCAGTTCTCGTCCTACAATAGCTATAATCGCAATATCCTGTGTTATGGAGATATCGCCAGGTTTAATTTCTTCTCTGATGTCCGCAATAATGCTTTCTTCAAACTCTTTAAATTCCTTATCGGAAACTACAAGCGTTACCGTATCAATACCCGAAAGTATATTTTCAATGGTAATATTTCTCTTGGTAAAAATGTTCAGAATCTGGTCTCGCTGTTCCGGATATTCATTAAGTTTAGGTTTTTCCACAGCAATGGCCGTGAACCCTTTCTTGCCGGAAATACCTGTAATGGATAACTTGCTCTGATAATAATCGGCATTTTTAACAATCAGTGTTCCGTTATCTTCCGGTTTATTGGTATTGCGAATATTAATTGGAATTTCAAGTTTAACTACAGGGAAAATCGCATCTTCATGCATAACCATTGCACCCATGTAAGACAGCTCTCTCATTTCCTTATATGTAATTACCGGTACAGTAAGAGGATTATCTACAATTCTCGGATCAGCCATAAGGAACCCTGAAACATCCGTCCAGTTTTCATATATATCCGCCCCTACTGTAGCTGATACAATGGCCCCGGTAATATCTGAGCCACCACGTGAAAAAGTCTTGATTGTGCCGTCAGCTAATGTACCGTAAAATCCCGGTATAACTGCATGTTCTACTTCTGCAAGTCTGTCGCCAAGAGTTTTCTTTGTATTTTCTTCATCATAAGTTCCATCGTCGTTAAGGAATATCGTTCCTTCCGCATCAACAAAATCATAGCCGATAAACTCGGATAAAATCTTGGCATTAAGGTATTCACCTCTGCTTATAATATAGTCTCGTTTTGATTCATCGCCTAATACCTGTCTGATTTTGTCGAATTCATAATCTATGTCAATTTTAACCCCAAGGCTTCTTACAAGAACCTTGTATCTCGACTGAATCTTTGCAATAGTATCTTCCGCTTCTTCTTCCGTTTTTCCTGCACAGGAAATTAACAAATCTGTAATCTTGATATCACTCTTGTGACGTTTACCCGGGGCTGAAGCAACGATATACTTTCTTTCTTTTTCACTCTTGATGATGTCGGCAACTTTTCTCATCTGCTCTGCATCAGCAAGTGAAGTTCCTCCAAATTTTGATACTTTGGTATGAATGTTATCGTGAATGAAATTGTCTACGGTTTCTTCATGAATACGGTTAATATCGTATGGTGTTGACTGATATACAAAATAGTTCAGCCAGTTGGAATAAAGCAGATTAGCAGAAGATCTCCACTTAACCATAGGTTCTTTTGTATCGTCATCATCAGGGAAATAGTTACATGGAACTTCCGGATTAAGTCCCGCATTCTTATCACGCAGATACTCTTTCTGCAATGTATCCGCATCGTATTCAGAATGTCCCATAATGAAAATCTGACGGTCATTTTCTGATTTTACCGCATAGATTCCTGCTTTATCCGATGTAGAAATAATCTTAAGTTCCGGAATTGCTTCCACATCCTCACGGTCAACCGTTGTATTTCTTGAATGCGGCACATAGAACTCATCATCAAATCCTCTGAACAGCATTCCCTTTTTGTAATCCAGTCTGTGTTTATATACACCGGAAAGTTTCTTTGGAAGTATTCTCTTCTGTATTCCATAATGATAATAAAGACCTGCCTGTGCACCCCAGCAGATATGGAAAGTACTGTGCACATGACGCTTTGACCATTCCATAATCTCACACAGTTCATCCCAGTATTCCACTTCTTCAAACGGCAGAAGTTCCACAGGCGCACCGGTGATAATCATGCCGTCATAAAATTTATTCTTTACCTGATCAAACGTCTTATAAAACGCAAGCATATGCTCCTGTGATGTATTTGAAGCTTTGTGCGTTGAAGTCTGTAAAAGTTCAAGTTCAACCTGAAGTGGTGTATTCCCCAGTAGTCTTGTCAGCTGAGTTTCTGTATCGATTTTTGTCGGCATCAGATTAAGAATAAGAATCTGAAGCGGACGGATATCCTGAGTCATCGCTCTGGTATCTGTCATTACGAATACATTTTCTGCTGTAAGTGTTTCAACTGCCGGTAAATGATTTGGTACTTTAATTGGCATAATCTATCTCACTTTCCCCGGAACATTTTTGCCCAGTTTTTTAATTATATCAGTTTCCCTATCAGAGGTTCAAGGATTTCTTTTAAATTTCTAACGGTTTCTCAGATATTCAAGAATATCTCCTGCATTTTCATCAGGTTTAACTTTAGGCATGGTTTTCTCAATCATACCGTCCTCATCAATAAGGTATGTCGTTCTCACAACACCCATGGAAACCTTTCCGTACATTTTCTTTTCCTGCCATACATCATATGACTGTATTGCTATAAGTTCAGGATCAGATAAGAGGATGAAAGGCAGTTCGTGTTTTACCGCAAAATTCGTATGGGCTTTCTGACTGTCTTTGCTTACGCCGATAATTACAGTATTCAGCTTTTCAAATTCATCATAAGCTGCTGCAAATGCACATGCCTGTCTTGTACAGCCCGGTGTATTGTCTTTAGGATAAAAATATAAAACAACTTTCTTTCCCTTGAAATCGGAAAGAGATACCATATTTCCGTCTTTGTCCGGTAATGTAAATTCCGGAGCCTTAATTTTTTCTTCTAACATTTTATGCCTCCTGTTTAAGATATACATAAGTGTTTTCATCTGAATGCTCCTGACTGAAGCTGTAATCCAGCCTGTCAAACTTACGGATATCTTCTATATTCTCAACTTGGTTTTCTGCCATATAACGCACCATTTCTCCTCTTGCCATCTTAACCATAGTTCCCTTTTCCTTAACCTTACCGTTAACCAGTTCTCCGAAAACGCACGTAATAAATCGTATATCGCCGTTAAGGTAGTCTGTAATACATTTACTGTATTCTTTCGATGCAAGATTGAGGATTGTATCAGTTTCCCGAAAAAGATTTATTGCAATCCTATCTCCCCAGAAGTCATAGAGTGTATTTATTTTTTCTGTACCGATTCTGGCCTGCATCTCCAGTCTATACGGCCTTACACCGTCAAAAGGTTTAAGTATCCCGTAAAATCCTGACAGGATTCTCAGCTTCTCCTGAAGATACCCATAAGCCTCTTCCGAAAAGACCTCTGGTGCCATATACTGATACTGTATTCCCTCATAGGAAATAATTGCAGGAGTAAGCTGACTGTTCAGGTCCATCTCCGCAATACGCTCAAAATTCATTCTGGCAAGAGATTCGCTGCATCCCCAGACCTTTTTCAGTTCATCATAAGAAAGCCCCTGCAGAACTGCGAGAATTTCACCTGTCTGTGTGTAAAACTCCGGAATGCCTCTGCACGGGAATAAATCTGTATTTATCTTCATTTTCTTTGCCGGTGAAATAATTATTCTCATAGACTCTCCTTTTCCATCCTGTATTATATTATTTTTTCCTTTTAAAGTCAAAAGCCTGACATGAGCATCTGTCTCTGACCCTTATCCCTTATTTACCTATACCCGAAACAAATATGTAAAAACTCAAAACTAAAGAATAAATTGTCACGTTTTCTTCGTAAAAATCAAAAAATCCATGGCAAATTAAAGACCTTTAGACCAAAACATGTAAATCCTTTAGGATTAAAAAAAATTGTCACGTTCTTTTTATGAAAACGTGACAATTCTGATTGATTCAAAATATTTGTCATATTCATCTCAGATTCTGCTGTTTTTCCAGCTATTATTTGTAAATTCAGCCTGAAAACATAACAATTTCTAAAATAAATATATTATTTACACTTCTGTTATACTACATTATTGCAGATTCCTTCAGCTACCGTTTCCGGCTTTAATTAATTGGTTGAAGGGAAGTATGGTCTTAATGCACCTGCTACAGCACTGATTGGCATCGTCTGTAACCAGATGTGTCCCGGTCCTGTAACTACTGTGTTAAACAGCCCCTCTCCTCCGAATACCATATTCTTCAGTCCCGGAACTGTCTGAATTTCCATTTTGCAGGTTGCTGACATTGCTGCAAGGTAACCGGAGTCAATAACAATCTGCTGACCCGGTTTTAAATCATATTCTACAACGTGACCGTCAAATTCTGTAAATACAATTCCCTGACCGGAAACTCTCTGTAAAACAAAACCTTCACCGCCAAACAGACCTGAAGAAACTTTTTTCTGAAAATGAATGGATAGTTCAACACCTGCTTCTGATGCTAAAAATGCCTGTTTCTGTAAAATGTATTCCTGTCCCGGTCCGACTTCAAACGCACGAATTGTTCCTGGAAAACTTGAAGCAAAAGAAATCATACCATTTCCGTTTACTGCTGTATATGTATTCTGAAAGATTGAATCCCCAGAAAACATTCTTCCAAGAGCCTTACCTATTCCACCAGTTGCACCTGTCTCCATCTTCATATTAGGAGACATCCATGCCATTGCACCACGTTCTGTAATCATCTTCTCGCCTGCTTCTAACTGGCATACTACTACCGGTAATGTTTCACCCTTAATTTCATACTTCATATTCATCCCGTTACTGTACAGTGTACAGTATTTTCCTTTCAGTTTTTTAATAATGAAATAATACCAAATGTAGCTTATCAGGTCAAGAATATTTTCTGAATTTTTACATCTTTCGATAAGTATATTTTATTTAGTGTCCTGACGGTTTTCTTTCAAACTGATTCCTCTCTGCAGAAAGATCCGCATAAAACAGTTTAAAAAGGATAATTCCAAGTGGAATAACTGTAAGCCAGATAGCCTTTGTTTCCATATATTTACATGCTACGGTAAGAACAATTCCTCCAAAAATGAAACTCAGGAGCATATTGACATGTACCATACCTCTATGATATGCGGCTTTATCGTGTTTACGTATGACTTTTGCAAAAGCTACTCCAACCTGTCTAAGGTGATTAGTACAGAAAGTTGTAGCAACAGGTACACCTTCAGCCTGCCTGAAAGTATTGTACTGCATGGATGCAATAAAGTTAATGGCAACCTGCACAATCTGATGCGGCCAGCTCAGGGGAACAAATCCTATAATAAACAGAGCAACCGTTTCAAAGAGAATCAGCCATGTTTCCCATCTCAGAAAGTGTCGTCTTTTTATTGGCGTCGGCACAATTTCAGAAATAACTGAACCCAGAAAATAAGCGGTTACAGGTATCAGAAAATAAAAACCATGGGACCAGTTGCCTTTACCAAAGGCAATAGACATCATCACAAAATTTGCTGTCTGTGCATTGCAGAAAACGCCACCACGAAGATTGAATGTGTACGCTCCCATCATTCCTGCCGCTGCAATAAGCAGATAGTATATGCTCCTCTGTTCACAAATCATGTATTTTTTTATAAATTTCTCTTCTTCCATATTATTCCTTTCAAAATGTATCCGACAATAATTTATTGTGCTGCGTAAATTTTTACAATTTCTATTGCAATTTCCGTAGCTATATCCATACCCTCTGCAGTAATGTGCTCAAACGGTCCATGGAATGCATAACCACCTGTTCCAAGATTCGGGCATGGTAATCCTTTAAAGCTCAGCTGTGCTCCGTCTGTACCTCCTCGAATAGGTTTAACAACAGGCTCAACGTTTACTGCCCTGCAAGCATCTTTGGCATTATCAATGAGATGCATACACCCCTCAATAATTTCCAGCATATTGCGGTATTCTTCTGTAATTGTAAGCTTAACCGTTCCTTCACCCCATTTTTCATTACATTTTCTTTCAATATCACGAAGAACATTCTGACGAACATTAAAGGAGTGTTTACTATGGTCACGAAGAATATAGTGCATTTCTGCATGTGCCACATCACCTGTAATTTTTTCCAGATGATAAAAGCCTTCATAGTTTTCTGTATCTCCCGGTGTCTCTCCCGGTGGAAGCATTGCATTAATTTCCATTGCAACAAGTACAGCATTAACCATCGTATCTTTCGCAGAACCCGGATGTACATTAACACCCTCTACTTCAAATACAGCTTTACATGCATTAAAGTTTTCGTATTCAATTCCGCCTTCCCTGTCACCATCTAAAGTATATGCATAATCTGCACCGAACTTTTGTACATCAAAATAATCAGCACCTGCACCGATTTCTTCGTCAGGAGTAAAGGCAATTGAAAGTGGACCGTGCGGAGTATTCTCTGTATTGATTTTTTCTATCATTGTCATAATCTCTGCAACACCGGCTTTATCATCTGCACCTAGAATTGTTGTCCCGTCAGAAGTAATCAGTGTACGTCCCTTTAACTCAGGAAGATGTCTGAACATATCCTTTTTCAAGACGCGTCCGCTTGTTCCAAGCACAAGATCTTCTCCGTTATAGTTTTCTGTAATCACCGGTACGATATCGTGATCGCAGAAATCAGATACAGTATCCATATGTGCAATGAAGCCAAGCTTTGTCTTGTCTTCGTAACCTGCCGTTGCCGGGATATGACCGTAAACATAGCATTTATCATCAACTTCTGCATCCTCAACTCCAAGTGCTTTCAATTCTTCTACAAGAATTTTAGCAAGGTTGAACTGGCATTCAGAAGACGGTACGGTTTCACTTTCTTCGTTGCTCGGTGTACGCACCACTACATATTTTAAAAGTCTTTCGTAAGCTCTCATCTCTCTTCTCCTTTTTCTCTCATATGTTTTAATTATACCATTTTTACCACTTTTATAAAAGGGCAATTAAAAAACAACATTTAATTGACGGTCAAATAAAAAGAAGTTAAAATTACGGTATACCAACCTGATGAAAAGGAGAGTAAAATGCTTGAAAGACTTGCCCGTAAAGTTACAGAGTACAGAAAATCTGTTGTAATCACCTGCCTTATTCTTACAGGCCTATGCGGTTTTCTTGCACTCAATGTCAACACAAACTATTCCCTTTCCGATTACCTTCCGGAAGAGTCCGAGTCTACTACGGCTCTCAATCTTATGCAGAAGGAATTTCATCAGATTATTCCCAACGAAAGAGTAATGCTTCGCAATGTTTCCGTTTCCGAAGCACTTGACTACAAAGATAAAATTTCAGCCATTGACGGAGTGGAAATGGTCATGTGGCTTGATGATATGGCAAATCTGAAAATCCCTGTCGATTCATTACCGAAAGAAATGACTGATGCATATTACAAAGACGGCAATGCTCTTTTTCAGGTTGCCGTTGCAAAAGGAAAAGAACTTCCTGCAACTGAAGAAATTTTTAAACTTATCGGCGACCACAATCATATAGATGGAGAAGCAGCAACCAACGCAACATCTCAGAACTCATCGGTAAAAGAATCCCTTAATGCCATGATGATTCTTACACCAGTGATTATTATCATCTTGCTGCTGGTATCCTCATCATGGATTGAGCCGGCTTTATTCTTACTTACCATCGGAATCTCGGTGCTCATTAACATGGGGAGTAACATTCTTCCAGGTGAAGTTTCCTATATTACTCAATCCATCAGTCCTATACTTCAGATGGCAGTTTCACTTGACTATGCAATCTTCCTTTTACACTGCTTTGAAGAGCAGCGTAAAGTCATACCTGATAGAAATGAAGCTATGGTAAAAGCCATATGTCAGGCATTTCCTTCTGTTGCCGCAAGTGCGGCAACAACCCTGTTCGGTTTCCTTGCACTGATGTTTATGCGTTTTCGCATAGGGGCTGATTTGGGGTTAAACCTTGTAAAGGGAATCATCTTCAGTTATCTTGCCGTTATGATTTTTTTACCGGCACTGACACTGCTTTGCTGTAATCTGATTGATAAAACAACACACAGAAAACTGATACCGGAACGGAAAGGTGCAGGCAGTATTCTCCTTAAACTGCGAATCCCTGCACTTATCCTTGTTCTTCTTTTACTGATTCCGTGCTATCGTGCTCAGGAACACTCCGATTTTATATATGGAATGGGCGAAGCAAATGCCGCAATGAAACTGGGACATGACAACCTTGTCATTAACGAGCACTTCGGTCGCTCCATTTCTACAGTAATCCTCATTCCTAAGGGTAATAAAGCAGCTGAGTTGCTTCTGTGTGAAGACCTGGAGAAAATGGAGCATACAACTTCCGTACTTTCTTATGTCTCAACCGTAGGAAATACCATTCCAAGTGAGTTCCTTGATGAAAAAATTTCCGGTAATTTCTACTCCGAAAATTATGCCCGGATTATTGTAAATTCAGATACAAAAGAAGAAGGTGCCGAAGCCTTTGACTATGTGAAAAATGTACGTGCTAAAGTGTCCAAGTACTATGACGAATCTTATACTACAGGACAGAGTGCAGTTCTCTATGATATGAAACAGGTCGTGGAAAGCGATACAAAAATAGTAAACGGAATTGCCATTCTCGCTATTGCGCTGGTACTTCTGCTTACTTTTAAATCCCTGTCACTTCCTGTTATTCTGCTGTTTATTATTGAAACTGCCATATGGATTAATCTTGCCGTACCGTATTTTACCGGAATGTCCCTTGTCTACATCGGTTTTCTTGTTATTAATACGGTACAGCTGGGGGCTACAATAGACTATGCAATTTTTATTACAAATAACTATATGAATAACCGTAAAAAATCAGGCAAAATCCAATCCATCGCAAAAGTACTGGATAATAATCTGATTGCAATTATGACTTCAGCTCTGATTCTGGCATCAGCCGGATTCTGTCTGAAACTTACTTCTACCAATCCTATTGTTGCCGATCTGGGTATGCTCCTCGGCAGAGGTACTATTCTCTCATTACTTATGGTTTCCATAGTACTCCCTGCATTATTGCTTATCTTTGATTGTGTAATCTGCAGGACAACTTTACGCGCAAACTTTCTTAAGGAGGAAAAACAATGAAAATTTACCCGGTTCCACAAAAGAATAAAATTCGTTCCATCTTCAGGTTTGTTTCTATACTCCTTATCTGTGTCTTTCTTGTTCCTGTAAATTACAGTATGGCACTAGAGAAAAATAACGAAAAACCGAAATCAGTCACTAAAGAAGAAGTAATCTATGGAAAACTCACAGCTACAGGAAAGCCTTCCGAACTCTATGTTGTAAATGCTTTCAATCTTCCAGAAAAAACTGAGATAGAAGACTATGGAAATTATTCCTCCGTTCGAAATTTAAGTAACCTCAACCCTTTATCCTATTCCGACAAAAAAATTTCCATAAGCGCAGCTAAAGGCCGGTTCTATTATCAGGGTACGATGAAGAAAAAAGAACTCCCATGGAATATCGATATTCATTACTATCTCAACGGAGAAGAAAAACATCCTGAAGAATTAACAGGTGCAAAGGGGAAAATCCGCTTAACCATTGAAACCTCTCAGGGGAAAATTCCAGATAACGCATTTTATGAAAAATATATGTTACAGATTTCTGTAACTCTTGATACGGAATTCTGCACAAACATTAAGGCAAAAGGTGCAACCATCGTAAATGCCGGCACAAATAAAATGATTAACTTTACTGTAATGCCGGGTAAATCATCAAAACTGGAACTTACAGCTGATGTTACAGACTTCCGTATGACAGGAATCTCTATTGCCGGTGTACCTTTCAGTATGGGCGAAGATATGATTGATATGGACCAGATTAATCAAATGACCGAAGGTCTGGAATTTCTTACCGAAGGAATATCCCGACTGAATAACGGTGCAAGCCAGCTAAATACCGGTGTAAGGTTATTTTCTGACGGTACAGCTCAGCTTTCAAAAGGATATGCCGCATTTCATCGTGGTATGGAACAGATGCATGACGGAGCGAACGACCTGCATAACGGTGCTTTGCAGTTAAAAAACGGTTCATCCGAATATCAGAACGGATTTAATCAGCTCGCAGCAGGAGGAAATGAACTCGTTGACGGTTCATCACAGATTAACAATGCACTTCAGGACTTAATGGCAAATGCTCCGGATATCAGCACTGAAGATATTCAATTTATTCTTCACAGTCTGAAAAAGCTGCATGCAGCTCTTGAACATATTCTGCCTTCACTGGAAGATTTTCTCGAACAGACTCCATTTCAGGAGGTTACCGTAGAAGAAAGAAGCAGTGCTTTGGCAGAGCTGGAAGTACAACAAGAAAAAGGAAATATATCAGAAAACACAATAGAAGTATTTAAAAAGCTATTAAATGACTATACCATCGCACAATACACAAATGAACTGATTAACGGCGATAATGGTATCAAATATATATTAAATCAGTTTATCAAAATTCTTGACCGTTTTAACAGTCAGGTTGAAATCCCCGAAAACTTTGATCCAAATATCATCAAGCAGTTTGCAACCCAGTATTCTCTTTTCCATCAGGGACTCTGCCAATATGTTGACGGTGTAAATCAGTTAAACCAGAACTATTCGAAAATCCATAACGGTATAGACGGTCTGAACTACGGTATCAATATGCTGTCTTCTGGTCTGCAGGAAGCCTCCGGCGGTTCCCTTGCAATATTTGGAGGAATAAAAGAAATCAGTAACGGAGCAAAGGAACTTTCCAATGGAATGAACCAGCTTACAGATGGAATTACCACGCTAAACAGTAATACTTCACAGCTGCCCGCACAAGTACGAAACAGTATTGATGAAATGATAAGCAGATACAAAAATACCGATTTCATTCCGACCTCTTTTACCTCAAGGCAAAACGGCAAAGTGGATACGGTTCAGTTTGTACTGACCACTGATCCAATAGACGCTCCTGAAAAAACACCTGTAGAAAAAGAAAAGAAAGATTCAACATCACTGCTGGATAAATTTCTCAATTTGTTCAGATAAAATAAGGACTTACTGCATCAAATATATATTGATGCAATAAAGTCCTCTTTTATAATATAGGTAATATCAATTCCGAGATAAAGATATTTCCGTATATTTCAAAGAAAGTTCCTTGATTGTTGTCCACTCTTGCCACCGACATGAGAAAATAGGAAAATAATTTTCCATACTTTCCGATTTTTATCAATTTACATATACAGGCATAACCGCCATAGCTTGAAAACGTGACAATTTGATTCCGAATTCAAGGTTTTGTTATACATTTGTGTAAAAAAACTGCAAACTATAATTTTTTTGCACAAATGCCCTTCGTGATGTGTAAAAAATAACCGTAAAAAAATAACTTTCTACGTTTTCCTAAGGAGAATGTGGAAAGTTCCTGTTATTTTCTTAAAATGTCATGTTCCTTCGTTAAAGACACAATCTGAAACATTAAACAGCGGGATTTCTTTTAATTATGGAACAAATCATCTTGTTCTTGATGAACTTGTCACATCTTAAAATACTTTAAGAAAAACTGCTACGAAAGTTCTGCTTTCTTAAACATCCCACTCTGATTTTGGTTGTCTATATTTCAAAAATACAAGTAAGCCATATAACAATCCGCCTAAATTACCGGCAATCATATCGGTAATTGTGTCTACCATTCCTCTCTGCATTCCTCCTGATACTACGATATCTATAGTAAATTCAATGATTTCCCAGATACCTGCTCCGGCTCCTGCAGCTGTCATGGCAAATAAGATACTTGGTACAATCAATTTTCCTTTCTGATGACTGTCTACCCTGTTGCGTTCAAACAGCTTCCAAATCAGCATCATTCCGAATGCCGCAATAAGCACTCCGCTAAAGAAATGTACAATTTTATCATATGGCCCAAAAGTTCTGTATAAATTGAGAACTGAACCTACCGGCTCTGCAAAATACACAAAGACCAGAATAAAATAATACATTCTGTCCGATACTTTAAACAATGTTGCAATAAGTACACCTGCCAAAATAGAAACGTATGCCCCTGCAACATTTCCTATAGGTGGATTAATACCCGCTCTATAAGCAAGTACGCAGGTAATCGTCGTAACTACAAGTACTGCAATCAATGCGCCTATACGTTTTTTCATTATCTGTTACCCCTACTGTTCTATAAAATTTTATTCTCTTTCTTCATTATTATTAATATAAAAATCACTCCAGTATGCATAAGCATCCTTACGTTCTTCGTAAATTTCTCCTAAAGGCATAGACTGTGATAAAGGTCTTCCTTCTGTTTCCAGCTTGTCAAGATCTCTCTTTATCCAGATTACAACACCATTCTGTTTGATAATATTATAGTTAATGTGTTTCTTTACAATTCCACCGCCTGTTGCAATAACAAGACCGTTAAGTACGCAGGCCTCTTCAAGCATGGCCGTTTCCACCTTACGGAAATAAGCTTCTCCTTTTTTCTCAAAGATTTCAGGAATTGTCATTCCCTCATGTTCAGTAATCATATCGTCGATATCTACAAACTTTCTTCCCATTCTGTTTGCAATTTCCTGCCCTAGAAGAGTTTTTCCCGCTCCCGGCATACCGATTAAAATAGTGTTCAGTGTTTCTGTTCGGATTTCTTTTATGACATCTTCCATTTCTTCATCACTGATTTCGATATTCTGGAACAGTTCACTTGCCCTCTTTGCCTGTGCCACAAGCATTTCAAGTCCGCCGGATGAAGGTATGGATTTTGCCATAGCATCAAGTACCAGTTTAGTTCTGTTAGGATTGTAAATTAAATCCACAACACCTATGCAGCTTCTGAAATCATCCAGATTAACAGGAGTTCTTCCATTGTTCGGATACATGCCCACAGGTGTGGTATTAACAATAATCTCACTGTCAAAATGTCTGCTGATATTTTCGTAATTATTTTCGCCATTACGGGAAATCACCACAATTTCAGATGCTCCGAGTTTCTTTAATACCGCCTGTACGGTAAGTGATGCTCCACCGCTTCCAAGAACCATGCATTTTAGTCCCTCTACATTGATTCCCGCACTCTTAAGTAAGTACTCAAAACCATAAGCATCCGTATTATAGCCTTTAACCCTACCGTCTTCACCACATACAAGGGTATTGACCGATCCGATTTCTTTTGCAAGTTCAGAAATCTCATCACAATACTGAATTACCTCTTTTTTGTATGGCATGGTAACATTAAAGCCTCCATATTTATCCGATTTAATCAGTTCCTGAAGTTCATCTGCATCTACTTCACAAAGCTCGTAGTCATATTCTCCGAATTTACTATGTATAAGTCTTGAATAACTGTGACCGAGTTTTGCGCCAATTAATCCAAATGTTTTCATTTTTACAACCTTTCCGCTGCAGTTATATACAGATCATCAAACTGAACATTACTGACAGCTTCTATTTTATTCGCTCTCTATTCCTTTTATAACTCTCCGGAATTACCTCCGGATACATTAATATTATATAGTATTCTTAAATAAGATTCTATATTTCAAACAATTATCATCTATATTCTATCATACTTTTCTAAAGAATTGTGTTCATACAATGAAAAAGCGATGCCTAACGGTATCGCTTCTTGTATATTAAACTACTTTGGTTGTCCAGTCTTCAATATTCCAGATGTCTGTAACAACATCTTCATAAAATTCAGGTTCATGACTTACAAGTATAACCGTTCCCTTAAATTCCCTAACTGCTTCCTTAAGAACATCTTTTGCCACAGGATCAAGATGGTTAGTCGGTTCGTCCAAAACGAGGAGGTTCATAGGTTTCTGCATAAGTTTGCAGAGACGGAATTTCGCATTTTCTCCTCCGGAAAGAACTCTAACCTGACTTTCTATATGTTCTGTCGTAAGACCGCATTTTGCAAGCGCACGACGAACTTCGCCATTATCCATTGATGGGAATTCATCCCAGAAATCCTGAAGTGCAGTCTTACTGCTTCCGTCATGCTCCTGTTCAAAATATGCAGGTTCTGCATAATAATCAAGCTTTACTTCTCCGCCAAACGCAGGGATAATACCCAGCATGGTCTTTAGAAGTGTGGATTTTCCAAGTCCGTTCACTCCTTTAATGGCAATCTTCTTTCCTCTTTCAATGTGGAAATTAAGCGGATTCGTAAGGGCTTCATCATAACCTAAAACAAGATCCCTCGCCTCGATTACATATTTGCCCGGTGCTCTTGAATACTCAAACTTAAACGTTGGCTTTGGTTTTTCTTTGATCAGTTCGATTTTTTCCATCTTATCCAGTTTTTTCTGTCTGGACTTTGCCATATTAGTTGTAGCAATTCTCGCCTTGTTTCTCGCAATAAAGTCTTCAAGATCAGCGATCTCTTTCTGCTGTTTCTTGTATGCCTGCTCAAGCTGTGCACGTTTAATGTCATACATACGCATAAAGTCATCATAGTTTCCTGTGTATCTTGTAATCTCCGCATCTTCTACATGATAGATTACATTGACTACATCGTTAAGGAAAGGAATGTCATGAGATACCAGAATAAACGCATTCTCATAGTTCTGTAAAAATCTTGTAAGCCATGCGATATGGTTTTCATCAAGATAGTTTGTAGGCTCATCAAGTATCAGAATCATCGGATTTTCCAGTAGCAACTTGGTAAGCAGTACCTTGGAGCGCTGTCCTCCTGACAGTTCTGTAACATCTTTATCAAGACCGATATCTCCAAGTCCGAGACCATTTGCAAACTCTTCAATTCTTGAATCTATAGTATAGAAACCGCCCTGTTCAAGCATTTCCTGAATTTCTGCTGCATCTTCCATCAGCTTTGTCATTTCTTCAGGATCAGCATCACCCATTTTGTCATAACAGGAAAGCATCTCCTGTTCCAGCTGGAAATAATGGGAAAAGGCTTCCTGTAGAACTTCTCTAATAGTCTTACCGGGTGTAAGCGTTGTTCTCTGATCAAGATATCCTGTAGTAATGTGATTGCACCAGGATACTTTACCTGAATCCGGCATAAGATTTCCTGTAATGATATTAAGGAATGTACTTTTACCTTCCCCATTTGCACCTACAAGTCCGACATGTTCTCCTTTATTTAAACGAAATGACGCATCTTCTAAAATCTGACGTCCGCCAAATCCATGAGATACGTTTTCTACTACTAATACACTCATCTCTTTCCTCCGATAAATACATTTCTTTCAGAAAAAAAAGCATAACCTTGTGCAACAGCAACGGCTATACTTCTTAATTAACCTTATTTGAGTTTATCATTTTTTTGGTGTGACTGCAAGTAAATGTTTCTGACATAAAGCTGGCAGGCAAAAGAATTACATACATTCCAGAGAATTTCTCGAGGATCAGCAGGATTGAAAGTCTTTTGCATTGGAGTACCGTGAAAAGCGTGGCTGACTGCATCCTCTACAGTCTGACAGAACTGATTATATCCAAGTTCCGTTGAATTAGTACGTATAGCAAGCTTTATCAGTCTTGAAATCTCTTTAATTGTGTACACCGGCTTTAAAATTGCAATAACAAAGAGAGACGCTACTGCTTCCTTATCATATTTTTTGTTTACCGGTGGTTTGATAAACTTCTGTTTCACATAATTATTGACCATTGTCTTAGTCATTACTTTTTTTCCTTCTATCATCAGATACGCTCCTACCCAGTCATCGAGTAGCGACAGGACCTGATCAAGATAAAGATCCACTGACGGAAGGTCATCCCATCTCGGCAGTTTAAATTCTTCTAAACCTTTTGTTCTTCCCATGAGTTTCCTCTCAATACAATTCTTTTTGTATACTTTACCATATCATATTTTTATTGTCAACACTTGACAAAGTTATCTCTATGAGATAATATAGTTTCGATAACTACTTGAATTAGTGAAGGAGATTAGTAAATTGAATAAAATAAAACACTCTAAAGAGAGATTTCACTCTGTTCTGCATAAGAACTTCAGAGAACTTATCAATTACTGTGCGGAAACGTATAATAACACAAGCGATGCCTTTATTCTGAAAAATAAAAAAGGCAAAGACATTTCATATACACACATTAATTTTATAGAATTTAAGGATCAGGTAAACAGTTTAGGCAGCGGAATGCTGGCAAGAGGACTCAAAGGTAAGCGCATTGCTCTTATAGGAAATAACTGTTACGAATGGGTTCTTGGATATTTCTCATCATTATGTGGGCTTGGGACCTGCATTCCACTGGATAAAGGACTTCCTTATGAAGAAGTGGAAGTATCTTTATGTCGAAGCTATGCTGACATGCTGATTTTCGACAAAGCACATGCCCATATTGCAGACGAACTAAAGAAAACCGCAAAAACAGGTGTAACCGAATATATATGTATGCATGAACTTGAAGGATACACATCAATTCCCGAACTTATGGATGAAGGGAAGAAAGAACTGGAATCAGGTAACGAAGCATATCTTTCTTTACCAATCAACGAAAACGAAACGACTATTATTCTTTTCACATCCGGAACGACTTCCATGGCAAAAGCCGTACAGCTTTCTCAATACAATATTCTGGCGAACACTTACGCAATGCTTAAGGTGGAAGATATTCGTCATGGTGACAGAACAATGGCATTCCTGCCTTATCATCATACTTTCGGCTCAACAGGTCAAGTTGTAATGCTGGCAGCCGGCGTGACAACAACTTACTGTGACGGTCTTAAATATGTACAGAAAAATATTGTAGAATACAAAATCACTTTATTTATCTGCGTTCCTTTATTAATAGAAACCATTTATAAGAAAGTTATGATTCAGGTAAAAAAACAGGGAAAAGAAAAGAAAGTTGCCTTCGGTATGAAACTATGTAATTTCCTGCTTAAATTCGGTATCGATATCCGCCGTAAAGTATTTAAGGAAATCATTGACCAGCTAGGTGGTGAACTGCGTTTTATCATCAGCGGAGCTTCTGCTATAAATCCTGAAGCACTGAAAGGGTTCCTTTCCTTTGGTATTGAAACTGTACAGGGTTACGGTCTGATTGAGACTTCACCTGTTCTTGCTGCAGAAACTTCAGTAGAGCGTAAACTCGGCTCTATCGGTCTTGCCCTTCCCGGCATTGAACTTGACGTATTCGAGCCTAATGAAGAAGGTATCGGAGAACTGATTGCAAAAGGTCCTAACATCATGTCCGGTTACTATGAGAATCAGGAAGAAACAGATAAGGTTATTGTTGATGGCTGGTTCCATACCGGTGACCTGGTATCGGTTGATAAAGACGGATATATTTTCATTCGAGGAAGGAAGAAAAATGTTATCGTACTGAAAAACGGTAAAAACATATATCCGGAAGAACTGGAAGTTCTTATTAATGATCTGCCATATGTAGAAGAAAGTATGGTCTACGGAGAACCAAGATTTAATGATGGAAATGAAAATGACCTTGCACTATGTGCAAAAATCGTCTATAAGCCGGATTATATGAAAGAAAACCATCATACAGAAGATTCTGCAGAAATTCAAAAGATTATTGAGAAAGATATTAATACTCTCAACGAAAATCTTCCGGCCTACAAACATATGCTTCGTATCACAACAACAGATCAGCCTATGATAAAAACTACAACAGGTAAGGTAAAAAGACACGAAGAAATAAAAAAGTAAATTAAGAATAAAAAAAAAAGAGCAATGTACGGATATTCTCTATCCCGGCAACATTGCTCCTTTTTATTATCTGTTCATTTTAATGTTTTTTAAGGTACGATCCTGTAACGGAATCTGGATTCTGAAGCATCTCAGAAGGCGCTCCTGCAAAAATAATATTGCCACCTTCCATTCCGCCTCCATGTCCGACTTCTACCACATAATCCGCAGCTTTCAATACCTCAAGATTGTGTTCAACAATAAATACGGAATTTCCTTCCTGAACAATCTTTTCAAAAAGCTCAATGAGGTTCTGTATATCCTGCAGGTGAAGCCCGTCAGTAGGCTCATCTAAAATAAGAATTTGTCCCCTTTTTCCAAGATAAGATGCCAGCTTCATCCTCTGAAGTTCTCCTCCGGATAGTGTGGATAATGCCTGATTCAGATGAAGATAAAAAAGACCTACATCAGCAAGAGGACGTAACTTTCTTTCAACTGCCGTTCCTTCAAAACGTTCCATAGCCTGACGGATGGTAAGATTCATTACTTCGGCAATGTTCAGTCCGTCTACAGTATACTGCAGAACTTCTTTTGAATGTCTAAGTCCACCACATGCTTCACATTCCGTTTCAATAGAATCCATAAATGCCATCTCCGACACAATGACACCTTTTCCCTGACACACAGGACACGCACCTGCACCATTAAAGGAAAAATATCCTGCCTTTTTTCCACTTACTTCAGCAAACATCTTGCGGATATCATCAGCAACTCCCATATAAGTAGCCGGTGTTGAACGCAGACTGCTTCCTATGCTCTTCTGGCTTATCAATATAACCTCTTCATCTGCCTGCTCTGCAAAAGCCTGCATAAGAGAACTTTTCCCTGATCCTGCCACACCAGCAATAACAGAAAATACACCCTTAGGTAATTTAACTGATACATCTTTCAGATTATGCAAATTTAAATTACTGAGTGAAAACCACTCTTCAGGAATACGGACATTCTCTTTTAATCCACTGTGCTGACGTAAAAGCTTTCCTGTCAGGGTTTCACTATCAAGTAATCCTGAATAACTTCCCTCATAGAGAATCCTGCCACCATTAGTCCCCGCTCCCGGACCCATATCAATAATATGATCTGCAATAGCCATCATTTCCTTATGATGTTCTACCATTAGCACTGTATTACCTCTGTCTCTCAGACTGATAATTGCTTCACTCATCCTATGAATATCATGACTATGTAGTCCAACACTTGGTTCATCTAAAATATACAGCAAATCTGACAGTGATGAATTGTTGTACTTTGCAATTTTGCACCGTTGCGCTTCTCCTCCGGAAAGCGTTCCCATGGATCTGTCTAACGTGAGGTAATCCAGTCCTATATCAATAAGTGCTTTAAGTCTGCTGTGAAGAGATAATTTAATATCTGCTGCAATAGGGTTATCAATGCCGTCAAGCCAGTTAAGGATTTCATTTAATGGCATTTTTGTGACCTCTGCAATGTTTTTACCTCCGATTTTACAGGACAAAATCTTTGGATTCAATCTTGCACCCTGACAATCAGGACAAACACCCTGGTTTACAAGAGGCTGTAATTTTTTCCAGTGTACACGGGCGTCATCCCTTTTGAGCATCCTGTTCATACGATACATTAAGCCTTCATACTTACCGTTTTTATAATACTCAGGCAGAGGATTTTTTAAAATCATCGGTTCCTGATAGAGAAACAGATGTAATTCTTCCGGTGTAAAATCACGGATTTTTTTATTCGGGTCGAAAAGTCCACAAGCGCCGTAATACAGCCAGCGCCATTGTCCAGGTTCATAAGCTACATAGCGGATTACTCCGGGATCATTAAGACATTTATCAAAATCAACCAGCTTGTGAACATCCAGTTCCATAATTTCTCCAAGTCCGTCACAGCGTGGGCATCTTCCCTGAGGATAATTAAAGGAAAATGAATCGGAATAACCGACAAATGGTTCTCCTACTCGGGAAAACAAAAGTCTCAGCAGTGAATAGGTGTCTGTATATGTTCCCACTGTAGAACGCACCTGCCCTGAAGGCTTTTTCTGGTCAATAACAATAGCTGCCGGAAGATTATCCACCTTCCCCACATGAGGTCTTCCGTATTTGGGAAGATATCTTTGTGTAAAGCTTGGAAAAGTATCATTTAGTTCCCGTCGCGACTGAGCCGCAACGGTATCCAGAACCAGTGAGCTTTTTCCTGATCCTGACACCCCTGTAACCACAGTAATCTGATGTTTCGGAATATCGACGGAAATGTTCTTCAGATTATTTTGGTTTGCATCCGATACGTGTATCATTTCATTTTTCATACAATAATCCTTTCTAAATTCAGAAAACAACAGGAATCATAATAAGCGCTTTCACAATCAGTGCTATAATCCCCCGTCTATAGCCATTCTTTTTCCATACTCTCAAGCAGGTATCCCAAAAGTTCAAAGAACTTTGTTCTTTCCTGTTCTGTTAAGCTCATTAAAACTTTTTCTTCCACTTCCTGAAGGGTACGGATATTCTTATTACAGAAATCTTCCCCCTCTTTTGTCAGATAAAGATTTTTCTGCTTACGGGAACCTTCTGCGTAAGTTAAATAAACGAGTCCTGCTTTTTCAAGTCCTGCTACCGCTGCACTTACTGTCTGCTTTGAATAGCACCAGTTCTCACAGAAAGTGTTCTGGCAAAGTGCTTCTTTTGCCTCACAAAGTGCATATAAAACCCAGAACTGTGCATCAGATAATCCGCTTTTTTTCGCACATTGATGGTAAAACTCATCCTGCTTTTTCACTAACATATTCCACTTTTCTAATTCTGTATTCATGTGTTTTTCCTCTTTCTAAAGAACTTCTAAAACTTCTTCTTTTGTCTTTCTCTTAAAATGATGTTTAGAAGGTTCATCATCTTCAGCTGCATATCCCACTGGAAACAGTGCAATCAGCTCATAGTTTCTCATAGATGGATATAGTTCTTTAAGAAGGGGTGCATTAAAATGGCCTACCCATGTTGTTGCAAGCCCTGAATCCACAATCTGCATCATAATATGTGTTGCCACAATAGATGCATCTACATCGGCAAAGTTTCTCTGATCATATGAACGTACCCACGCCTTTTCTTTCTCGTAGCCTACAAGAAGAAAAGTATCAGCTCCAAAAGTAAAATCCGTTGCCTTACGTAAGTTTCCTTTCGCTTCTTCTGAGTTCAGCAGAAAAATTCTGTATGGCTGTTTATTTACTGCTGTAGGTGCTTTGATAGCCGTTTCAATAATTTCTTCCAGCAATTCTTTCTCTACTTTCTTGTCTTTAAATTTACGACAGGAATATCTCTTTTCTGCAAGTTCTTTAAAATTCATATATAGTCTCCTCTCTTATTTCTTAGTTATATTTTCAAAACGTGCATTTACTTCTGATGATAAGATTTTGGGATTAATATCAATAATCAGACCGACTCTTCCACCGGAAAGATAAATACTATCCCACTCAAGTGCACTGGTATCTACAATGGTTGGCAATTTTGTTCTCATTCCTAACGGTGAACAACCTCCATGTACATATCCGGTAAGCTCCTCGAAAATATCAGGACTTACCATCTTCAAATTCTTGGCACCTACAAGGGATGCTGCTTTTTTTAAATCAAGCTTCTGAGATCCGTGCAGACAGAATACATAATATCCACCTTTATGATCCGAAGTAACAAGTGTTTTAAAAAGCCTGTCTGCACTGTCTCCGAATCCAAAATACTCTGCAACTTCTATTGCCGCAACAGGACCGTTCTCAGGATATTCCATAGTCTTATAAGGAATATTATTTTCATTCATATATCTTATGGCGTTTGTTTCTTTTAACATAATTTTCCTCCTGTGTTCTGTATTTCTTATTTTACGTGTTGGTTGTCTTGTGTACCTTCGTCTTTGTTTTACGACATTAATCCATTTTGGGACTAAAATCAGTATAGTCCATTTTCGGACTATTGTCAACCCATTTAGATAAAATTAATTTCTTATATGACTTAAAATGTTAATTATCTGAGATTTCAGGTGTTACTTAACGAAAAAAGAGTTGACCTCCTTTCCTAATAATGGGGAAAACAGTGGCTTTCGGATGGAAAATCCAAAACCTGGCATACCCCTCGAAAATACGGATCTCGTGCCAGGTTTCACCTCTATATAGAACATATTTTGATAAATTTTCCGGGCTAAAATATGTCAAACCTGGCATCTCTTCTCCATAT
>RCNI01000391.1_pt1 | contig 28181 bp, 26 predicted proteins | sample 2041151 | NCBI WGS metagenome assembly RCNI01 (sample SAMN09708214, study PRJNA481090) | feces metagenome | isolation source: feces | place: Antarctica: Albino Rookery | reverse complement strand
ATGATCTCTTGAATATATTTTTGAACCGGATTATGCCGATTCTATGTTTTATTTTAATTTATCGGTAAAAATTTACCGAAGTATTGTAAAGTAATAAATAGTGAAAATAAATAGTTGTTTCCTTCTCATACAAGCGCACACTGCATTCAGCTCCTTTGAAAGCAGGAACTGGCATCTGTTCGTCCTATTTCAAGAAATAACTCTTGAGGAAGAAACTTTAAAAATGTATGAAAAAATGAACTGAAAATTTGATGGCAAGTCAGAATAGACTTGAGGGTTAGTGTAAAGAAGTGCAAGGTCCTCGTGTAGACCAAGTGATGAATAAAACATCATTGACTGAATGTAAATTGATTCTGTTCATTGGTATTTGTCTGAAAACTATCTTTATGAACTGCAAAATTAATAAGATTTTAGTTGCTTTACAACATATAGATAGCAAAACGGTAGGAAGTAAGATGATGAAAAGAGATTGTTCTAGCATTTGTTTGAGGACATTTCGCCTTTTTATTCGTCCTTTTCAAGGAATTTATGTAAGTTTGTAAGATAGTAAATATAGAAAAAGATGAAAAAGCAAATAATTTTATGGTCTACAGCTTTAATGATGCTGTCAGGATGTGGCTCAGTACCTATTACCGGACGCCAGCAACTGCTATTGGTATCCGATCAAGAGGTTTTGTCATCGAGTCTTACTCAATATAATAGTTATATCAAAACGGCCCATAAATCGAATAATGCAGCACGGTCGGCTATGGTGAGTAGAGTAGGGCGCAGAATAGCTGCTGCTACAGAGCAATACTTGCGAAGTGCTGGGTTGGCTACCCAGGTGAAGGAGTTTTCCTGGGAGTTTAATCTGGTACAAAGTAATGAAGTGAATGCTTTTTGTATGCCTGGGGGAAAAATTGTAGTTTATGAAGGACTGATAAAACTGGTGTCTTCTGACGACGAACTGGCAGTTGTGTTAGGGCATGAAGTGGCTCATGCAGTGGCTAAGCATAGCAATGAGCGTATAAGCCAGCAAATGTTGGCGCAGTATGGCGCTCAGGTGTTAGGACAATCCTTGTCTCAGAAAGATTCTAGGATTCAAGCTATTGCCAATACCGTTTACGGGGTGGGTGCGCAGTATGGCATGATGTTGCCTTTCTCGCGTAAGCATGAATCGGAAGCCGACTACATGGGGCTGATTCTGATGACAATGGCAGGGTATAACCCGGATGTATCTGTCAATTTTTGGAGGAAGATGTCGGCTTCGTCTGGAGGAAAGGTTCCGGAAATCATGAGTACGCATCCTAGTGATGTGCGGCGAGTAAGTGATTTGCAAAAAGCCCTTCCCGAAGTGAAGGCTAAATATGGAAAAAGATATTAAAACGGGAATCAGATGAAAAGGTATATGTGGGGAGCTTTGGTGATAGCTCTGCTGAATAGCGGATGTGCATCTACCAGTCCGGGACAAGCCGGGGTAGTTATGGGAGGTGCGACCCTTGGCAGCAATGTGGGAAGTGCTATTGGTGGCTTGGTGGGCGACTCTCGTCACGGGTGGCATGGAGCTTACAGAGGAAGTGCCATAGGTAGTGTGGTGGGAACGTTGGCTGGAGTAGCCATCGGAGTTGCGATGACCACTCCAAGAACTCCCAAAGGGGAGGGGATGGAGGAAAAGGTGAAAGACCTGCCGTTGTCAGGATCAGAGTATGTAGCCTCATCCTTGCATATCCGTAATATTCGATTTATAGATAAAGACTGTAATCAGAAAATTAATTCTGAAGAAGAATCTAAAGTCATTTTTGAAGTTATCAATGTTGGTGGGGAGCCTGTATATAATGTAGTGCCAAGTGTGACGGAAGTATCTGGAATGAAGCATTTGAATATATCCCCATCGGTTCTGGTGGAGCAGATTCTTCCGGGAGACGGCATCAAGTACACGGCTACTATCTCTGCCGGAAGGCGTCTGAAGACAGGTACTGCTACTATCCGTGTGGCAGTATGCAATGATGCCGGACAGGAGTATGACTATCAAGAGTTTACTCTAGAAACGGAACGTAATAGAGATAAATGATTAGATTGCCTATCTTTATATGTCTATAAATTAGCATTTAATACTGTTTTTCTATAATTTTGCACTCTATTTTATCATGCGTGTCATGTAGTAATAGAGATTAGTTGGATAAATTTATAATTAACGTTGAAAAACAGTTTTCAATAATTGTATGAGAAAAAAAATGTTGTATCTGTTGTGGTCGCTGGTCCTTTTAGGATTACTTTCGGTGTCGGCGGTATTTATGGCGATTGCTGAAGGGTGGATTGGCTATGTGCCGCCAGTGGAAGAACTGGAGAATCCTAATTTGAAATTTGCGACTCAGATTATTTCCGATGATGGAAAGTTGCTGGGAACTTGGTCGTATAGTAAAGAAAACCGAGTATATGTAGGTTATGAAGACTTGTCGGCACATTTGGTCAATGCACTGGTTGCTACAGAGGATGTGCGTTTCAGCGAACATTCGGGTATTGATGCACGTGCATTCTTGCGTGCAGTGGTGAAACGAGGTATCCTGATGCAGAAACATGCCGGAGGAGGAAGTACCATTACGCAGCAGTTGGCAAAGCAGTTCTATTCGCCTACAGCCGACAATATGTTGGAGCGTCTGCTGCAAAAACCTATCGAATGGGTGATTGCCGTAAAACTGGAAAAATATTACACGAAGGAAGAAATCCTCACAATGTATCTGAATAAGTTTGACTTTTTGAACAATGCGGTAGGTATCAAAACGGCAGCCAAGACTTATTTTGCAAAAGAACCAAAGAATCTGTCGATTGAAGAGGCAGCTACTTTGATTGGTATGTGTAAAAACCCTTCGCTTTACAATCCGCGCCGTTTTAACGAACGTTCCAGAGGAAGAAGAAACACGGTGCTCGGCCAGATGAGAAAGGCTGGATATATCTCGGCTGCAGAATGTGATTCATTGCAGGCTTTGCCACTTACCTTAAAGTTTCAGCCAGTAGACCATAAAGACGGACTGGCTACATATTTCCGTGAGTACTTGAGAGGTGTGATGAATGCTAAAAAGCCAGTGAAGTCTAACTACCGCGGCTGGCAGATGCAAAAGTATTATGAGGATTCGTTGGCTTGGGAAACTAATCCGCTGTTTGGATGGTGCCGTAAGAACAAGAAAAAAGATGGCTCCAACTATAATCTTTACACTGACGGGTTGAAGATTTATACTACCATCGATTCTCGCATGCAGAAATATGCGGAGGATGCTATCTACGAACACGTGGCTAAATATTTGCAGCCTCGTTTCTTTAAGGAAAAGCAAGGCCGTGCCACTGCTCCTTATACTCGAGAACTGACAGCCGAGGAAGTCAAGGCTATTTTGAACCGTTCGGTACATCAGTCGGAACGCTATCGTGTGATGAAGGCTGCCGGGTATAACGAAGCTGAAATCATGAAGGCTTTCAATACTAAACGAGAAATGTCGGTGTTCTCTTGGGAAGGTGAAAAGGATACGATTATGACTCCGCTGGATTCTATCAAGTATTACAAGTATTTCATCAGAGCCGGATTTATGTCGATGGATCCGATTACCGGATATGTAAAGGCGTATGTGGGCGGACCAAACTATAACTATTTCCAATATGACATGGCAATGGTGGGCCGTCGTCAGGTAGGTTCTACTATTAAACCTTATTTATATGCATTGGCTATGGAAAATGGCTTCTCGCCATGTGATGAGGTGAGAAATGTGGAGCAGACTTTGTTTGATGAAAACGGTAAGGCATGGTCGCCACGAAACAGTTCCAAATCGCATTATGGTGAAATAGTAACATTGAAATGGGGATTGTCAAACTCGAACAACTGGATTTCGGCTTATTTGATGAGTAAATTAAATCCGTATGCTTTGACTAGATTGATTCATTCGTTCGGAGTGCTGAATAAGGACATACAGCCTACGGTTTCTTTGTGCTTGGGCCCTTGTGAAATATCGGTAGGTGAAATGGTGAGTGCCTATACGGCTTTTGCCAACAGAGGTATCCGCACTGCTCCTTTGTTTGTTTCTCGTATAGAAGATAATGAAGGAAATGTAATTGCCACTTTTGCGCCTCAGGTTTCGGAAGTAATCAGCGAATCGAGTGCGTATAAGATGTTGGTGATGCTGCGTGCTGTAATAAATGAAGGTACTGGTGGACGTGTACGCCGTCTGTATCATATCAAAGCTGATATGGGAGGAAAGACTGGAACAACCAACCGTAACTCGGATGGATGGTTCATGGGATTTACCCCTTCGCTGGTATCAGGCTGTTGGGTAGGTGGTGAAGAGCGCGATATTCATTTTGATACCATGCGCGATGGACAGGGGGCTTCGATGGCTCTTCCGGTATGGGGCTTGTTTATGCAGAAAGTCTATGCCGACAAGAGCCTGGGGTATTCGCAAGATGAAAAATTTGAAATACCTGAAGATTTCGATCCTTGCAAAGACAGACTGACAGAAATAGAAGAAGAGAACAATAGTCGTCTGGATGATGTGTTTTTCCAATAAAAAAGACGTTATTGAGTAAAAAAATAAGCAAGCAGATGGAATTTTGTCAATTTTTTACTATCTTGTGAAAATAACAAAGATAGAAGAAAGGAGGCTTTATGACATGCGATCTGACTCTTTACCAATATTCTCCCGAACTGGCGGAGAGGGTAGCTGCGAACTTAGAAGGTTTTAACCGGAGCAGGACTGATGGCGTGGGGATTTATGCCATCAGTCTTCCTACTCCATCTAGACCCTATTGTGGGTTCTGGAGATTTTTCCCCAATTCGGCTTTGGTGTATGTGCGTACCTTGGCGGTGGGGTTGGAAACTGCTTTAGAAAGAGCGATGCAGATGTTGCTCTATTGCAACGTGAAACTGGATATAATGCCGCCTGCTTTTTTTGAAAAGACTTATGGTGCTTCGGATGATATCATGACGTTTGGAAAGTATCGTGGAAAGCGAATGGCGGAAGTCTATTATGTAGACCCTTCGTATGTAATGTGGTTGGCCAATAAGGAAACCTTGAATAATAGAAGAAACGAGGGGTTGATTCAACTGGCCAAATATTTTGTCAATATTAATTTTGAACTTACTGTCCAAAAGAAACGAATCAGTTCGGTGAGTGACTTTGTAGGAAAGGACGGAGAGAAACTGGATGATTTGGTGCTTACTGTGCTCAATGTGCGTTGGCAGGTGGATTTCTATAAACCGGACTTTTATGTAGACCAGAATGTGCTGGCTGCCGACCGGGACGGGAATCGGTTCACTTTTCTGGTAAAAGCTGCGGGGCAAAGTCTGTCTCCTAACATGCTTCATTGCAGGTCGAAAAGAATACAGGTGCAACAAGAACTTCATCTAAAATCTGCTAAGGTTATGAGGCACTATGAAACCAACGGGGTGAGATATACTAGGTTGGGATATATAAAGTTTTGAGTTCTTTCTCCGATAGTAGATGCTTCAATGTTTTTTGTACATAACTTTTATTGAAATCGGCAGGTCTCGTGATGCGCTGGTCAACGCTTAGAATATCAATGTCTAATGGAATGATTCCAGTTGTCTTGCTCATTGAGGTCCTGCCATTTTCTTTTTCCACTTCCTTGAAAAAGCAGTTTAGTGTATCTGCTTCCATTGTGGAGCAGAGTAAGGCAGCGCAGTTGTGATATGGCGCAGCTTGAATGTTTCCTTCGGCAGGAGTGACAAGTGTTTCTCCCCATCTCAGGTAAGAGGCAATCTGACGGATGGCTGCCTGAGCATTAGCCAGATGCGTTTCAGGCTTTTCGTTCGAGCCTAAGCAGATAAGATATTGATGCAATGTATTCATATTTACAAGAATTAAGCTGCAAAAATAGATTTTTTTTATAAATTTGCGTGTCAATATAAATATAGAATGTGATGAAATTTATTGGAATTATTCCTGCAAGATATGCTTCTACACGTTTTCCTGCCAAACCGTTGGCAATGTTAGGAGGAAAAACAGTTATTCAGAGAGTCTATGAACAAGTGAATGGTGTGCTTGATGAAGCCTATGTGGCTACTGACGATGAGCGCATCGAAAAAGTTGTGCTGGCTTTTGGTGGAAAGGTGGTGATGACTTCTGCTGCACATAGAAGCGGTACCGACAGATGCTATGAAGCCTTTACTAAAATAGGTGAGGGATTCGATGTGGTAGTAAACATTCAAGGCGATGAGCCTTTTATCCAACCGTCTCAGCTGGAAGCTGTGAAGCGTTGCTTTGAAGATGAAAGGACAGATATCGCAACATTGGTAAAGCCTTTTACGGCAGCCGACGGGTTCGTGGCTCTTGAGAATGTCAATTCGCCAAAGGTAGTAGTAGATAGTAAGATGAATGCATTATATTTTAGTCGTTCAATTATTCCTTATCAGCGTAACCGCGACAAACAAGAGTGGCTGGACGGGCATACCTATTATAAACACATCGGACTATATGCTTATCGTGCAGATGTGTTGAAGCAGATTACAGCACTGCCACAGTCTTCGTTAGAGTTGGCTGAATCTTTAGAACAGTTGCGTTGGCTGGAAAACGGATTTCGCATTAAGGTAGGTATCAGTAATGTGGAAACGATTGGAATTGATACTCCCGAAGATTTGCAACGAGCCGAACATTTTCTTCAGACCAGAAAGGAGGAAAACGAATGATTTTGGACAGAACCGTATCTCCTGCTATCAAGCCGATGTCGGATTTCAATATCCAGCAGCCGGAACGAACCGTGATGTGTAATGGTATGCCATTAAACATCATCAATGCCGGAACGGAGGACGTGGTACGTTTTGATATCTTGATAAAAGGAGGGCAGTGGGACCAAGACTGTCCGCTGCAGGCGATGTTCACAAACCGTATGCTGAGAGAAGGCACGTTGCGCTTCTCGTCGACTGAGATAGCGGAAAAACTGGATTATTATGGAGCGTGGCTCGATTTGTCCTCGTCGGTCAACTATGGTTTTGTAACATTGTATTCAATGGGGAAGTTCTTTCCTCAGACAATAGAAATCTTGGCATCGATGCTCAAAGAACCGGTCTTTCCTGAAAAAGAATTGTCGGTAGTGACCGCAGTCAACAAGCAGCAGTTTCGTGTGAATGCTGAACGGGTGGATGTAATGGCCCGAAAGGCATTGAATCGGGAACTCTTTGGAAAAGCTCATCCGTTGGGGCGTTATGCTGAATTGGATGATTATGACCAGATAGACAAGAGGCTTCTACAGGATTTTTATCGGAGACATTATCACTCTTCTAATGTGTCGGGATATGTTTCAGGGAAAGTCACTCCTGAAATAATAAAATGTATCCATACTCATTTTGGCGATGCTCCATGGGGGGATACTAGTTGCATAGTAAAACAACAAGAATATTTGGTACAGCAAACTGAGAAGAAACGTGTTTTCGTTGAAAAGGAAGATGCGCTGCAGAGTTCGCTTAGAATGGGTGTTATTATGCCGGATTGGAGTCATCCAGATTATTTGAAATTGAGAGTGATGGTGACTCTCTTTGGCGGATATTTTGGAAGCAGGTTGATGTCGAATATTCGCGAGGACAAGGGATATACATATAGTATTGGCTCTGGATTGGTTTCTTATCCTGGAACTGGGGCGATGCTGATCAGTACAGAAGCCGCCAATGAATATGTAGAATCAATCATATCGGAGGTATACAAGGAAATTGATTTGTTATGTAATGAAAAACCATCGGAACAGGAATTGGAGATGGTTCGGAATTATATGCTCGGAGATGTATGCCGCTCGTATGAGAGTGCAATCTCATTGTCGGATGCTTGGATTTATACTGAAATTTCAGGATTGTCGGACGACTTTTTCAACAGAGCAATTGAAGCAATTCGTGAAACGACATCTGAAGATATATGTCGCTTGGCCCAGACCTATTTTGTTAAAGAAAGGATGCTGGAGATTGTGGCAGGCAAAAACATTTAAAAACTAGAAAAAAATAAACATGAATAAATATAAAGGACTTTTATGTTGCTTTCTTACTACCTGTGCATGGAATACACTTTCGGCTCAGTTGTCGGTGGGGTATTACAAATTTAAAAACGGGGCTGAATATGTTGGCGAACTGAAAAGACGGCGGCCGGAAGGAAAAGGACGAACTGTTTTCAAAAATGGTGATGTGTACGAAGGTGAATATGTAAAAGGAAAGCGTAACGGACAAGGTGTGTATACTATCAGTAATGGAGAACGCTATATAGGAGAATGGTATCAGGACCAACGCAATGGAAAAGGGGTGTATTATTTTATGAATAATAACCGCTATGAAGGATTGTGGCTGGTGAATTACCAAGAGGGTGAAGGCGTGATGCATTATTATAATGGTGACTGCTATACTGGTTCGTGGCATCATAACATGCGTAACGGACAGGGTGTTTATACTTGGAAAGGTGGAGCCAAATATGAAGGGGAATGGAAAGAAGACCTGAAGGATGGCCGTGGGGTCATGGTTTGGGAGGATGGCTCTAAGTATGAAGGTGAATGGCAGGCTGGACAACGACAGGGCAAAGGTTCTTTCTTTTATGTGAATGGAGATAAGTATCAGGGAGACTGGCTGGCGGACGTGCAGCATGGCAAAGGCTTGTATTTCTTTCAGAATGGAGAACGCTATGAAGGCGATTATGAACAAGGTGAACGTACCGGAAAGGGCATTTATCTTTATCCGAATGGCGATAAATATGTAGGAGATTTCAAAAATGGATGGCAGGAAGGCCATGGTGTGTTCACATGGGAAAGTGGGGCTGTCTATGAGGGTGAATGGAAGAAAAACCAACGTTCGGGACAGGGCTTCTACAAATGGGCCAATGGTGATGAATATCAAGGTGAGTGGCTGAACAATATGGTTCACGGGCATGGAGTGCTGCACATGAACGATGGCTCGGTATATACGGGTGAATTTTCCAAAGGAAAAGAAAATGGAAAAGGAACCTTGGTGACTGCAGATGGTATCTCTTTTGAAGGAACCTTTAAAGATGGGCAAAAGAATGGAGATTTTATAGAAAAAGATGCTCAGGGGAAGATAATCCGAAAAGGAGTGTTCAGATATGGGCGTTTATTGGAAGAAAAGAAACTTTAATGTTCATATCTTTTTAAGGATTTGATTTTTTCCGTTTTAATTGCCTAACTTTGTATAGATATATAGAATTTAAAATCGTGTAATTATGGTTATTGATAAATTAGAAAACATTGGAAACTATGTTTCATTGAACCCGTTATTTGCTCAAGCTGTTGAGTTCTTAAATGCAACTGATTTGAATGCACATGAGATTGGGAAAGTGATTCTGAAAGAAAATGAGTTGTTTGTGAATTTTGCACAAACACATCCTAAGACAAAAGAAGAAGCCAGACTGGAAACACATAATGACTATATAGATATCCAAATTCCTCTTTCTGGAGTAGAGGTTATGGGGTATACACCACGAACAGACTTGCCAACGGAAGAGTATAATGCTGAAAAAGATATTACTTTCTACTCTGGATTGGCTGAAGACTATTTTGCTGTTAAGCCAGGAATGTTTACCATTTTCTTCCCAAAAGATGGACATGCTCCAGGTATAACTGCCGAAGGTATGAAGAAAGTAATAGTAAAGGTACGTATACATTAAAAAATAAAGTACTATGGAAGAAACATTGAATATTATTCAGAAGGACCCATGGTTGGCTCCGTATAGGGTAGCTATCGAAGGTCGGTATCAGCATGCTTTAGATAAAGAAAAGGAACTGACAGGAAAAAAGAGCCTGGCAGATTTTGCTTCCGGGCATCTTTATTTTGGCTTGCACAAGACAGTTAAAGGATGGGTATTTAGAGAATGGGCTCCTAATGCTACTGCTATTTATTTGATAGGAGACTTCAATGAATGGAAAGAACAAAATGCTTATAGGCTGAAAAAAAACAGGCAGGGGAACTGTTGGGAAATCAATTTGCCAAAGAATGCAATTAAGCATGGTGATCTCTATAAATTGAAAGTATATTGGGATGGCGGATGCGGAGAGCGAATTCCAGCATGGGCTAACCGTGTGGTGCAAGATGAAGATACTAAAATATTCAGTGCGCAGGTGTGGAGCCCAGACAAACCTTATAAGTTCAAGAAAAAAGTATTTATTCCAAATGTAACACCTTTGATGATTTATGAGTGCCATATCGGCATGTCGCAAGATGCTGAAAAGGTTGGTACTTACAATGAGTTTAGAGAGAATATCTTGCCGCGAGTGATAGAGGATGGTTATAATTGTATTCAAATTATGGCTATTCAAGAACATCCTTATTATGGAAGTTTCGGTTATCATGTATCTAGCTTTTTTGCTCCGTCTTCTCGTTTTGGAACTCCTGAAGAATTGAAATTACTGATTGATACAGCACATCAGAATGGGATAGCCGTGATTATGGATATTGTTCATTCGCATGCGGTGAAGAATGAAGTGGAAGGACTCAGTAACTTTGCCGGTGATCCATGTCAGTATTTCTATCAGGGAGATAGAAGAGAACATCCTGCTTGGGATTCTCTTTGCTTTGATTATGGCAAAAATGAAGTGCTGCATTTCTTGCTGTCCAATTGTCGCTATTGGCTGGAGGAGTTTCATTTTGATGGATTCCGTTTTGATGGGGTAACTTCTATGTTGTATTATAGTCATGGACTGGGAGAGGCTTTTTGTAATTACAGTGACTATTACAATGGGAACCAGGATGACAATGCCATTTGCTATTTGACGTTGGCTAATAAGTTGATTCATCAGGTTAATTCACGTGCTATCACTATTGCAGAAGAAGTTTCGGGTATGCCGGGGCTGGCTGCGTCAACAGCCGATGGTGGCTATGGATTTGATTATCGTATGGCCATGAATATCCCTGACTACTGGATTAAGGTAATCAAAGAATTGAGAGATGAGGATTGGAAACCGTCAAGTTTGTTTTGGGAGGTTACTAACCGTCGTAAGGATGAAAAGACCATTTCTTATTGTGAAAGCCACGACCAGGCTTTGGTTGGAGATAAGACAATCATCTTTCGATTGGTTGATTCGGATATGTACTGGCATTTCAAGATTGGCGATGAAAACGACCGTGCTCATCGAGGTATTGCCTTGCATAAAATGATACGCTTGTTGACAGCTTCTACCATTAATGGTGGCTATTTGAATTTCATGGGTAATGAATTCGGACACCCAGAATGGATTGATTTCCCGAGAGAAGGTAATGGATGGTCGCATAAATATGCTCGTCGTCAGTGGAATTTGGCAGACAATAAAGAGTTGTGTTATCATTATTTGGGTGATTTTGACAAGGCTATGGTGGCTTTGATGACCAGCGTAAAGAATATACAAAAGACGGATGTGGTAGAAATTTGGCACAACGATGGAGATCAGGTACTGGCTTTTCGCAGAAAGGACTTCATATTTGTGTTCAATTTTAGCCCGACCCGTTCCTTTACCGATTATGGTTTCTTGGTCCCAAGAGGTAAATATCAGGTAGTTCTCAATACTGACAGTAAAGATTTCGGTGGTTTTGGTATCGCTGATGACACTGTAGAGCACTTTACTTGTGCTGACCCTCTTTACAAGAAAGAAAAGAAGGAATGGTTGAAATTGTATATTCCGGCTCGTTCGGCTGTGGTGTTAAAACGTCAGAAGTAAATTATCTGTATGGGTAAAAAAATCTCTATGACATATTTAAAGGCTGCACGCATACAGACAATGGTGTGCGGCCTTCTTTTTTCTGCTTTTAGTTTTGTGTATCTGTATGTCTTTCAAAGCTATGTGCTGGAAGCATTACATTATTCTTTGGCTCATGGGAAAACTTTGTATGCACCGGCTGCCAGTGCTTGTATTATTACATTGGTGTTGCTTTTGATTGCTTATGGAGTGAATGCTGCTCTTAAATTGACAGGAGAGTTTAGAGCTTTGGCTTACTTCCCTTCTTGCTTGATTTTAGGCATGCTGACTGATGTGGGGCGGGGAGTGTATATGGCTGAATATCACACACAGTGGGGATGGCTATTCCCTTTGTTGCTTATGCTCTTTGTATTGGTTGCTTGGGGATTGAACCGTGTCTTTCATGCCGTAGAGGAACGGATACCTGATTTTTTTTCAATATTGAATTGGAATCTCTTTATCGTGCTGGTTTTGTGCGGTATGACTATAGGTATAGGCAATTCAAACCGTACCTTTCATCATGAGCTGGAAGCGGAGTTTTATCTTCGTAAGCAAGATTATCAGCGTGTGTTGAATGTAGGAGAACGTTCGTTGCAGGCCACTCAAACATTGACAGCGTTAAGAAATTACGCCCTTTCCCAAACTCAGGAAATGGGAGAAAGACTGTTTCAATATCCGCAATATTATGGTTCCGATGGGCTATTCTTTCCGAATGATTCGTTGGCTGAATTACGTTTTACGAATGACTCAGTAAGTTCTTTAATAGGAGTCAACATGTATGCAGGAGGTGACCAGAAGCTGTTTTTACGTAATATCTGTTATTCTGGAGAAGGTACATATTGGGCTGCCGGATATTATTTGTCGGCTTTGCTGCTGGACAAGGATTTGGATGGTTTTGTGACGGCACTTTCCGATTTATATGATGAAGGGCAATACACTTTGCCTCGTTATTATCGTGAGGCGGTGTTGTTGTATCGTGATAAGCATGCAGATTATCAGCAATGGGCAGTCAATGACTCTGTCATGATGCAACGTTTTGCAGACTATCAGCAACGGAAGATAGAGCTTAAAGAGCAGAATAGAGATAAAACTTGGTTGAGAAAAGAGTATGGAGATACTTATTGGTGGTATTTTGATTATCAAGAATGATAAAAAGGTAGTACGAATATAGGCTTGCATCGTCTTTTTTACTAATTTTGCAACCACGAAAAAGATAAAATATATATAACAAGATAGAAGTTATGGCAAAAGAACTGAAAGACCTTACCAAAAGAAGTGAAAACTATTCACAGTGGTATAATGATTTGGTAGTTAAGGCTGACTTGGCTGAACAGTCACCAGTACGCGGGTGTATGGTGATTAAACCTTATGGATATGCTATTTGGGAGAAAATGCAGCGTATCTTGGACGATATGTTCAAGGCTACGGGACATGTAAACGCATATTTCCCTCTGCTTATTCCAAAATCATATTTGAGCCGTGAAGCTGAACACGTGGAAGGCTTTGCAAAAGAATGCGCAGTGGTTACTCACTATCGTCTGAAAAATGCAGAAGATGGCTCAGGAGTTATTGTGGACCCTGCTGCTAAATTGGAAGAAGAATTGATAATCCGTCCTACTTCAGAAACAATTATTTGGAGTACTTATAAGAATTGGATTAACTCATATCGTGATCTGCCTATTCTGTGTAATCAGTGGGCAAATGTAATGCGCTGGGAGATGCGTACTCGTCTGTTCCTGCGTACTGCTGAGTTTTTGTGGCAAGAAGGTCATACAGCTCATGCTACTCGCCAGGAGGCAGAGGAAGAAGCTCAGAAGATGCTTCATGTGTATGGCGATTTTGCAGAAAAATATATGGCTGTTCCTGTCATCAAGGGTGTGAAATCAGCTAACGAACGTTTTGCTGGAGCATTGGATACTTATACTATTGAAGGTTTGATGCAGGATGGAAAAGCATTGCAGTGTGGTACATCTCACTTCTTGGGACAGAATTTCGCCAAGGCCTTCAATGTGCAGTTTGTTGATAAAAATAACAAGCTAGATTATGTATGGGCTACTTCTTGGGGTGTCTCAACTCGTTTGATGGGGGCGTTGATTATGACTCATTCGGATGACAACGGTTTGGTTCTTCCTCCACATTTGGCTCCTATCCAGGTTGTTATTGTTCCTATCTATAAAAATGATGAACAGTTGCAGCAAATCAATGCAAAGGTGGATGGTATCGTAACTAAACTTCGTGCGATGGGCATTTCTGTGAAATATGATAATGCAGACAACAAACGTCCTGGATTTAAGTTTGCCGATTATGAATTGAAAGGTGTGCCTGTTCGTTTGGTTATGGGTGGGCGTGATTTGGAAAACAATACCATGGAGGTTATGCGTCGTGATACTTTGGAAAAAGAAACACGCACTTGTGATGGTATTGAAGAATATGTTCAGAACTTGTTGGAAGAAATTCAAGAGAACATCTATCAGAAGGCTTTGAAATATCGTGTGGCAAATACTGTAAAAGTGAATACTTACGATGAATTTAAGGAGCAGATTGAAAAAGGTGGATTTATCTTGGCACACTGGGATGGCACTCCTGAAACTGAAGACCGTATCAAGGAAGAAACTAAGGCTACTATCCGTTGCGTTCCGTTTGAAGCTGATGAAGAAAGTCTTGTTCCAGGTGTAGATATGCTTACCGGCAAACCTTCTGCTCGTCGCGTCTTGTTTGCACGTGCTTATTAAGATAAAGTGTAGGCCGTTGCTCTCGGCTTTACATTATGAATAAAAAAAGAGAATTATGGAATGGCTGTATCTTATTTTAATATAAGATGCAGCTATTTTTTTAGATATAGTTTATGGAAAAGATTCAAGAGGACAAGACTTTTAAGTTAACGATGTTAGGTACAGGAAATGCTGCGGTGACTCGTTGTTACAATACTTGTTTTGCAATAGAGGGTATGTATAAACAAACTTTATTGGTGGATGCTGGAGGTGGAAATGGCATCTTGATCCAGTTGGAGAAAGCAGGTGTTGCTATCGAATCAGTGCATTACCTGTTTGTGACTCATGCACATACCGATCATATACTTGGAGTTATTTGGGTGATACGTTCCATTGCTCAAAGAATGCAGCAAGGGTTATATGAAGGGGAACTTCGTGTTTTTGCACACGATAAAGCCGTTCAAGTTATTGATTGGATATGCCGGATGACTTTGCCAGGAAAGATTGTGGCAAAACTAGGAAAACGCATCTATTTATGCGAAGTGAAAGATGGTGAAAACTTTGAAGTTGCCGGGATTAAGATGCAGTGCTTCGATATTTTTTCTACTAAAGAAAAGCAATTTGGTTTTCGTGCCGACCTGCCCAATGGAGTATCATTGGCCTGCTTGGGAGATGAGCCTTATAATGAACGTACGGAGAAATATGTGAAGGGGGTGGATTGGTTGTTGAGCGAAGCATTTTGCTTGTATGAGGATCGTGAACGTTTCAGACCCTACGAAAAACATCATAGTACAGCACTTGATGCCGGAAGATTGGCGCAAGGATTGGGGGTGAAATCATTGCTTTTATATCATACGGAAGATAAAACCTTGGAAACGCGTAAAGTGAAGTATGTGGCAGAAGCTTCTCAATGTTTTAGCGGAGCGGTTTATGTGCCAGATGATTTAGAGGTTTTGGTGCTGTAATATGATATTATGGATGTATTTTTACCGATAACATGCCAAAAAAGTCCTTAATGTGCGATTTTATACATTATCTTTTCTTCATTTTTGAAAAAATATGTACCTTTGTACATAAAATTTTCGCGAATTATGAAAATTAAGGAAATTGTAAGTGCCCTTGAGATGTTCGCGCCTCTGCCATTGCAAGACGGATTTGATAATGCCGGACTGCAAGTAGGATTGACAGACGCGGAAGCTGCAGGGGCATTGTTGTGTCTAGACGTAACTGAAGAGGTGGTGGACGAAGCAATCGATAAGGGGTGCAACCTGATTGTGTCGCATCATCCGTTGATATTTAAAGGATACAAATCGCTTACAGGGCGTGATTATGTAGAACGCTGCATTATGAAAGCTATTAAGCACGATATCGTGATTTATTCAATGCATACAAACTTGGATAATGCTCCACAGGGAGTCAACTATAAAATTGCTGAGAAGATAGGCTTGAAGAATTTGCGGGTTCTAGACCCTAAGGAGGAGATGTTACTTAAACTGGTGACGTTTGTTCCTGTGAAGAAAGCTGCTGAAGTTCGCAAGGTATTGTTTGATGCTGGATGCGGGCAAATTGGCAATTATGACTCTTGCAGTTATAATGTGGAAGGGTATGGAACATTCCGTGCGGGAAAGGGTACTCATCCTTATTGTGGGGAGCAAGGTAAACTGCATCAGGAAACAGAAATCCGTATTGAAACAATTTTACCTGCATGTCAAAAGTGCAAAGTGATTCAGGCTTTGATTCAGGCACATCCGTACGAAGAACCGGCATTCGATTTCTATCCGGTTCAGGATACATGGCATCAGGTTGGAGCTGGGGTAGTGGGTGAATTGGAGACCGAAGAAAATGAAGATGCTTTCTTGTATCGGGTAAAGAAATTGTTTGGAGTGGGGTGTGTAAAGCACTCCCGTTTTAGCGGACGGAAAATCAAGACGGTTGCCCTTTGTGGCGGTTCTGGTGCTTTTCTGTTGCCCAAAGCTGTGTCGAGTGGTGCAGATGTCTTTATAACAGGCGATGTGAAGTATCACGATTATTTTGGATATGTCAACGATATTTTAATAGCGGATATCGGACATTATGAAAGTGAACAGTATACAAAAGAAATATTTTATTCAATTATAAAGGATGAGTTTCCTGCGCTGAAGATTGTAATGACTGGCGTAAATACAAATCCAATTAATTATTTATAATGACTTATGGCTAAAGAAGCAAAAAAAGATCCGAGCGAATTGAGCGTTGAGGAAAAACTGAAAGCGCTGTATCAGTTGCAGACTATGTTGTCTGAAATCGACAAAATCAAGACTTTGAGGGGCGAATTGCCTTTGGAAGTACAAGATTTGAAGGATGAAGTAGAAGGTTTGGGTACTCGTATTGAGAACATCAAAACTGATATTGAAGAATTGAAGGCTAATGTAGCTGCCAAGAAAGTGGAAATTGAAACAGCTAAGGCTTCTATTGAAAAGTATAAAGGCCAGCAGGACAATGTACGTAACAATCGTGAGTATGATGTGCTGACTAAGGAAATCGAATTCCAGAGTTTGGAAATGGAACTGTGTGAAAAACGAATCCGCGAATACACTGCTTCTATCAAAACTAAAGAAGAAGAAATTACCAAGAGTGAAGTGGCTTTGGAAGAAAGAAAGAAGGACTTGGAAGTGAAGAAAAACGAACTGGAAGAAATCGTTTCTGAGACTAAGCAGGAGGAAGAAAAACTGAGAGACAAGGCTAAGAACTTGGAAACTGCTATCGAACCTCGTTTGCTTCAGGCTTTCAAGAGAATCCGCAAGAATTCTCGCAATGGATTGGGTATCACTTATGTGCAGCGTGGTGCTTGTGGTGGTTGTTTTAACAAAATTCCACCTCAGAGACAGATGGATATCCGTATGCGCAAGAAAATTATCGTTTGCGAATACTGTGGTCGTATCATGATTGACCCGGAACTGGCAGGTGTGGCTCCTGAAAGACAGTTGGACACTAAAATTAAATAAATGCTATTGATTTTGGAAAACCCTGAATCGGATGCGCCGTGTTGTAATTTACAGCACGGCGTTTTTTTGCTCCGTGGTTTGTTGGAAGTACATATTTTTGCTTTGGCCCCGTTTGTCTATTGTGTTAGAAGTCAAAGGCTTGCTGGTCATAAAAATGATATCTTGAGCGTTTTTTGAGAGTTTGATGTTCACTGCTCAAGAGCTGTAGGTTTATAGGCTCTCTAGATCTCTATAATTGGGAATATCTGGCAGAAATTCATATTTTTGCTGACTATAGTCTATTCGGCAGCAGTAATGTTTGATGCCATTGCTGACTATTAGATATTTTACTCTCAATACCATGTTATAGCGGGTGATCTGGTCGAATACCGCTTGGGTGATTTCAATCTGTGGCGCTTTATATTCTACAATCATCAAGGCAGATAGACTTTTGTCGTAGAGTACAGTGTCGCATCGTTTGCGAGTTCCATTAAGGACTATTTGGATTTCATTGGCTAAAAGTCCTTGTGGGTAGCCTTTGTAGTTCAGAAGGTATTGGATAAAATGTTGACGCACCCACTCTTCGGGCGTTAAAGCTACATATTTTTTCCGTAAAGGGTCGAAAATAAATCGTTTTCCAGCTTTGTTGGCTATTTTAAATGGGTACGGCGGTAAGTTTAATGCTAACATTTTTGTAAATTTGCAATAATAGATACTTGTTATTTCATACAAAAATACAAAAAGAATATGAAAACAAAAGCGGAGATTGTGGCAAACTGGCTGCCACGTTATACTAAGCGTCAGTTGGATGAATTTGGAGAATATATATTGCTGACTAACTTCAATAATTATGTAGAGATATTTGCCGAGCGGTTTCAGGTGCCGGTTTTAGGACGCGACGCAAATATGACTTCTGCTCATGCCGAAGGGATTACCATCATCAATTTTGGGATGGGAAGTCCGAATGCAGCTATTATAATGGACCTTTTGAGTGCTATCCATCCTAAAGCTTGTCTGTTTTTGGGAAAATGTGGCGGTATCGGAGAGAAAGCTCGGATAGGGGAATTAATTCTTCCGATTGCCGCCATCCGTGGCGAGGGCACTTCTAATGATTATTATCCGCCTGAAGTGCCAGCCCTTCCTGCGTTTATGCTTCAGCGTGCTGTTTCGTCGGCTATCAGAGACCACTCTAAGGATTACTGGACGGGTACGGTCTATACTACAAACCGTCGCATTTGGGAACATGATGACCAATTCAAAGAGTATCTGCTTACTACTCGAGCTATGGCGGTGGATATGGAAACAGCTACACTTTTCACTACGGGCTTTGCCAATCATATTCCTACGGGGGCTTTGTTGCTTGTGTCCGACCAGCCGATGATACCTGAAGGGGTAAAGACCGACAAAAGTGATTCTTTGGTTACCAAAAACTATGTGCACGAGCATGTGGAGATTGGTATAGATGCATTGCGTATGATTATAGAGGAGAAAAAGACTGTGAAACATCTGAAATTTGACTGGTGATGGCTAAGGAAATAACTTATGAGGAAATTGCACGAAACTTGAAGAACCGTATTTATTCTCCAGTCTACTTCTTGATGGGCGAGGAGGATTATTATATCGACCGCATTTCTGAATACATTTTAGATACTGTTCTTACCGACTCGGAAAAGGAGTTCAACCAAACAGTCATGTATGGTGCTGATGTGGATATCGCTGCTGTAATTAATGCGGCCAAACGGTATCCGATGATGTCAAAATACCAGGTGATGGTAGTTAGGGAGGCGCAGAATCTGAAAAATCTGGAAGAACTAGGGTTTTATCTGCAAAAACCAATGGAGTCGACTATTTTGGTCTTCTGCTATAAGCATGGAACCTTAGATAGGAGAAAGAAGATTACTGCCGAAATAGAAAAAGTAGGCGTGTTGTTTGAATCGAAAAAACTAAAGGAGGCTCAAGTGCCTAGCTTTGTTGCTTCCTATCTGAAGAGAAGAAAAGTGGAAATTGAACCTAAGGCTTCTGAAATGATGGTGGAGTTTGTGGGTGCCGATTTGAACAGAATGGCAGGGGAGTTGGAAAAATTAATTATCACACTCCCTACAGGTGTCAGGCGGATAACTCCTGAGCAGATAGAGCGTAATATTGGCATCAGCAAAGATTATAATAATTTTGAATTGCGCAGTGCGTTGATTGCAAAGGATGTTATTAAGGCAAATAAAATAGTAAAATATTTTAACGATAACCCAAAGAATAACCCTATTCAGCTCACGTTGGCCATCTTGTTTGGCTTCTTCTCTAATTTGATGTTGGCTTACTATGCCCCCGAAAAAAGTGAGCAGGGAATTGCAGCGCAACTAGGATTGAGGGGAACGTGGCAGGCTAGGGAATATATAACAGCCATGAGGATGTATAAAGGCACTAAAGTGATGCACATTATTTCGGCTATCCGCACTTGCGATGCAAAAACTAAGGGGATAGGGAACTCTTCATTTACGGATGGGGAATTGCTGAAAGAGTTAATATATGAGATTCTTCATTGATGAAATTGAGCGATAGGTAACAGGTCTGTCATTATAAAGGGGCGAATATCAGAAATGATGTTCGCCCCTTTATTTTAGTATGCCCGGGATGAATATTAGTATCGTTTTCTTCCTACTCAATTAGGTATATTGCATGGATGTTGTCAGCTGGTTGAACCCGATAGGGGAAGAAAGGATATATAATATACAGCTTGCCTGCCCCAAAAAACAGGCGGCAATTTTACTTCATCAACTTGTCCTTTCAGAAAATTGAGTTACAACTGGTAGTTCATTAATTCATGATTGTGTTTCATTAATCCAAGGTTGTGTTTTATTAATCGGTGATTGTATCTCAAGTTATCATTATCACAAGATAGTGTATTATACCAAGTAGGTTTCTCTTTGCTACGCTGCATCTGATCTTTATTCAGGCAATATAATTTTCTCTATAAAACAGGAGGAGGAATCAACGGCTGAGGGTGTCGTGAGAATCGAAAATTTGAGACCGTTTTATAGGGCTGCTCGTAAATTTTAAAATCTCAGAAAATAGGAGGGGAGGGGATGTTTAGCTTTCGTCTGTGCGAGGGAATTAACATGCGAGAAATTACTAAGAGGAGGAGAGAATTTGTCTTTTTGTTTAGGAAAGTAAATATTCACAATTGTACAAACAATTTAGAATATATTTGTATTGTAATGTATATTACAAATGTTGATTATATGCTACATTGTATCAAAACACATACTTCTTATTCCATATATATATGTATAGTTCGCATAAATAAATGCAAATATATTCACTTTATCAATATGTGTTTAATGTATTGAAAACCAATTATATAATAATATATGGTTTGTATAGATTCTAATAATTTATCCGAAAAGGAGCGGTTATCCCCCTTTTGACTAGTAAACGAATATTATAAGTAATATAAAATATTGTACATCAAATTATTACAATGATATGTTAAAGTGGTATACTGGGTGACTTTGCTGTGGTTTACATTTATAAACACACAAATGTAAACTATGGCACATTTCGCCTATTTACAAGGTTGAATTATAATATAGATATGTAAATTTGAATATGTAAAATATTATATTTACTTTTGTATTACAGAAGAAATAAAGAATAGTTTATAGTTAAAATATGAAAGATCGGATTATACAGATTATGCAAAACGAGGGTTTAAGTAACGCCGAATTTGCCGAGAAGATTGGAATATCAACTTCTTCTCTTTCACATATATATAACGGAAGAAATAAACCTAGTTTAGATGTGGTTTTACGTATCCATAATGCATATCCACTTGTAAATCTTGATTGGCTAATGACTGGTCAAGGTGAGATGCAGACCTTAAGCGATGGAAGCAGCGAGAATGCGGAAAATACGCAGCCATTATCAATGGATTTTGATTTTCGCACGGGTGATGGCTCTGATATGAGTGGTAATACACCTCAATCATCTGTTAAAGAAGATGTTAGATATGTAGAAAAGCCTCACCCAAGAATTACTGAAATAAGAATTTTCTTTGATAACGGTACTTATCAAGTATTCAAGCCTGAAAATAATGATTAACGCAAGTGCTTAATCATGCATTGTTTAGGGTAAATTCGTATCTTTGCACTTTAGAACGAATTTACCCTATTTTTATGAAAAAGTATATTTTAGATTTGACAGTTACAGAAAACATTCGTTTGCATGCAAACTATGTTTTAATCAAGCTGACTCAGGAGGAGAGCCTGCCGGAAATGCTTCCAGGTCAGTTTGCGGAAATCCGTGTAGATGGTTCGCCTACTACTTTTTTGCGTCGTCCTATCTCTATTAATTATGTAAACCGTGAAACCAATGAGTTATGGTTTCTAGTACAGTTGGTAGGTGATGGTACTCGTCAGCTTGCTACATTAAAGAAGGGTGATACATTGAATGTTGTATTGCCTTTGGGGAATGGCTTTACCCTACCCCAGTCGTCCGAAAATGAGGTTTTGCTTGTCGGGGGAGGAGTTGGAACGGCTCCAATGCTCTATTTAGGGGAAGCCCTCTTGAGAATGGGATGCAAGCCGTCTTTCCTTCTTGGCGCCCGCTCAAAGGACGATTTGCTTCAGCTTGAGCAATTCGAGGCATTAGGTGATGTATATACAACCACCGAAGATGGCAGTATGGGGGAAAGGGGCTATGTAACCATGCATAGTGTATTGTCGGCTCATAAGTTTGACATGATTTACACTTGTGGTCCGAAACCTATGATGATGGCGGTGGCTAAATATGCAGCAGCCAACAACATTGAATGTGAAGCCTCTTTGGAGAATAAGATGGCTTGTGGTGTAGGAGCATGCCTGTGCTGTGTGGAAAAGACCGATGTGGGTCACGTGTGTGTATGTAAAGATGGTCCTGTATTTAATATAAAGAAACTATTATGGCAGATTTAAGCGTAAACATAGGTAATTTAAAAATGTCAAATCCGGTGATGACTGCGTCAGGTACATTCGGATATGGCTTGGAGTTCCAAGATTTTGTCGACTTGGAAAAAATTGGTGGTATCATTGTAAAGGGTACAACTCTGCATCACCGTGAAGGGAACCCTTACCCACGTATGGCAGAAACTCCAATGGGTATGCTTAATGCAGTGGGGCTGCAAAACAAAGGGGTACATTATTTTGTCGATCACATTTATCCTCAGATAAAGGATATCCGCACCAACATGATTGTTAACGTATCCGGTTCTCAGGTTGAAGACTATGCGGAAACTGCTCGTATCATCAACGAACTTGAGAACATTCCTGCCATTGAACTTAACATCTCTTGTCCGAATGTCAAGCAGGGAGGTATGGCTTTTGGTGTAACGGCTTCGGGTGCTGCCGAAGTGGTAAGTGCGGTTAGAAAGGTATATGACAAAACCTTAATCGTAAAACTCTCTCCTAACGTAACAGATATAACTGAAATTGCCCGTGCTGCAGAAGGAGCGGGAGCGGATGGTGTTTCGCTAATTAATACTCTGCTTGGAATGGCTATTGATGCAGAGAAGCGCAAACCGTTGCTTTCTACCGTAACTGGAGGTATGAGCGGTGCAGCAGTAAAACCTATTGCCTTGCGTATGGTATGGCAAGTAGCTAAGGCGGTAAACATTCCGGTTGTTGGACTGGGAGGAATTATGAGCTGGAGAGATGCGGTGGAATTTTTGTTGGCTGGGGCAACAGCTATCCAGATTGGTACTGCTAATTTCATCGATCCGGCAATTACGGTGAAGGTGGCTAATGGTATCAATGATTATTTGGAACGTCATGGTTATTCATCCGTGCGTGATATTATCGGAGCATTGGAAGTGTAATCCTGTGTTTTGAATTTTCTTTACATATTAAATAAACTATGCGTGTCGCAGAAGCTGTATTGTTTGTACTTTTTTTAAGAAGTTTGCAATAAAGTTGCTTCTAACGGCACGCATAATTATTTTGCCCTGATGTGATGGAGGACTTTTGAAAATGTAAATTATTTTTCTTCTAGTAAGTCGGGACGAAGACGTTGGGTGCGTTCCAAAGATTGTTGGAATTCCCATTCCCTGATTTTTGCTTCGTGTCCAGACAGCAAGATATCGGGAACTTTCCAGCCATTGTATTCGGCCGGTCGTGTATATACTGGTGGAGCCAGCAGGTTGTCTTGGAAAGAGTCGGACAGTGCAGACTGCTCATCAGAGATTACTCCCGGGATGATACGTACAATAGAGTCGGCAATGACGGCAGCAGCCAATTCGCCTCCGGTAAGTACATAGTCGCCAATACTGATTTCTTTTGTGATAAGGTGTTCTCGAATTCGGTAGTCAATACCTTTGAAGTGTCCGCACAAGATAATCAAGTTCTTTGCCATTGAAAGAGTATTGGCCGTTTTCTGGTTGAACTGTTCTCCGTCGGGAGTGGTGAAGATTACTTCATCGTAGTCACGTTCAGCTTTCAGAGCAGAGATGCAACGCTCAATAGGTTCTATCTTCATGACCATGCCGGCACATCCTCCAAAAGGATAGTCATCCACTCTGCGATAGCGGTCGTAAGCATAATCACGCAGGTTATGAATATGGATTTCCGCAATGCCTTTCTTCTGGGCACGATTCATGATAGAGCAGTTGAAGAACCCCTCTATCATTTCTGGTAAAACGGTGATAATGTCAATTCTCATAAGTCTCTTGTTATTTTTTGCAAAAGTACAAAGATTCCGTTGCACCACATACCTCAAGCCCCGACTATTTTCACTATTTTTGCAAGAAACATCATTTGTACGTTATGACAGAAATAGAAAGAATAGATCAGTTAAGAGAAGATCTTCATCTTCATAATTATAATTACTACGTTTTGAATGCTCCTGTCATCTCAGATAAGGAGTTTGATGATTTGATGCGTGAACTGCAAGAGTTGGAGGCCAAACATCCAGAACGGTACGATGAAAATTCTCCTAGTATGCGTGTGGGAAGTGACATCAACAAGAACTTTACTCAAATTGCTCATAAATATCCGATGCTTTCATTGGGAAACACTTATTCGCAGGCAGAAGTAACCGAATTTTATGAAAGGGTGTGCAAGTCGCTCAATGAAGATTTTGAGATTTGCTGTGAAATGAAGTTTGACGGAACTTCCATCTCACTTACTTATGAACATGGCAAACTAGTGCGTGCCGTAACTCGAGGAGATGGGGCGAAGGGGGATGATGTTACAGACAATGTAAAGACAATACGTACCATTCCGCTTAAACTTCATGGCGAAGGTTATCCTGACAGTTTTGAAATAAGAGGAGAGATTTTGATGCCATGGGAGGTGTTTGAAGAACTGAACCGAGAAAGAGAAAGTAGAGAGGAACCTTTGTTTGCCAATCCCCGGAATGCAGCATCTGGGACGCTCAAACTTCAGAACTCTTCGCAGGTGGCCGCTCGAAAGCTGGATGCTTACCTTTATTATATGCAAGGTGAGAGTTTACCTTGTGATGGGCATTATGAAAATTTGAAGGAAGCGGAAAAATGGGGATTCAAAATTTCCCCGATTACCCGTAAGGTGCACTCTCTTCAGGAGATTTTCGATTTTATCAGCTATTGGGATGTGGAACGTAAGAACCTTCCTGTGGCAACCGATGGGATTGTGCTGAAGGTTAACTCTTTACGTCAGCAGAAGAACTTGGGATATACGGCCAAGTCGCCACGTTGGGCCATTGCTTATAAGTTTCAGGCAGAACAGGCATTGACCAAACTGCTCAAAGTGACTTATCAAGTAGGTCGTACAGGGGCGATTACTCCAGTTGCAAATTTAGAGCCTGTGCAATTGTCTGGAACGATAGTCAAACGTGCTTCTTTGCATAATGCTGATATTATATCTTCGCTTGATTTACATCTTGGCGATAGTGTATATGTGGAAAAGGGAGGTGAGATTATTCCTAAGATAACAGGCGTGGAACCTTCTATGCGTATTCCTGGTAGTGAGAAAGTTACTTTTATCACGCATTGTCCGGAATGTGGCAGTAAATTGGTAAGGTATGAAGATGAAGCGGCACATTATTGTACTAACGAGACCCAATGTCCTCCTCAGATTAAAGGAAAGATAGAGCATTTCATCAGTCGTCGTGCGATGAACATTGAAGGCTTGGGCCCGGAAACGGTTGATTTGTTCTACCAGGAAGGGATGATACAAAACGTTGCCGATTTGTATCAACTCAAGGCTAAAGACATTGCACGTCTGGAAAGGTTGGGCGAGAAGTCTTCCGAAAATATTCTTCAAGGGCTGGAACGGTCGAAAGAGGTGCCGTTTGACCGTGTGCTCTTTGCTTTAGGTATTCGTTTTGTAGGGGAAACGGTAGCCAAAAAACTTTGCCGTGCGTTCCCATCTATTGATTTGCTTTCGGGGGCTTCTTTAGAGCAGCTTGTGCAAACGGATGAAATCGGTATCCGAATAGCACAAAGCATCCTGCTTTATTTCTCTGACGAAAAGAACCGTTGCTTGGTAGAGCGCTTGAGAGAGGCTGGGCTGAAAATGGAAGCCGATGCAGAAGACCGTAGCGGCTATACCGACTTGCTTGCCGGTAATTCTATTGTAATCAGCGGCGTGTTCCAACATCATTCGCGTGATGAATATAAAGCTTTGATTGAAAAGCATGGAGGGAAGAATGTGGGAAGCATCTCTAAGAAGACATCTTTTATATTGGCAGGAGATAATATGGGCCCTAGTAAGCTGGAAAAAGCAGAGAAGTTGGGTGTCCGGATTGTCAGTGAAGATGAATTCCTACAGATAATTGGAAACAAATGACTTTTTTTGACATGATAGATTGTTTGAGGTAAAAACAGATGATTTTATTATCAAAGAACAGAAAAAGGTGATAATTTTGCATTGCGTATAATACATACAGAAAACTTATGATACGAAAAAGACTCAAAGGTATGGGAGTGGCACTAATTACTCCCTTTAACGAAGACGGTAGTGTAGACTATGATGCATTGGTAAGACTGGTGGAATATCAGGTACAAAACGGCACCGACTTTTTATGTGTGCTGGGCACTACAGCCGAAACTCCGACACTGACCGTGGAGGAAAAGAAGCAAATCAAAAATACTGTAATTGAGCGTGTAAACGGAAGGGTACCAATTCTTTTGGGTATTAGCAGCAATTGCACGCAGACTGTTGTTGACACTTTGCGAAATGATGACTTTACAGGAGTGGATGCTGTACTGGTAGCGGTACCATATTATAACAAACCTTCTCAAGAAGGTATATACCAGCATTATAAAGCGATTGCTGAAGCTAGCAAACTTCCGGTTGTGCTTTATAATGTTCCAGGACGTACAGGAGTGAACATGACAGCCAGCACAACTCTTCGTCTGGCTCGTGATTTTGATAATGTCGTGGCCATCAAAGAGGCTTCTGGCGATATCACACAGATGGATGACATTATCAAGAATAAACCGGAAAACTTTGATGTGATTTCGGGAGATGACGGCATTACTTTCCCTTTGATTACTTTAGGGGCAGTAGGGGTAATTTCTGTGATAGGAAATGCTTTTCCTCGTGAATTCAGCCGTATGACTCGTCTGGCATTGGCTGGTGATTATGCTAATGCTTTGACTATCCATCATAAATTTACTGCACTGTTCAAACTTTTGTTTGTTGATGGTAATCCTGCTGGTGTAAAGGCAATGTTGAATATGATGGGAATGATTAAGAACCGTTTGCGTTTGCCGTTGGTTCCTACTCGTATTACAACATTCGAAGAAATGCGTCGTATTTTGGAAGAACTTAAAGTGAAATTATAATATTTCAGGGGTAAAACAGAAGACCTCCCATACTTTTTCAAATAAAAGTTTGGGAGGTCTTTTATGCTTTTTAAAGAAGTGTAGACTATGGAAAGGAGTTAGACTGTTTCAAATAGATACATTTCTGATGGAAGAGTGCGCTTTAGTGCTGTAACTTTCAGGTCTTTACCTACAATAATTTGTTTTTCTTTCAGCGCAATTTCCACTGTTTTTAAAGCTAAGTCAGGGTGGTTATTGTCTTTACTCAGATGGCAAAGCCACAAATGTTTTAGCTTTGGGGGGAGTTCGCTGGCAAGATAATTTGCCATCTCATGGTTGCTCATGTGTCCATTAGGACCGGCAATTCTTGCTTTCAGATGTTGTGGATAAGGTCCCATCTGCAACATGTTCTCATCGTAATTTGCTTCTAAAATAAGATAATCAGCTTTTTGAATATATTGTTTCGCTGTCTCTGTAAGATGTCCTATATCTGTGAGAAAAGAAAAAGTCAGCCCACCTATTTCTATGCAATATCCTACATTGTCGGTTCCGTCATGTGGCACTTCAAAAGGAGTGATGCGGAAATCCTCCAGTTGCATTGTCTCTTCCTTTTCTACAAACCGTTTGGACTCTTGGCTCAGTTTCTCCGTCATGCAATAGCTGCGGTTAATGCCAAAATGGATTTCGGGAGTTGTATAGATAGGAATATGGTGCTTGCCTGCCAAGTGTCCTACAGCCTTGATATGGTCGGCATGGTCGTGTGTTACAAACACCGCCTTGATAGTTTCAAGAGATAGAGTATGGTCTTTGCAGATTTTCTTGATAGTTCGGATGCCTACTCCTGCATCAATAAATATGCCGTATGTTTCTGTGCCGAGATAATAACAGTTTCCACTGCTGCCACTTCCCAGACTCATAAATCGTATTTTCATTATTATATTGTCATTTTAATTTAGAGTGATTACAAATATACTACACCTTAATTCCGCAACACTTTTTATAAGATAAAATTAAAGCACTGAGTGATAGTATATTACCCAGTGCTTTGCCATGTCAGAAGATTCA
>RCNI01000384.1_pt1 | contig 28211 bp, 30 predicted proteins | sample 2041151 | NCBI WGS metagenome assembly RCNI01 (sample SAMN09708214, study PRJNA481090) | feces metagenome | isolation source: feces | place: Antarctica: Albino Rookery | reverse complement strand
ATAATATACATTTGTTTATTTTATATGTACTTTTTCTGATTTCTTCCTCTAGCTATCTAACCATTTTTAGTGTATAATCTACTTATTAAGCAAAAATCGAGGTATCAATATGAAATTTATTCCCTTATTTTTTCTCTGCGTAAAAATGTTTGCTTTTATAAATAGCATGGCTATCTATTATTTCATCGGCAATATCCGCAGTATTCTCCAGGATAAAAAAGCTAATCCCCAGATGAAGCAGGTTATCTATGTTGATAAATCAGCACGAAGTTTTCTCCTATACATTCTTTTAAATATACTTTTCCTATTCTACTGTATTTATCTGATGTTTGATCCTCTTACCTGGAATGAGGGTTGTCTACTGCTCTTCATCGCAGCCTGGGAATCTTTTGCCGTACAAGCTCGTATTGATGGCGCCTGCATAGTCAGTCCCAGAGGCTTTGTTTATCCTTGTATCTGGGTGCGCTACCTTTGCTGTGGCTGTACCTTTTACATTCTCCTCCAGCTCTTTTACCGTATGTAAAAAAACGCTAGACGTAAGCTTACACTTCGTCTAGCGTTTTTATTTTTACGTATTGAGAATCAGTAGGAATTTATAAAAGCTTCTTTTCCTCATCCGCCAAAGCATAGGAGGATTGTCCAGCCTTAATATCCTTCGCAAAGCTACGATTATCCTCACGACCATAAATACTGGTCAGAATAATGCCGTCCTTATTTTCATCAGCCAAAAGTAAAGAATAACTCATTCTCCCGCCCATCGCTTCAAAGGCATCATAGCGTTCCAATTTTACAGTCTGCAGACAGCCACGCACCCTCTGACGCAAAGCACTATGCTTCTGCTGTAATTCAGCCAGTTCAGCCTGAGTAGCACGCAAATCAGTTAAGATTTCCGTCAGAACAGTATCAATATTAGCATCCTTACCATTGGTAAAGAAGTCGTATTTCTTTTTTAACGCCCCCTGCTTCTTATACAGGACAACGAGCAAAATAAGTAAAATAAATATTATTAAGCTTTCTATCAAAAAAATTATTGCAAGGTTATTACTTAACCATAAATTAAAAATTTCCATTTTTACCAATCCTTTTTATTTAAAAAACATACCCATAATAATTACGCATCCCAATGCAGGTAATAAATTAGCTATCCGTATATTTATTACCTTCAATAATTTTAAGCTGATGGCAATAATCAAAACGCCACCAGTAGCCGTTAATTCTCTTAAGATGCCCTCTGTTAAATAGGATTCTACCAAACCTGCTACCAAGGTAAAGCTTCCCTGATATACTGCGACTGAGATACCTGCCAAAAAGACACCTATACCCATATTAGCACTAAGAATAAGAGCAATAATCCCGTCCAAGGCCGCCTTAGCGTACAGGGTAGCGTAATCTTGAGCCAATGCATCTTGTAGAGCTCCGACAATAGCCATGGGTCCAGTACAGAAAAGAATGGAAGCGCTGATAAAGCCCTCAGCAATCTGCTGTACTGGAGAATTTTTTCCTTGGGCAAAATGCCTGCCCACCCATAGGCCTAATTTTTCTATTCCACGTTCTAGCTCCAGTATTTCTCCTAATAAAGCACCTGACACCAGACTACCAATGGTTAACAGAATATTTTCTGTTTGTAAAGCCATCTGTATGCCAATCACCAAAATACACAGACTAATAGCCTGCATGATGGTCTGCTGATATTTTTCTGGTAAGCCCTTTTTAAAGAAAAGTCCGATTAGTGCACCAACAAAGATCGCAGAAGCATTAACAATTGTGCCCCAACCGGTCATTTCACAATCCTCCTAAAATATTCTACACATTTAGTTTACGCGGTTGAACAGGAGTTATGCTTCCACCTGCTTCTTCCCTGTGCAACACCTCGTAAATTCTTTCCAGATCCTCTGCAGAATAATACTCAATTTCAATAGTACCACCTTGATGTCCCTCTTTATCCATGGCCTTGGGCACTACCTTTACCTTGGTCCCTAAAAGCTGGACTAAACGGTTTTGAAAATCCTGACAATACATATCCGGCTCCGGCTTTACCTTTTTCTTCTTCTCTTCCTTCTTATGGGCATCATCCAAGGCTTCAACAATCTCACGTACCACCTTAACCTGCTTACCAGCCTTTAATTGACGTACCACTTCTTCCGTAATACGGGAGCTCCAACCATTATCAATAATAGCCTGTGCCACCTCCAGCTGCTCCACCTGGAGCAGAGAAACTAATTGCTTAGCCTGACCCATAGTTAAAATACCTTGCCTGATGTATTCTTGGACCTGCGGTGCTAGATTAAGCAGACGCAAAATATTAGCTACCGCTGCTCTACTACGACCAACCTTAGCAGCCACCTGTTCCTGGGTCAGCTTAAATTCACTCATCAGGCGTTGAATACCCTGGGCCTCTTCCATTGGATTTAAATCATGCCTCTGAATATTTTCGATAAGAGCAATTTCCATCATCTCGGCTTCACTATATTCTCTTATAATGACGGGAACAGTTGTTAAGCCTGCCAGCTTAGCAGCTCGTAGTCTTCTTTCTCCCGCAACTACCTCATAGCCATGTCCCTGCTTCCGCACTACCAGAGGTTGAACAATGCCATATTCTTTAATAGAAGCAGCTAATTCCTCCAGCTTTTCCGTATCAAAGGTACGTCGTGGCTGAAAGGGATTAGCTTTTATCTTCTGTACAGAAATTTCTGTTTCTGTTGGTTGGTCATTTTCGTTTTTAGCTGCTGGCGCTATGTCCATAGGCGAAGGATTTTCGCCAAAAATAGCGCCCAAGCCCTTGCCTAAACCGCCTTTCTTACTCATCCTCAATCACCTCTTCTGCCAATTCCATATAAACCTGGGCACCCTTAGACTTATTATCATAGGCAATAACCGGTACTCCATGGCTGGGTGCTTCGCTTAAACGTACATTACGAGGAACAATAGTCTTATATAATTTGCTGGTAAAATATTTTTTTACTTCCTCCACTACATCCTGTGCCAAATTAGTACGCGCATCAAACATGGTCATTACCACGCCCTCCAGCTTCAGTGCAGGATTAAGATTACGCTGGACCAGCTGAATTGTATTCATCAGCATGGAGATACCCTCCAAAGCATAGAACTCGCATTGTACCGGAATAATAACAGAGCTGGCTGCGGTCAAAGCATTAATAGTTAATAACCCTAGAGAAGGAGGGCAGTCAATTAGCACATAGTCATAATTATGTTTAACCTTTGCTAAAACACTCTTTAATCTACCTTCCCTGTTCATTAATGAAACTAACTCAATTTCTGCACCGGCCAATTGAATATTTGCCGGCAAAACATCCAATCTATCATACGCAGTAGTTTTTATGGTTTCTGCTGCAGGAATATCATTAATCAAATTATCATAAATACTTTTCTTTATAATTCTTTTATCAAAACCAAAACCACTGGTAGCATTACCTTGGGGATCGCTATCCACCAGTAAAACTTTACGACCCTTGTTAGCCAGGCAGGCAGCTAAATTCACAGCGGTTGTCGTTTTACCTACACCGCCCTTTTGGTTAGCAATAGCAATTACCTTTACCACTTTTTTCACCTCTGTTTTGTATTTACATCCTTTTGTTAATTTTCTATCTTTCTATTTTAACACAATTACTAACATTCTTATACCTTGAAGCTGTGAAAAAATTGTTTCACGTGAAACATTGTCCTAAAAATTTCCCATAAAACTAAAATCAGCACTTGACAGCAAAAATATTTTTGAATTTACCCAAAATACCACTTAAAAAGTTATTAATTTTCTACTAGTTGTAAAAGACCTATGGCTTAGAATTACAAGTAGCTCCTAGATAAACACTATCTCTAATATAAATAAAAGCTATCGCAGTACGAAATTTTCTTACTCCGACAGCTTTATTTGTTATTCCAAGCTTATAAAATAATATTTCCGTTAGCATCAGCTTTTTTTGTAAACGCCAAAATAGCCTCAATCAGACTAACAAATGCAGGTATCCCCGTCCGACAGAAAATTAAATAAAGCACACCCATGGCAGTCTTTTTGGCATAAAATTTATGCACACCTAAACCACCTAAAAAGAAGGCTAAAAGAATATAAGCAATTTTATTAACCAGCCTTCCCTGTCCATCATGATAAATCGGCTTAAGTAAGACAACTATCTCCGTTGTAGATTCGTACACATCCACCACCATCCCCAGATGCGGTGTAAAATCTAAGGAACTGATGGGTACCTCCTTTAAGGAGCCGTCCCTCATACCTATTGCTACCTGACTATCAGTTATTTTTATGATTTTACCCATACAGTCTCCCCTTTTCTTAACAATACTCACTTCTATATTAATTATACACTTTTAAGCTGCTTAGGACAATTTAAATGACTATGACAAAAAATTTAGGAGTATATGAAGAATAGATGAAAAATAAAGACCTGATTTGTAATAAAAAAAATTATATGTTATGATGTTTCTGCAAATAAAGAAAAATGAAAGGACGAGATTTATGAAGAATTTATGTAAATTATTATTAGCTTTACTAGTCTTTACTGCTTCCATCTGCGCCCCTCTGGGTCTAGCCTCCGCTGCCAGCTCAAGCCATGCAGCAACTCCTACAGCTGAAATAGCTGCTCCTAAAATCTGTGCTTTAATTATTGGCGACCCCGCCGTAAAAACTAAGGACTTTATGGAAAGAACCGAAAAATATCTCAATGAAGATTTGGATATGAATAAATATCAAAAGGTAGCTATTGGAACTGATATCCAAAGCTTATACCAGCAGTATTGGTTCGAAAAAGGCTTTTTAGAAGAACAGCCCCTGACCAAAGAAGATTTGACAGCTTTTGTTAAATTCTCCGGCTATGACCGTTGTCTATTCCTGATAATGCCCGATCCTTCCATGGAAAAAACTAAGGTGGCTTCTGCCTGGTATGGTTTTTCTGAAAATAATCGTGCTTCCATTGAATTAAATGCTTTTTTAGTTGATCAGGAAAAGGTATTAAAGATTATCAATATTACCAAGGATAGCAGCTCTTCCGCTAGTGAGCTGAGTGCTAAACGTGGCGCCTATACTAAATGTATTAAAGAAATTGCGAAAGAATTAGTTCCCCAGATGTTCCACTAAGCATTTCTAAAAACTAAAGCCCAATGTTTCACGTGAAACATTGGGCTTTTTTATGTTATTTGACTATTTTAGGTTTTTTAGTATTCTTAATCCTCACATTAATAACCACATCCTCACCCTCCACAGAATGTTCCATCTGCACAGGAATGCCTACATTCTTAATGGAATTAACAACCTGTTTAATGCTGTTCAAATAAATACGGACATCATTAACAATAATCTGCCGTTTCTTTTTTTCAGGAGCAGTAACCTCTAATAATCTTTCAATATATTGCTCTGTCTGGCGTACATTGTAATTATTTTTAATAATTACCTGTAAAGCTTGTAGCTGTCTTTCTTCCGTCTTTAAACGCAATAAAGCACGAGCATGGCGTTCGCTTAAATCTGCAGACCGTAATAGCTCTCTCACCTTATCACCCAAGCGCAGTAAACGCAATTTATTGGCAATAGTGGATTGCTTTTTACCTACTCTGGCTGCCATAACCTCCTGCGTAAGCTTAAACATCTGCATCAGACGCTCGTAGCCTTCCGCTTCTTCAATATAGTTTAAATCCTCACGCTGAAGATTCTCAATTAAGGCAATTTCAGCAATCTGTTGAGAAGTGTATTCGCTGATAATAACAGGTACTTCCTTTAATCCTGCCATTTTAGAAGCACGCCAACGGCGTTCACCAGCAATAAGCAGATAAGTATCATTTTCTGCCGGAGCTACTAACATGGGCTGTAATACCCCATATTCCCCAATAGAGGCGGCTAATTCCTCCAATCCCTCTTTTTCAAAAACCTTGCGTGGCTGATAGGGATTGGGAAAGATAGCATTTATATCAACCTGTACTACCTTCACCTCATGCACGGGGTTAGCATTTTGCATTGCTTCAAAGCCTGTATCTAATACAGAAAATCCATCATCAACGAACATCTTGCACCTCCATTACTTACTGCCCAGTGGTTGTTTTTCAGGAGTACCTGCCTTACGGGGATATTGTCCTGGAGTAACCTTAATCTTGGAAATTCTGACAATCGCCCTACCATCATCCAGTCCGGGTAATTTAACCTCTTCCGCACTAAGCAGCTTACCACCTAAAATCTTTACGGCTACCCGTCCCTCTTCAATTTCTTCCACAAATTTACTCCCCTTGAGAGCAATAAAATAGCCGTCCTTTTTTACCAGGGGCAGGCAATATTCTGCTAAAACGCTTAAACGGGCTACTGCACGTGCCGTAACCAGATCGAAATGTTCACGGAATTTTTTATTACGTCCAGCATCTTCAGCCCGCAAATGTTCACAGGAAATATTCTCCAGACCTAGCTCTGCAATAACTGCTTCTAAAAACTTCAAGCGCTTTCCTAAGGAATCAATTAGTGTTACCCGCAGGGAAGGACAATAGATTTTCAAAGGTATTCCAGGAAAACCTGCACCCGTCCCTACATCGGCCAGGGTTTTACCAGGAAAAAGCTTTTCATCGTAAGCCATAAGAGAATCGATAATGTGCTTAACTGCTACCTCTTCAGGTTCAGTAATAGCAGTTAAATTCATAACTTTATTAGTTTCTATGAGCATTGTATAGTATTTATTAAATTGTTCTAATTGTATAGGAGAAAATTTCAAGTCAGCCTCTGCACCCTTAGCCGCCAAAATCTCTGCAAATTCCATTATTCCTGTTCCTTTCGACGTTTAACCTCAAGAGCAATCATCAAAACATTTACATCGGCAGGAGAAACACCACTAATACGGGAAGCCTGACCAATGGAGGTAGGCCTTACCTTCTCCAGCTTTTCTGCAGCCTCGGAGGATAACTCCTTAATTGCGTGGTAGTCCACATCGTCAGGAATCTTTTTGTTTTCCAGCTTCAGTGCTCTTTCCACCTCTTGGCGCTGTTTGGTAATATAACCCTCGTATTTGGCGAAGATTTCTGTCTGTTCTGCCACGGGAGCACTAATTTCCGGCAGGTCAAAGGCCTCCTGCAGCTTAGCATAGGTTACTTCCTTACGGCGAAGCAGTTCAAAAAGCTTCGTACCACTCCGTAGAGGTGCCGTTCCCATAGCCGCCAGCTTAGCATTAGTTTCCTCATTGGGAGACAGGCTCAGTTTATTCAATTTCTGAAGAGTTCTCTCCAAAGCACTTCTCTTTTCAGTAAAGCGTTCATAGCGATAATCATCAACCAAACCCAAAGCCCTACCCTTTTCGGTTAAGCGTAAATCAGCATTATCCTGGCGGAGCAGTAAACGATACTCAGCACGGGAGGTCATCATTCGATAGGGCTCATTGGTACCCTTAGTAACCAGGTCGTCAATCAGAACACCAATGTAGGCTTCATCTCGACGCAAAACAAAGGGCTCCCGACCGTTAATTTTATTCATAGCATTAATACCTGCCATCAGACCCTGGGCAGCAGCCTCCTCATAGCCACTGGTACCATTGGACTGACCGGCACTAAAAAGGCCGCTAATGGCTTTATGCTCCAGATTGGGCTTTAACTGTAAGGGATTCAGGCAGTCATAGTCAATAGCGTAACCGGCACGCATCATCTTGCAATTTTCCAGGCCGGGAATAGTTCGCATAAACTGTAACTGGATATGAGCCGGCAAGGAAGAGCTCATACCCTGGACGTACATCTCATTAGTATGGGTCCCCTCCGGTTCAATGAACAGCTGATGTCTTTCCTTATCTGCAAAACGAACCAACTTTGCTTCAATGGAAGGGCAATAACGAGGACCGACACCCTCTATCATGCCATTGAACATACCGGACAAATGGAGATTATCACGAATAATCTTATGGGTATCCGCATTAGTATAGCTCAACCAGCAGGGTACCTGAGTACGGGTGGTAATATCACTAATAAAGGAGAAATTGCGAACCTCCTCATCGCCGTACTGGGGCTCCATTTTATTATAATCCAGACTACGTGCATCCACGCGGGCAGGGGTACCGGTTTTAAAGCGCATCAGCTCCACCCCATGCTCCAGCAGGGATGAAGACAGCTTGGTAGCACTACGCAAGCCGTTGGGTCCACATTCATAATTAACCTGACCATATACAATACGGCCACGCAGATAAGTACCAGTAGCTAAAATGACACATTTAGCTTCAAAAATCTCACCAGTTTCTGCTTCAATACCCACAACCTGTCCATTTTCTACCAACAGCTTATCCACCATCAGCTGTTTTAATTCCAAATTAGGCTGATTTTCGATAACCTGCTTCATCAGGGTAGTATAGAAGGGCTTATCCTCTTGCGCACGCAGAGAATGTACAGCATATCCCTTACCTGTATTCAACAAGCGCATCTGAATGCAGGCCTTATCCGCATTAATCCCCATCTGCCCACCTAAGGCGTCAATTTCACGTACTAATTGTCCTTTTGCGGAACCACCAATGGATGGGTTGCAGGGCATTAAGGCTACATTGTCCAGAGACAAGGTTGCCAAAAGAGTTTTACCACCTAAACGGGCTGCTGCCAAAGCAGCCTCTACGCCTGCATGACCAGCACCGACAACAACTACATCAAAACTATCTGTAATATATCCCATTTTCTCTCAATCCTAAAAATTTATTTACCAATGCAGAAGCGGGAAAAAATTTCGTTAATAATTTCGTCCTGTACTGCATCACCAGTTATTTCTCCCAGCAGGTCAATAGCATTGCGCACATCAATAACAATGCAATCATAGGGCAGCATAGCCTCTGCTGCTGCTACAGCATCCTCTAGGGAAGCCAAGGCTTCTCTTAAAAGCTGCTCATGACGGGCATTTTGTACATATACACCATCACTCAAGGCACCCTCACTACCATACACATAATTTTTCAGCCAGGCAGTAAAGGCATCCAGACCGGCGGTGGTCTTGGCAGAAAGGGCCATTACCCTCTCTTGTCCAAAGCGCTTCTGGAGCTGGACTAAATTAGCGTCCACATCCTTGTCGCTCTTATTTACTATTATAACACAGGGCTTACTTTCTGCAGCCTGTAAAATTTCCTCATCCTCTGCAGTTAAGGGCTCACTACCATCAACTACACAAATTACCAGCTCGGCCTTCTGTAATAATTCCTTACTTTTTTCCACGCCGATCTGTTCTACAAAATCATCCGTCTGACGAATACCTGCCGTATCTGCCAATACCAGGGGAACACCATCTAAAAGCAGCTGCTCTTCGATAACATCACGGGTTGTACCTGCATATTCAGAAACAATAGCCCTCTCCTCCTTCAGGAGTGCATTGAGCAGGCTGGATTTACCTACATTAGGACGACCTACAATCGCTGTTCTCAGACCCTCTCGCAGAATCTTACCCGTGTGAGCATGGGCTAAAAGCTTTTCCATTCCCTCACAAACAAAATTAATACTCTTTTTTACCTCGCCAAAGGTAATTTCCTCAATATCCTCTTCCGGATAGTCGATAACGGCCTCCAGATTAATAATAACGTCTAAAAGCTCCTTACGCAGGCCACGCAGAGCATTAGCCAGCTGTCCTTTCTGTTGACGCACTGCCAGCTTCAGAGAAGCCTCACTCCGGGAACGGATAATATCCATAACCGCTTCAGCCTGAGTCAAATCAATACGGCCATTCAAAAAGGCTCTTTTGGTAAACTCACCCGGCTCCGCCGGACGAGCCCCTGCCTGATAGGTCAGGGTTAAAATTTTTTGGAGGGATTGAAGACCACCATGGCATTGAATCTCCACTACATCCTCTGCCGTGTAGGAACGAGGTCCAGCCATATAGACAGCCAATACTTCATCAACTAAGCTTGCATCAAAATCATAAACATGTCCATATACCAGGGTATTGGGTGCGTATGCCCCTAATTTTTTACCGGCTGCAGCTTTAAACAGCTTTTCACCTATAGCAAGGGCCTCTGTACCGCTAATACGGATTATACCAACGGCACCTTCGCCCAGGGCAGTTATTACTGCACTAATGGTATCTTCTGCCATTTCGGTTCAACCTCCTCTAAAAGATAAACCCAGTAATAATTTACTGGGTTTAGAATGTCTTATTTCTTTAATTCGATCACTACATGACGATGAGGCTCATCACCCTCACTCAAGGTAGTTACGCGACGGTCATTTTGCAGGGCCATATGAATGATTTTTCTTTCATGAGGATTCATAGGCTCCAAAGCAACTCTTTCACCACTACGTTTTACCTTATCAGCTAAACGATAAGCCAAACGATTCAAGGTTTCGATACGACGCTCACGATAATCCTCCACATTAATGATGACGCGGATGCGATCAGCGCTATTTTTATTAGCTACCAGATTGGTCAGATATTGAAGGGAATCAAGAGTCTGGCCATGCTTGCCAATCAAAATACCCATATCGTCACCATGAAGCTTAAAGGTAACACTGCCGTCGCCCTTATTAATGAATTTCTCCATGACAACTTCAATCTTCATAGCAGTAAATATTTTTTGTAAAAATTCCTTAGCCTTGACAATGCCTTCATCATTTACTACGAATTTCTTCGGTTCACGGGCGGGTTCCTTAGTTTCAGGAACAGCAGCAGCTACAGGAGCTGCTACCGACTCTGCTTCAACTGCTTCCTCTACAGCAGGAGCAGGCTCTTCTATTGCTTCAATCACTTGGGTTTCTTCTTCCTCCGGGACGCTTACTGCAGCTTCCTTTACAGTAACACGCACTTTGGCATCCTTGGCAAAGAAACCAAATACGCCTTTTTTGCCTTCTTCCAAAACTTCAATTACTGCTTCAGCCTCAGTAACATTTAGTTCCTTCAGTGCAGCGGCAACGGCTTCATCAACACTTTTGCCTGTTTTTTCAACAAAAGCCATCTTGAACACCCCTATTTATACTTATTTAGATTTAACATTATCCATCATTGCCTGTTGAGCAATTTGCATAATATTCATTACTACCCAATACAGAACCAGGCCAGCCGGGAAAGTAAAACTGATATAGCCGATGAACAAAGGCATGAAATATAACATCATCTTGCCCTGTGCACCACCGGTTTCAGGCATAGTCTGTTTAGATTGAATGAAAGTAGTTACAACGGAAAGAATCGGTAAAATATACCAGGGATCCGGATTGGAAATGCTCTCCATCCATAAGAAGTTAGCAGGGCCTGCATAATGGAAATCACGAATGCCATAGAAAATACCAATCATGATAGGCATTTGTACGAGTAAAGGCAGGCAGCCGGCCAACGGATTAACGCCTTCAGTTTTATAAAGATTAGCCAACTCCAAGTTCATACGTTCCTTGTCGTCCTTATACTTGGTTTGAATTTCTTTCATCTTAGGCTGAATTTTCATCATACCCTTAGTAGACTCAATTTGCTTTTTGGTCAAAGGATACAATGCCAATTTAATAATAACAGTCATGATAATAATTGCCAGGCCATAATTGGGTACGCCTAAGCTTTCAGTAAGGCTATAGAGAATCATTAAAGCCTGTTGCACAATTTCACTAAGAAAATCCAAGATATCACTACTCCTTCAACAAGAAAATAAACTCTTTATGATGTAAACCTATTTATTTAACAGGATCATAGCCACCAGGATGGAAAGGATGACATTTAGCCAATCTCTTAATTGTTAGCCAAGTACCTTTGACTGCTCCTTTTTTCCGCAGAGCTTCAATAGCATAAGCCGAACAGGTTGGGTAAAACCTACAAGTAGGTGGAAATAATGGTGAAATAAAAATTTGATAAAATCTAACAAATAGAATCAAAATTTTAGCCATTTTATTTACATCCTTCTTATTCTTTCAAAAGTCCTGCCCGTTTAGCAAGTCTAAAAAAAACGCGTTCATAAGTCTTAATATCTGCCTTCGTTAATTTACGACGAGCAACCCATACGATATGCTGCCCTTCCTTTAACTCCAACTTATGCTTACGAAATACCTCTCGCATAAGTCTTTTGACATGATTACGAACTACGGCACAGCCCAGCTTCTTGCCTACAGCCAGACCAATTTTAATATCAGTCCCCTGCTGGGGCAGAATATAGAAAACAGACATTCCATCAACAACGGAACGTCCTTTACTGTACACGATTTGAAAACTTTTCTTTGATTTTAAACGATTAATTTTTTGGAATGAAAATAATTTTTCTTGCATAAAATGCACACCTGCCCGCATGGAAAAAATAGGCCACTTACGCGGCCTATTCTATAATGTTATGCAGACAATTTCTTTCTGCCTCTAGCACGTCTTCTTTTGAGAACTTGACGACCGCCCAAAGTTGCCATTCTTTCTCTGAAACCATGGGTTCTTTTTCTTCTAAGATTGTTAGGTTGAAAAGTACGTTTCATTAAGTATTCCCTCCTTCACCGCGAATTCTTACCAAATTCTATACTTATGATTTGATAGCCATATAACCTTCTCGTCCCCGGATAAATACCGAAGACACCTTGAAAAAGCCCTGCTCCAGCCAGCCTTTTTCGGGAAAAATCGCAAAACTACAGCAGTACAAGGTATTACTGACTTATTATATTTGAAAATAAAATTTACGTCAAGTAAAAAAAAGAGAAATCAGGAACAAATTACTGCTTTTCTACATATTGCGTAAAAAAAAAGAAAAAATTGCCAACTTATCCACAGTCTGATAGAATAAGATGTGGATAAGTCTGTATTTTTGCAAGATTATTTTCATGTGGCACAAGCTGGCCCCAGGTCTGTACTGCCGTGTTATTTTTATTTTATGAGAAAGGATGTTACTAGATGAACACCTACGATTTAGCCGAAATCTGGATAAAATTCACCGAGAAGTTCAAAGAGTCCTCCAGTGAAAAGGTCTACGATGTTTACATCAAGCCTATTATTCCTCTAGAGGTTACTGATACCTACTATAAAGTTGCTGTAAAAAATGTTTTCTTCAAAAAAATGATTGAGGACAACCATGCAGCCGTTATCGAGGGTATCCTGTCAGGTATTATGAACAAGAAAATCTCTCTGATTATTGAAACCATGGAAGAAGCTCCCCCCAAGGAGGAAATTCCCTCCGTCAAGCCCATTGAAGGAGGAGCCAAGCCCCTATTTACCGATGAAAAAAATGAGGCTAATGACCAGGAAGAAAAAAGTAATTTAAATCCTAAATACGTCTTTGAAAACTTTGTTATTGGTAACTCCAACCGTTTTGCTCATGCTGCAGCCCAGGCTGTTGCCAATGACCCGGCCCACAAATACAACCCTCTTTTCCTGTATGGAGGTGTTGGCTTAGGCAAAACCCACTTAATGCATGCCATCGGCAATCGTATTAAACAGAATGACCCGCGTATGAAGGTTTTGTACATTACCAGTGAAAAATTCACTAACGAAATTATCAACTCCATTTATAACAAAACTACGGAAGCTTTTCGTCAAAAATATCGTAATATCGATTGTCTGATCATTGACGATATCCAGTTCTTAAAGGGTAAGGAACAAACTCAGGTGGAATTTTTCCACACCTTTAATGCCCTCTACGATGCGAATAAACAAATCATTATTTCCAGTGACCGTCTGCCCAAGGAAATTGAAACCCTGGATGACCGCCTGCGGAATCGCTTTGAAAAGGGCTTGACCGCCGATGTCCAGCCGCCCGACCTTGAAACACGTATTGCTATTTTGCGCCAAAAGGCCGCCAGCGACAATATCGAACTCCCCAATGATGTCCTCAATCTGCTGGCTACCAGCATTACCAGTAACATCAGAGAGATAGAAGGCGTCTACACCAAGGTCAATGCCTATGCTTCCCTGATGAACCAGCCGATCACCCTGGAAAATACCAAAAAGATTTTGGATGATTTAGGTAATGTCGTCCATGCTAAGCAGGTAACCTTTGAAAGTATCACCCAAACAGTGGCTGAACATTATCATATTAAAATGGATGAGCTGTTTACCAAGAAGAGAACACAAAATATTGCCTATCCCCGTCAGATAGCCATGTACCTCTGCCGTGAACTGGCCGATTTATCCTATCCTAAAATAGGTGAGCTTTTTGGTGGTCGTGACCATACGACAGTTATCCACGCCTACGAAAAAATTAGTAAAAAATCCAAATCTGATACGAAATTAAAAGCAGATTTGCAGGTTATTTCAGAAATTTTAAAGCAATAAAAAAGTTATCCACTTTTTCTGTGGATAATCCGCCTAAAAACTGTGGATAACTTTTAAGAAATGTTGATAGTTTTTAGGCCTGTAAATACTGTGCATAAGAAAAATGGCTTATCAACAGGTTTATCTACAGAGCTTAAAGCTAGTAAAATGCCCGCTTATAGCAGTTTTCCACAGTATCAACATGCATTATTACTACTTCGACTATCTTTTTTATAATATATATAATCATAAAACCTAAGGAGGTCTGTGTAAAAATGATTTTTACCTGTAATACAAACAACTTAAATAAAGCTATCCAGACAGTCCAAAGAGCTATTGTTTCCCGTCCCAGTACCCCCATTTTTTCCGGTATCCATATTAAAACAGTCAATGGCAATATCGTTCTTCATGCAATGGATCTGAATATGGCCATTTCCTGCACCATTGAAGGGAATATTGTGGAAGATGGTGAGATTGTAGTTTCTGCAAAACATCTTTCCGAGCTGGTAAGAAAGTTACCCAGCGAAAATGTAACCATCAGTAAAAATGTTACCAATAGTACTATTAAGGTTTTAGCTGGTAATTCTGAATATCAATTACTTTTAATGAATGAAGAGGATTATCCACAATTTCCTACTTTTAATGCTGATAAAACCATTACTATTAGCGATGAAAAAATTAAAGAGCTGATTAAAAAGACTATTTTTGCCTGCTCCAATGATGAATCCAGACCCTTATTTACCGGTATTTTAGTAGAAATTCAGGATAATAAGATTACCTTTGTTGGTACTAATACCCATCGTCTTTCCATTAAAACTATGGAACAATTAACTAATGAACCAATGAGTATGATTGTACCCGCTAAAGTATTAAATGAAATATATAAAAATCTTAATAGTGATGTTCCTGTAGATGTACAAATATCCTTACTGAATAATCAATTTATGGTAGTTATTGATAATATCGTAATTGTTTCTCGTCTGATTGAAGGTAAATTCCCTGACTATCGTCGAGTTATTCCGCCTCAGTTTGCTGTAAAAACCACTGTTAATATTAAGGAATTAGCTGGTGCCGTAGAACGTGTAGCGCTTTTCTCCACTGAAGGTGATTACAGCATTATCAAAATGAGTGTTGGAGCTAAGGAAATGACTATTACCTCCAGTAGTCCTGACGTAGGTACCGGTCGTGAGGTTATCAGCTGCCATACTGAGGGTGAGGATTTGAACGTAGCCTTTAATTCCACCTATATCCTCGATATTCTTAAAAACTTGGAAACTGAAGAAGCCACCTTCTCCATGAATACCTCCCTCTCCCCTGTTTGTGTTCAGGCTGAGGGTGAGGCCGATTACACTTATATCGTTACTCCCGTTAGAGTTGTATTTTAAAGGAGCTTAAAAATGGAAAAAGCAGAGGTTGCTATTACTACAGAATTTATTACAATGGATAAGCTGTTAAAATTTTCCGGTGTTGCCAGTACTGGTGGACAGGCTTTTATGCTGATTGAAGAAGGATTAGTGCGTTTGAACGGTGTACCCGTGCAGGAAAAACGTAAAAAGGTACATCCTGGCGATGTGGTTACCATTGACCAACAGGTAGAATTAACCGTGGTTGCTGAGGCAGAATGAAAATCCAGGCGCTGAATACCATTAATTTTCGTAATTATAGCAGCTGTACTCTTACCTTCCCCTCCATGATTAATGTTTTTTATGGGCAAAATGCCCAAGGGAAGACTAATTTACTGGAGGCCATGTTCTATGGGGCCTTTGGACTTTCCCATAGGACCTCGGCTGAGGAGGATTTAATGAAGTTGCACTGCCAGGAAAGCCTGGTCAGTCTGGCTTTTAGCAATTTTACCGGAGAGCATGAGGTAAGGATAAAAAAATACCTGCAGTCCGGCAGGCTGAAGAAGGAAATTCTTCTGGACCGGGTTAAGGTAAAGCCCAAGGAGCATTACGGGTCCCTGAATGTTGTTATGTTTTCTCCAGAGGATTTGCAGCTGGTAAAGGGCGAGCCGGCTCTGCGCCGCCGCTTTCTGGATATGCAGATTTCTCAGACTGATCCTGTTTACTATGATTTGCTGGTGAAATATAACCGGGTACTTTTACAGCGTAACCGTCTGTTGAAGGCTATCCGCGACGGTCTGGCACAGGTTAACCAGCTTTTACCATGGAATGAAGAATTCATCCGGCTGGCAACGGAGCTGGTTACCAAGCGGATGCAGGCTTTACAGAAATTATATGATATAGCTGGTGGTAATTATGCTTCTATCAGCAATAATAAAGAGCAATTAACAGTTAAATATGAACTGAAGTCTAATAATGGCGAATTACTCTATCCTGAGGAGGAGCTGGATTGGCCTAAATTTTATCGGGAGAAGCTGCTTGCCAGACAGCAGGTGGACATTGTTCGTGGTAATACGGGGCTAGGTCCTCATCGGGACGATTTACTTTTACTTTTGGACGGGCTTTCACTCCGGTCCTTTGGCTCCCAGGGGCAGCAGCGCAGCTGTGCTCTGGCTTTGAAGCTGTCCCAGCTGGAATATGTACGCCAGGAAATTGGTGAATTTCCTGTTTTATTACTGGATGATGTTATGAGTGAGCTGGATAATGAGCGGCGTTCTCATCTGCTGCAGTTTATTGACGGCAGGGTACAGACCTTTATTACGGTAAATGACCGGGAGCTGATACCGGATTTGGCGACAAATGCCTATTTTGAAATTGTCCAGGGACAGGTAAGAAGGGCTGAGCATGGAAGATAATTTTGAAGCGACTAAGAAAATTATCAAAAGAATTTTTGATGTGCAGCAGCGACAGGCTGGTAAAAGAGGAGCTCAGCTTGCCAAGGGTGTCAAGGAGGCTTATCTGCTGCACTTTTTGCAGGAGCATTGGGAGGAGATTTGTGGTCCTGCCTTAGCTAAGAACTGCTCCATTCTCAAATTACAGGGGCAGGTGCTTACTATCAGGACGGCTAATTCTCTTTTAGCCAATGAGCTGTTTATGATGAAGAAGCTCTTTTTGCAAAAAATCAATGCCTTTCTGTTGGGACAGGTGGTTGTCAAGGACCTGCTTTTTACAGCCACAGGCCAGGTTGAGCGCTATACTAGGCAGGAGGGGGAGGCTTTTGAAACTCCCCATATCGAGGTACACTCCTGGCAGGAGCGTAAATGTCCCCGCTGTGGTGCCAGGATGCACCAGGGCGATGAGTATTGTACGGTCTGCCAAAGACAGCTACATGAGGAATTAGAGCTGAAGCTGGGGGAAATACTGCGGCTGGAACCCTGGCTAACCTATGAAAATTGTCTTAATTACTACAAATGTGATAAAATAACATTTACGTCTGTTAAGGATCGTTTGAAAAATTTTTATTATGAACGGGTCAGACTGGGCTTTGCTGACGAGCAAGAGTGCCGTATGGCAGTGCTGTTTCTCTTGGGTGAGCATCCAGCTGAGATTGATGAAAAGTCTTATAATAATGCTTTAGAATATTTGCGGAGGAATCAATATGTATCTACATCTGGGCTCGGACTGTATGGTAAAAAATAGTGATATTATCGCTATTTTTAATTTACGCGATCCACAATCCACGATTTATAGGGACTATGTAGAAAAATATGGGGAGCAGTATGAAATTGTTGATATTGCTGAGCAGGAGGCTTATGCCAGCTGCATCCTGACGCAGAGGGTGATTTATTTGTCGGCGATTTCTTCTCTGACGTTGAAAAAACGTCTGGAAGAGGGCTGGAGCCGTCGTGATTTCGGTTGATTAAGGGAGTTTGGAGGTAAATATGGCGAATAATATTGATATTGAAGAAGCTACATCCGTCAATGGACAGTATGGTGCTGAGCAGATCCATGTCCTGGAGGGACTGGAGGCTGTACGTAAAAGACCTGCTATGTACATCGGTAGTACTTCTGCCCGTGGTTTACACCATCTGGTTTATGAAGTTGTCGATAATAGTATAGATGAGGCCCTGGCTGGTTATTGTGATGCTATCCAGGTAATAATCCATGCAGATAATAGCATTACCGTTAAGGATAATGGTCGTGGTATTCCGGTGGACATGATGAAAAAAGAGGGTAAGCCCGCTGTTGAGGTTATCATGACAGTGCTCCATGCCGGTGGTAAATTTGGTGATGGTGGCTATAAGGTTTCCGGTGGTCTACATGGTGTAGGTGTAACCTGCGTAAATGCTTTGAGTGAAGCCCTGGAGGTTGAGGTTTGTCGTGGTGGTAAGCGCTACGGCATTGAGTTTGCCAAGGGCAAAACCATTACTCCCCTCTATGTTAAGGGAGAAGCGGCAACAACCGGTACTACTGTGCATTTTAAGCCTGACGCTACTATTTTCTCCGAACTTGTCTACAGCTATGAAACTTTGAGAATGCGCATCCGTGAACTGGCCTTCCTGAATAAGGGGATTACCATTGGCCTGAAGGATGAACGTGGCGAGGGTAAGGAAGAATCCTTCCACTTTGGTGGCGGCATCATCGAATTTGTTGAATATATTAATAAAAACAAGGATAAAATTAATGATCCTCCGATTTATCTTGAGGGTAAGAAAAATGATATCATTGTTGAGGTCGCTATGCAGTATTGCGATACCTACAGCGAAAATATCTTTACTTATGTTAATAATATTAATACGGAGGAAGGCGGCACCCATTTAAGCGGCTTTAAAAAGGCTTTGACCAGGACCGTTAATTCCTATGCTCGTAAAAATAATCTGCTGAAGGAAAATGAGGATGCACTCAGTGGTGATGATGTCCGTGAGGGGATGACTGCCGTTATCAGCTTGAAGATTACCAATCCTCAATTTGAAAGCCAGACCAAAATCAAACTGGGTAATAGCGAGGTTATGCCCATCGTAGATAATCTCGTAGGAGATGCTTTATCTGAATTTATGGAGGAAAATCCTCAAATTGCTAAACGCATTGTAGATAAATCCATCATTTCTGCCCGTGCCCGGATGGCCGCTCGTAAGGCACGTGAGCTTACCAGGCGTAAGAGTGCCCTGGAAATTAGCAGCCTGCCCGGTAAGCTGGCCGACTGCCAGAGCCGTAATGCTGAGGAAACCGAGATTTATCTGGTCGAAGGCGATTCCGCAGGCGGTAGTGCTAAACAGGGCCGTGACCGTAAATTCCAGGCCATTCTTCCTCTGCGTGGTAAGATTTTGAATGTAGAAAAAGCACGTTTGGATAAAATTTTGAGCAGTGAAGAAATTCGTAATATGATTACCGCATTCGGCTGTGGTATTGGCGACGAATTTGATATTGAGAAGGCCCGCTATGGCAAAATTATTATTATGACAGATGCCGATGTCGATGGTGCCCATATCCGTACTCTGCTGTTAACCTTCTTCTACCGCTATATGCAGCCCCTGATTCGTGAGGGCCATGTCTTTATTGCCCAGCCGCCACTTTATTTAGTGCGTAAGGGTCAAAAGCATTTCTATGCTTATAGTGATGATGAGTTGCAGGAGGTATTGGATCAGGTTGGCCGTGAGAGCAATCCCTATGTACAGCGTTATAAAGGTCTGGGCGAAATGAATCCGGAGCAGCTGTGGGAAACTACTATGGACCCGGCAGGCCGTACTGTATTGCAGGTTCATCTGGAGGATGCAGCTGAAGCTGATAAGATTTTCTCCGTTCTTATGGGTGATAAGGTTGAGCCCCGTCGCCAATTTATCGAAGAAAATGCCCGCAAGGTACGTAATCTTGATTTGTAAGAGGTAAGAAGAATGGCTAAAATTAGAAAAAATCTTTCCGATGAGGAAATGTTACGTGGCTTTAGTGAAAATTTAACCTTTGAAAACGGCATGTATGCTGAAGAAAAGGTGGAAAAAAGAAAAATTAAAAATAATCAACCGGCAAAAAAAGAACTTTTGCTGCCGGAGGAAGCTCAGGAGCGCTTAAATCGTTTTCTCCTGGAGCTGAGCATGGAGTGGCTGAAAAATAAAAATGGCGACTGCGTGTGGAAGGTACTGAAGGAAGACGGCCAGATTGTGATTAAGCCGGTTTCCAATAAGAAAAAATAATGGCAGAGGCTATATGGCGGCTCCCCCAGCTGGGAGTGCGCTTTTTAGACGGAAGTACTGACGGCTTAGGGCAGCTAGTAGTGGCAGGAGGTCGTGCTCCAGCACTGGACTGGCTACGTCAGGCTGCTATGGTCAGAAAGATTTACTGTGCTGACAGGGGGATTGAGGTCTGCATACGGGCCGGTCTACAGGTGGAGGAGCTGTACGGGGATGGTGACAGTGGATCTGCCGCTGCCTATGCACAGGCCATGGCGGCTGGAACCAGGGTGCATCGCTATCCGCCAGCTAAGGATGATACGGATTTACAGCTGGTTTTGCAGTGTCTTCCCAAGAAGGCTGTACTTTGTAGTGGTGTCTGGAGTGGTCGTTTTGACCATTTGTATAGTAATATTTTTTCACTGCTCAGCTATAAGCTGCGGGAGCAGGTACGGGTATGCCTGGCTGATGAGCGTGAGGTAATGGTTTTACTGTCGGCCGGTGAGGCGGTGGAGCTGTCCTTTAAAAAGCAGCCCCTAGCACTTTCATTGCTGCCGCTTACCCCTACTACGCAGGTCAGTTTGACAGGTGCCCAGTGGCCTCTTCAGCAGGAGGAGTTGACCATGCTCCATCCCTATGCTATCAGTAATGTGCCGGAGCAGCAGTGCAGCTGCAGCTGTATTACCGGTGCCTTGGGTCTGTATATGTCCTTTGCAGAATAAGAATAAAGGGGGAGTTTATATTTTGGAGCAGATGCTTGGTGATTTAGATCTGGCAATGTTTCTTTTTCTTGCCATATCCGGTTTTATTGCGGCTTTTATTGATGCCAGTGTTGGTGGTGGCGGCTTGATATCCACTCCTGCACTTCTGGCTTTAGGCCTACCGGTGCCCATGGCCTTGGGCACTAATAAGCTGGCTGCCTCCATGGGCGCTTTGGCCAGCTTCCTGTCCTTTTGGCGGGCGGGCAAGATTAGCCGGAAAATGGCTTTAAGCTTTATGCCAATTTCAGCCATCGGTTCCGCATTAGGTGCTTATGTGGTATATCTACTGCCGGAGGCTCTGATGAAGAATATCATTGTTACGCTTCTGGTAATCGTTGCCATTTATACCTATCAACGTAAGGATTGGGGCGATACGGGTACGATAAGTAAGCTGGGACTGGGTGCTTTGCTGGGTTCTGCTGCGATGGCTCTGGGTTTGGGCTTCTATGATGGCTTTTTTGGACCGGGAACGGGCTCGTTCTTAATTTTTGGCTTTTTATTTTTAGGCTTTGATTTTGTTACGGCCGCGGGAAATGCCAAGGCCTTGAATTTTGCCAGTGGTATCGGAGCGCTGGCCTCTTTTGCCTATAGTGGCTCCGTAATCTGGAGCTATGGTCTATTAATGGGTATTTTTATGATTGCCGGAGCCCTGGCTGGTTCCAGACTGGCTATTAGAAAGGGTGCTGCTTATGTGCGTCCCCTCTATCTGCTGGTAACCACTGTTTTAATCGGCAAGCAGGTATACGAAATATTATTTAAGTAATAGGGAGCAGGATATAGCTATATGTCCTGCTACTTTTGTCCATGGGTGCTTCTGGATTTACGCCTCATAGTAATATGACCTGAGATGTGTTATAATATAAAGTGGTTAAAAATTTTTATAAAACGTAAAAAAATTGGTCGATTGACGTAATAAATTTAGTGAAGGGTGATAAAGTGGATTTAGAAAATAATGGCGGTAAGGTTTTACCGGTCTACATTGAAGAAGAAATGCAAAAATCCTACATCGACTATGCGATGAGCGTAATCATTCAGCGTGCGCTGCCCGATGTACGCGATGGTTTGAAGCCTGTTCATCGCAGAATTTTATACGCTATGCAGGAGGCTGGCATGGCCTCCAATAAGCCCTATAAAAAATCTGCCCGTATTGTCGGTGAAGTTTTAGGTAAGTATCACCCCCATGGTGATTCTTCTGTTTATGAGGCTATCGTACGTCTGGCTCAGGATTTTTCCACCCGTTATCTGATGGTTGACGGCCATGGTAACTTTGGTAGCGTAGATGGTGATAGCGCGGCAGCAATGCGTTATACGGAAGTACGTATGGCGAAAATTTCTGAAATGATGCTGGAGGATATCGAAAAGGAAACGGTTGATTTCGTTCCCAACTACGATGAATCCTTAAAGGAGCCCAGTGTTTTACCGGCGAAGGTACCGGCTCTGCTGATTAACGGTAGTGCAGGTATCGCTGTCGGCATGGCTACGAATATTCCTCCCCATAATCTGGGTGAGGTTGTTGATAGTCTGGCTATGCTGATTGACGATCCTGATGTGGAAATTGCTCAGCTGATGACGGCCATCAAGGGTCCTGATTTCCCCACCGGTGCTGCTATTTTAGGTACTGATGGTATCCGTAGTGCTTATACTACCGGCCGTGGTGTTGTGAAGATTCGTGCCAAGGCAGAAATTGAACCCATGAATAAGGGCAAGCATCGCATCGTGGTCAGCGAAATTCCCTACCAGGTTAATAAGGCGCGTTTAATCGAAAGCATTGCCCAGCTGGTTAAGGATGGCGTAGTAGAGGGCATTACCGATTTACGTGATGAGTCCGACCGTCGTGGCATGCGCATTGTCATTGAGCTGAAGAGTGATGCCGTTCCCGATGTGGTTCTGAACCAGTTGTATAAGCATACCCAGCTGCAGAACTCCTTTGGCATTATTATGCTGGCGCTGGTTAATGGACAGCCCCGTATTTTGAATTTGAAACAAATTTTGGAGCATTATCTGGACCATCGTAAGGATGTTATTACCCGTCGTACCCGTTACGAATTGGGTAAGGCCAAGGATAGGGCTCATATCTTAGAGGGCTTGAAAATTGCTCTGGATAATCTAGATGCAGTTATTACTACCATCCGTAGCAGTGCCAATGCGGAAGAGGCAAAAAATGCTTTAATGGCTAATTTTGCACTCAGTCCCCGTCAGGCACAGGCTATTCTGGATATGCGTCTGCAGCGTTTGACTGGTCTGGAAAGAAAGAAGATTGATGACGAATATCTGGATGTTCTGGAAACTATCGACTGGTTGGAAAGCGTTTTGGCAGATGAGCATAAGGTGTTGAATATTATCAAGGAAGACCTGCTGGAGATGAAGAAGAGATTTGGCGATGACCGTCGTACTGAAATTTCTCTGGATAGCTCCGACATGGATATTGAAGATTTGATTGCAGAAGAGGATATTGTTGTAACCATTAGCCACCAGGGCTATATTAAACGTCAAACCCTGGCTAACTTCCGTAATCAGAAGCGTGGCGGCGTAGGCAAGAATGGTGGCAGCGGTAAGAAGATTGATGATTGCGCCGAGCATCTTTTCCTGTCCACCACCCACCACAATATTTTGTTCTTTACCAATAAAGGTCGTGTTTATCGTCAAAAGGGTTATGAAATTCCTGAGGCTGGTCGTACCGCCAAGGGTACAGCTATTGTTAATGTACTGCCCATCGAGCAGGGTGAAAAAATTACGGCGGTTATTCCGGTAAAGGAATTTAAAGAAGAGCTCTTTATGTTTATGGCTACCAACAAGGGTACTGTCAAGAAAACCAATCTGCAGGATTTTGACAGTGCAAGAAAATTGGGACTGATTGCCATTAACCTGGACGATGATGAGGATCTGATCGGCGTAGAGCTGACCGATGGTAATAGTGAAATCGTTATGGCTACTAAGAATGGTATCGCCATCCGCTTCAGCGAGCAGGATGTACGTCCCATGGGTCGTACTGCCCATGGCGTAAGAGGTATCACTCTTAACTTTGGCGACGAGGTAGTCGCAATGGATAGTGTACCCCATGAGGACTGCGAGGTTTTGACTGCTACCGAATTAGGTATGGGCAAACGTACTGCTGTTAAAGAGTACCGTAAGCAGACCCGTGGTGGTAAGGGCATCATCAATATGAAGCTGAATGAGAAGACCGGCGTCGTTATCGGCATGCGTGTTATCAATCCGGAGCAGGAAATCATGATGATTACTGCCGCAGGTATCATCATCCGTATTGACGTGGATGAAATTTCCCAATACAGCCGCAATACCCAGGGTGTGAAGCTGATGACTCTGAATGATGATGATAAGGTGGTTTCCCTGGCCGCACTCCATCATGACGAGGATGAAGAATAATTTTTCCTGAAAATTAAAATAGCACGCTACGGCGTGCTATTTTTTTGGATTACTTAGGTTAGCAGAGGCTAAATAGAAAAGTTATGATTAAAGGATAAGCTATGCTTCTGTGCAAATTTTGTCCTAGCGGGACATTTTTTGAAAAATGGATAGTTTTAGCTGAGAAAAATGTTCTATTTTTTACAGTTTTATGATAGAATATGCTTGACTGACTGATTATTTTTATGAAATTTGAAGCGAGGATGTGAAAAGATGGAATTTGTAAAATCTACTGACGTAGTCGTTATCGGCGGCGGTATTGTCGGTGCTGCTATTTTACGTGAACTTTCCAAATATGATCTGCAATGTGTTCTGGTTGAAAAGGAACCGGACCTTTCTTTGGGTACCACCAAAGCTAATAGTGCTATTCTGCATGCCGGCTTTGATGCTCCCACCGGCAGTTTGAAGGCTATGACCAATGTGCGTGGTAATGCCCTCTATCATCAATTGGAAAAAGATTTGGATTTGGATATTAAATGGACCGGCTCCCTGGTTGTTGCCACTACTGATGAAGAAATGGCAACTGTAGAAGAGCTTCTGCAACGTGGTCATGCTAATGGCGTTGAAGGTTTACGGATTTTATCTGCTGAAGAAGTGTTGGAGCAGGAACCCAACCTGCAGAATGTCAAGGGTGCTTTATGGGCTCCTAGTGCCGGTGTCTGCTGGCCCTTTGGCGCAACAATTGCCTTTGCTGAATGTGCTGTCCAAAATGGCGCTGAGGTTATCCGTGATTGCAAGGTAGTAGGCTTTGTGAAGGAAGATAACCGCATTGTTGGTGTAGAAACCAATAAGGGCGTTATTAAAACCAAATATGTAGTTAATGCAGCTGGTATTTATGCAGATGAAATCGCTCGTCTGGCTGGTGATGACAGCTTCATCATTACTCCGCGTAAGGGCGAATACATTCTCTTTGATAAAACTGCCTGCAGTAGCCTGGTTTATGGCGTAGTGTTCCCAACTCCGACCAAAACCTCCAAGGGTATTTTGATCTGCACTACCACCCATGGTAATACCTTTATCGGTCCTAATGCTGTGGATCAGGACGATAAAGAGGATAAGGCTGTTACCACTGCTGGTATGAATGAGGTTATGGCGGCTGCCCGTAAGATTATTCCTAATCTGCCCATGGGTGCAGCTATTACCGAGTTTGCCGGCTTACGTGCAGTTTCCAGTACTGGTGATTTCATCATCGGTGCTTCTGATAAGGTAGAAGGCCTGTGCAATGCAGCTGGTATGCAATCTCCTGGCTTGACTGCGGCTCCCGCTGTTGCTGAAATGGTTGCTACTACCATTGCTTACCAGGGTAATTTCGCTAAAAAGGCTAATTTCAACGGCATACTGCCTAAGAAAAAAATCTTTACCCGTCTGACTCCTGCAGAAAAGGCTGATGCTATTGCTCAGGACCATCTCTATGGTCGCGTTATCTGCCGCTGCGAAACCATCACCGAGGGTGAAATCGTAGCAGCTATCAAATCTCCTGTAGGTGCTCGTACTGTGGATGGCGTTAAGCGTCGTACCCGTGCTGGTATGGGTCGTTGCCAGGGTGGCTTCTGCGGCCCTCGCGTAACTCAGATTCTGGCTCGTGAGCTGAATATTCCTATTCCGGAAGTATTGAAGGAACGCACCGATTCTCATATGTTCTACGAAAAATATCCTGTTGACGGTGGGGAGGAATAATGATGAACCAATTATATGACGTAATTATTGTTGGTGGCGGCCCTGCTGGTCTTTCTGCTGCCTATAGCGCATGGCAAAATGGCGCTAAAAAAATCGCTGTTATTGAACGTGACCGTGAATTAGGCGGTATTCTGCAGCAATGCATCCACAATGGTTTTGGTCTGCATCATTTTAAAGAAGAGCTGACCGGTCCTGGTTATGCACATCGCTGCATTGAATTAGTTGCTGATAAACCTGAAATCGAAACTATGGTTGATACCATGGTTTTGGAAGTAAGAAATGATAAAACCGTAGTAGCCATTAATCCTGAACATGGCTTAATGGAATTACATGGTAAAACTGTTATCCTGACCATGGGCTGCCGTGAACGTACCCGTGGTGCCATCCGTATCCCCGGTGAGCGTCCTGCAGGTGTTTTCACTGCCGGCGCAGCACAACGTATGGTTAACATGGAAGGCTATCTGCCCGGCCATAAAATTGTTATCCTGGGCAGTGGTGATATCGGTCTGATCATGGCTCGTCGTATGAGCCTGGAGGGCTGCAAGGTAGAAGCTGTTTTGGAAATCTGTCCCTTCTCTAATGGTCTGACCCGTAATATTGTACAATGCCTGAATGACTATGATATTCCCCTGTACCTGTCCCACACCATTGTTAAAATCCATGGTGGTGCACGTGTAACCGGTATTACCGTAGCCAAGGTTGATGAAAAAATGAACCCCATTCCCGGTACTGAATTTGATATTGATTGTGATACCGTCCTCCTTTCCGTAGGCTTGATTCCTGAAAATGAATTATCCAACGGTCTGGGTTTGGCTATGTATCCCTTAACCAATGGTCCCATTGTAGACCAGCATCGTGAAACCAGCTTGGAAGGCTTCTTTGCCGCAGGTAATGTCGTACATGTACATGACCTGGTAGATTTCGTATCCGAGGAGGCTGAAATTGCAGGTAAATATGCTGCTTTGAAGGCACAAGAAAAAATTGCTGCTACCAGCCGTACCGTTAAGGTTAATGCAATTAATGGCGTAAGAACCTGTGTACCCCAGCAGCTGTCCCTGGCTGAAGAAGTTCCGGCAGATGAGAAGATTAAGCTCTTCATGCGCGTAGGTGCTCCCCATCGCAAGGTTCGCCTGGAAATTAAGAGTGGCGACAATGTACTGCTGAGCAGGCCTCTGCCCGTTGCTAAACCCAGTGAAATGATTGCGGTAGAAATTCCCAAGACTAAATTTAATCTGATTGGTGAAGAAATTACCGTTGGCCTGGTTCTTTAAGAAGGAGGATATAAAATGGCTGTTGAAACTAGAGTTATGAACTGCATTATGTGTCCCATTGGCTGCGAATTGACTGTTAATATTGAAGATGGTAAGGTAACCAGCGTTACTGGTAATACCTGCCCTCGTGGTCCTAAATATGCTAATGATGAGGTAACTGCACCTAAGAGAATGCTTACCTCCACTGTAGCTATTGAGGGTGGTCTGATGCCCCTGCTGCCCGTAGTATCCGCTACTGTACTGCCTAAGGAAAGAGTTTTGGATTGCGCCGCTTATTTGCGTGGTGTAACTGTTAAGGCTCCTATTAAGACCGGTGACGTCGTAGTAAAGGATATTTTAGGTCTGGGTGTTGATATTATCGCCAGCCGCGACATGTAAATTTAAATGTTATCCTGCCCCTACTGCAGAAATGCTGTAGGGGCTTTTTATATTCTTGGTTTTCTTGTTGGCTTTTAGTCTTGCTGGATCTGCTGGAGAAGTAGCTCTAGCTTAGGAAGACCATTAATGAAGATAGTTGCAATCATAGTCAGTCCGGCATAAGGGCAGCTTTACCAGATTGGAGTCATAAAATATTAAAGGGAATTTTGGGATAAAGACTCTGATATTTTACTTTTGAGGCAATATTTTTGTTTTGAAATGGCGGATTTTATCCTATTTTGAGTATATTTTTTAAGAAATTTATTAAAAAAAATAAGGTGCTTTTAGTCAGTATCCATCATGTTTTGTTTTAATACTCAACCTGGTGTTTTATCAAAAAAATAGAAAAAAGGGATAAAAAGTATTGACACCATTAGGCAAAAGTGGTATTATATATAAGTCGCCAAGATACAGCGACAACACTGGAACCTTGAAAACTGAACATCAACCTAGAAAAAGCAAATGTGCGGGTCGAGCGTGTAAACGCAAGACCAAGTCAAATAACTTTT
>RCNI01000383.1_pt1 | contig 28218 bp, 23 predicted proteins | sample 2041151 | NCBI WGS metagenome assembly RCNI01 (sample SAMN09708214, study PRJNA481090) | feces metagenome | isolation source: feces | place: Antarctica: Albino Rookery | reverse complement strand
GAATCAGAACAGATTCAGGAACAGGCAGAATTTGAAGATAAGTCAATGTCTCAATTACTGAAAGACAATGTAATGTCAAAATGTCTGACTGGACTTATTGTTATAGACTCTTACCCTTTGAATGAATTCAACAAGGCTATTGAAAATCAGTTGAAGATCTACAAGGGTATTTCAATAGGAGTCCAGAATAAAGAAGTAACAGAAAGAGACGTAAAAAACGTTCTCTTATATCTTGAAAAATTCAACACTCTTTTTAAAGAGTTTGATAATTCTATTCTGACTGAACAATCAGATATCAGAAGAGAAGCAAGAAAAATACTTAAAGAAAGGAGAAGTAACAAATGGCAATAACAAAGATTAAGAAAATCAGAAGTCGTAAAGGAATTTCTTCCTGTACGAGATACGTTGAGGATGAAAAGAAAACAACTATCTCTTCTCCTGCTGCTACCACTCCTACTACTTCTTTTACTTCACCAGGAGCATCAGGAGGTAGTGAAAATTCTGATATTGAAAAAGCAGTCAAATACACTACCAATGAAGAAAAGACAGTTAATGAAGAAGTTAAACTTGTTTCTGGTCATAACTGCAATCCTTTAACAGCAGATATGGAAATGGAATCATTGATAAAGCACTGGAAGAAAATTAAACGTATGGAAGATAACACAATGAATGCTTATCACATCATCCAGTCTTTTGATCCGAAGGATAACGATCATCTTACTTATGAAATGGCTCACGAAATAGGCTTAAAGTTTTGTGATGCTATTGAGCACATAGATGATCGAGAGGAAGTAAACCGTAGATACAAAATCCTGGTATCTACTCATACAGATAGAGAACACATTCATAACCACTTAATCATGTGTCCTTATGACATTGATACTGGAAGGAAGTATCATTCCTGCAATGAGACTTACAGACAGTTGAGAAAAGCAAATGATGATCTCTGCAAGGAATATGGATTATCAATTATTTTAAATCCTGATGAAGAGAGAAAACGTTCTTTTGTAGAAGAAGCAGCTATCAGTGAAAACAAGAGCTGGAAAGAAAGCATCAGAAAAGATATTGACTCAATAAAGAGTGTTTCTTCTGACTGGGACACCTTTGTTTCTTATATGAAAGCATCAGGCTACAAAATAAAAGAAGGAAAGCATGTTACTTACACAAAGAGCTTTGAAGATGAAGATGGAAATATCGTTGAGAGAAAAATCAGAGATAACACTTTAGGTAAAGAGTGGACGAAAGAAGCAATAGAAAATTACTGGAAAGAATTAAGTCAGACAAAAACTGACTATGTAATGGATAAGCAGTTCTTCTATGAACCAAAGAAGTTTAGAAAGAAATCAAAATACAAGATTCCTTTATATGATGATTCTGGACGTAAGAGAAATAAAGTTGAATTAATTTTATTGCTGGCAAAGAAGATTATCGAAAACGAAGGAAATACTTATAATCCAAAACCCAGTAAAATCAGTCCTATCTATTACAGAAAAGACTACAAGCTGCAAGCTATGATTGATAGTATTTCAGTAGCACGAACTGAAAATATTAAATCAATCAATGACATTGAAGACAAACTGAATGAAGTTGGAAAAGATTTAAGCCACAATAAGCAGATGTTAAATAAGAATGTGAAGCTGAAAGAAAAGATGGATAAAATTAATGAAGCTCTTTCTGCTTACAAAGAAGTAAAGGACGTTGTAGAAAAGATTGGAGCCTTAAAGGAAGGCCCTTTAAAAGAGAAACTGCAAGAAGAACATGCAGCTGAAATTGAAAAATACAAGAATAATAAGGTTATTCTTTATAGATATAAATGTGTTGATGAAGAGCAGATAGCTGACTTTGAGAAGAGATACGAGAAAGTCAAAGACAACATTATTAATTACAGTGATGCTATTGAACAAGGCAAGGCTGAATATAAGAAGTACAAGAAACTTCAAAACAATGTAGAGTTAGCTCAAAACAGAGAATATGTTTATGGCCCTGAATTCAAGGATCTTGAAAACGAAGAACCTTCCAGAACTATAAACAAAGAGACAGAACACAAAGACAGTATCAGATAATAAAGAACCAGGAGCTTATGTTCCTGGCTCTTTTTCTGTTCCAGCACTCCTTTCCATAATGTTGACATTGGTTTTTTAATATAGTATAATAAGGTTATAAAAAGAACACGATATAGAAAGGAGCTATCATTATGAAGACTTATGAAGATATGAGATCGGAATTATTTGTTGATGGAATGGCTATCAGGGATTACCCTGCTGAATATAGAGATAATAAAGAAATTGCAAGACTTGCAGTACAGAGTGATGGACGTGCTTTGTGTTACGTATCAGAACGTTTAAAAGATGATGAAGATCTGGCATTGATAGCTATGGACAATTATCCAAAAGCTTATGAAGATGCTTCAATCCGTTTAAGAAGAAACCTTAAATTTACACTTATGGGTGTTAATGCTGACAGAGAGAATCTGCTATATGCACCTGATGAAGTTCTTCAGACTTTACCAGCCGAAGCTATCTTATATGCTCATGGTGGAACATTGGAGTATATGTCTGATGAAATTAAGGACAATGAGGATTTAGTTGCTATTGCTATTTCAAACTGTCCTGATGCTTTCCAGTTTGCTTCTGATAGAATTAGAAACAATCCTGACCTGGTAAAACAGATTGACCAGGACTCTCTTAACAGCAAGATTGAAGATGCTATCAATTCAGTAATAGATATTCAAGATCAGACAGACCAGAAAGCTCAAAGAACCTACAACGATATTGAACGATAAACAAAGAGTCAGAAGTAATTCTGGCTCTTTTCTTTTATCCATGGCTTATTCATTTGCTATTGGTTTTTAAATATAGTATAATATATCTATACAGATACAAAGCTATCAACTATATAACCAGAAAGGAGCAATATAAATGGATTTATATTACGATAAAGAAAAACAAGAATATTACAAGGTTGACTATTTAGGAGAGACAGGATCTGACAGTTCTCCTTTATATAATTATCCTTCAAAGCTTGCTACTTTAAGCACAGAATGGATTAATCATGGAGGAAAGGAATATGACTCATGGGAAGAGCTGGCAAGGGCTTATGGAGTTAGAAAACCAGGATACAGTAAAGCAGGAATGTATTCAACATTAAAGGCTATGAAAGAAAATGCTTTTAAAAAAGGCTGGGTTCTGCTTCCTTTATGGAAATACGAACATGGTTCAAAAACTATCTATGCTGCTGCTGAAGAGAATCCGTTTACTCATGAAAGAGTTGATTACAGCTTATGTGGAGTCATTGTTGACAGAATAAGACGTAGAAGTGTTGAAGAAATAGAGTCTACTCTTAAACAAGAAATACATGATTATAGTAAATGGAGAGAAGCTGATGTCTGGTGTGTTCAGGTTTATGATAATAAAGGAATAGAAGACAGATTTTCTATTTCATATGGATACCCAGAAGAATATAACAGGTTTGAAAAAATACTTTGTGATGTGGGGACTTTAAATTACCCTGAAATAAAAAAGTTTATTCAAGAGAGAAACACTTTTATATCTGATAATTAATTGCTGGTGCTGAAAATAAAGCACGGGCAGATAATAAAATTAAGAGCTTGGAACCTATGCTTCCTGGCTCTTTTATTTTGCCCAGAAACCGAACATTTGATTTATGGTTCTTAAAAATAGTATAATATCTATATAGATACAAAGTTATCAACTATATAACCAGAAAGGAGAAATTAAAATGAAAGATAGAACTTTTTATTGTCCTATATGTGGTAAACCTCTGACAGAGGATTTTGATAAATTTTACTGCAAGGACTGTGATTTTGAAACACCAAGATATTTATATAACCACGAGCTTACAACTCTTGAAATAGAATCAAATCTTAAATATTATAAGTTGTTACTGGATTTGAATAGTGACAAAGGAAAGGAGGAGTAATTATGAGTAACATAAAAGTAGAATATGCAAAATACTTAAAGAGTGAAGAAACTACTTACCAGGAATTATTTGAAGGCTTTGATACTCTTTATGGAATCACATATTCATCAAGCATCAAGTTAATAGATGAAATATCAAGTAAGTTTGAGCATACAGAAGTAATCTTTGGATATAAGGAAGTTCTGGATAATAATTTGTGTAGTCTGTTAGCAGCACAGAAAGTAATATTAAATCAGCTACTGGAAGACTCATTGCTGAATAGCCTTTATGAAAAGATTAAAGATGGACGATTAGCTATGTTTTTGTCGAATGATATTAAGTCACACGAGAAAATCTTTGTTTTAAAGAATAAGGAAGGTCGAACCAGAGTTATTGTTGGTAGTGCAAACCTCTCCTATTCTGCATTCAAGGGGCTTCAAAGAGAGAACATCATTGTTTTTGACGATCAGGAAGCCTTTGATTTGTACTATGACAGATATCAGAAATTTAAAGAAGAAGCATCATCTTTGATTGAGGAGAAGATTTTTGTTAAAGTCCAGAAAGAAGGAGTCGAAAAGGTTCAGGAAGATGCAAAGTATATTCCAGTTATTTCTGATATGCTTATCAACAACATAGACCTTGTGATTGAGGAAGCTGAAGATAATGATACTGCTGATTTTATCTTGACACCCAGCATTGAGGAAGCAAAGAAGGAATTTAAAGGACTTAAATTCAAGAAACCTACAAAGAGTTGTCCTGCACTTGTTTTTGAGAAAAAGATGCTGGAACCATTTTTAAAGAAATACAGAGAAGATAAAAAGAAACAGTATAAAGAATCCAGAGCTTTTCCGAAACTGATTTTGTCGGGAAACAAGCTTACATTCCATGATAGAGAAATCTCTTTAAATCCAAGCAAGGAAGACGTAGAAAAAGAAGTCCAAGCATATATTGATTTTTATACTGGCCTGGATAAATATAGCTATGATAAGTCAGAGCATTTGAAAGATGCAAAGGAAAATTATCATCTTTTTGCTTGCTGGTATTTAGCAACTATCTTTATGCCGAGATTGAGATATATCAGTAACAGAAATCATCATGAGGTTATTAATTTCCCAGTAACAGGCTTATTGAATGGAGCATCAAATGCTGGTAAAAGCACGTTTTTAAAAATGATGAGCAGAATAATGAGTGGAGCTGATATTATTCCCATTCAGAGCAAAGAGTTTACATCTACAAAGGTTGAAGCTTATAGACATTGTTATCAAGGAATCCCTGTTAATTTTGATGACCTGACAAAGTATGCTTACAAAAACCATGCTGAAAAGATTATCAAGGATGATTTTTATGGAATCAATGAAAAAGATCTGACTTATGCAGCAGTTGCCTGTGCCACAAACGAAGTCGAAGGAGTCAAGAAGGAAATCAGTAAAAGAGCACTGGTTTGCAGAATTGACATTCAATTAAACGATGAAGAAGTCCAAAAGGTTACCCATGAAACGAAAATGAAAATAGCAAATATTAAAGGAGCTCTTTATGGTGAGTACATCAGAAGAATGATACCACTGGTTGAGGATATGATTTTAAAAATGGAAGATCCTGACGAAGTAGATTATAACCCTGATATCTTCCTTCTCTCCTCTTCTGTTTTTAAAGAAATCATCGAAGAGTTTACTGGTGAAACCTATGATTTTGTCAAAGAATACACTTTGGCAGATGCAAAAAATCCATCCAGAAAAGGAAAGAAATCCATAGAAACATTCATGCTGCTATGGAAAAATGAGAAAGACAATTTCATTATCAATAAAAAAGAAAATACTCTTACTTATAAAAGTTCAAGTAATGAATTCAGAGAGCAGCTATATAATATTGCTGCCGAACTTCCAGCCGTACTTTGTGCCAGAACAACAGAATCTACAATCTGTGTGGATCTGGATAAGGCCGAGGAACTGTTTGAAATTAAATTTAAGAAAGGATTTTTCAAGTAAATTTATGATAACAAAAGCATAAAAAGCCAGGAGCTGATAATAAGGTTCCTGGCTCTTTTCTTTTTCCAGTGCTCCTTACATTTGCTATTGGTTTTCAAAGATAGTATAATATATCCATACAGATACAAAGTTATCTGATTTCATATATTAGAAAGGAGATCTTTTTTATGATTTTGAATAATAACAATTTCTTTAGAACAGAGAACAATGATATGGCAGAGGTTTACAAAGACGAGTTCTGGACAAGGGAGGATTTTGAAAGCCAGTTCAAGATTCCTTATTCAGGAAACAACAAAGAAGAAGCAGTTAATGCTTTATATAATGAATTGTCTGAATCAACAAGAGAAGAAATGATGAATCGTTTTAGACAGGCTGCAGAGGAAAAATATGATAATGTAGATGAATTCCTGGAAGACAACTACATTATGAAAGAGGATTTTTTAGATGCTGCCAAAGAGTTAGAAGTGAATCTTGATGATTTGTTTATTGCTGCTGGATGTAAGAGCTACGAACAGATTTGCTATCCTTTTGTTGAGAATGAGCAGTATAAGGAATGGACTGGAAAAGATCTATCAGAATCTACTCCTGAAGAGATTGCTGCATATAAAGAGTACATGATTGATACAACTATGAAACTTCTTCAAAAGGTTCAAGAGTTCCATTCGTATCTGTGTCACAACCCAGGAACAGTTCATCTTGCTCTACAACTTCAAGAGTATTGCCATCATAAACATTTACATAGTAAACATTCCATTTCATAATTTGAATAGTGACAAATGAAAGGAGAATAAACAATGAGAACAAAATTAATTTATAGTAACAGAAGCTGGCACCCTGGATGTTGTGCTGGTAGTGGAGATACAGAACTATATGAGTATGAATGCCCTTGTGGAAAAGGTAAGATTATTGAGGAGCACGACAATATTCCTGGTTTTAGAGATCATGACGTATATATTGATTGCCCAGAATGCAGTGAGAAATACGAAATTGATATCAGTAAGAGCGTTCGAGGTTGGGAGATTGTAGAAAAAGAACAGAACTTATGATATCTCATTTAAAAAAGAATTTTTTAAGTAAGTTTATGATAACAAAAGCATAAAAAGCCAGGAGCTGATAAAAAGGTTCCTGGCTCTTATTTTATCAACCAGATCTGCATTTGCTTGCTATTGGTTTTTAAAGATAGTATAATATATCTATACAGATACAAAGTTGTCTGATTATATATTAGAAAGGAGCAATCAACATGAATAATAAAATCATGAGTAATACTGATTATGTAATGAATGAAATTACTGATTTTCTTATGAAATCCTTAACAGGACATCAGGAAGAAGGATATTATCTCAATATCGCAAAAGGAGAAGGACTTATTCTCTTGATGGCATCTTTCAGATTTAAGGAAAATGAATATCATGATTACCCATTTTATGACTTTAAAAGCACTATTAGTATTGAAAAAGGAAAAGTATATTTAGATCACGTTTTACTTAACAAAACAATTCAAGGAAAGAAAAAGAAAGAAAAAGTTAAGTGTCTTTTAAATAAAACTTTTAATGTCTTTTTTGATTCTCCTTTATTCTCTTTTGATGAAGATACTACTATTGCTGTTTTAGATTCAGGGCTGGATCACGTAAAAGAAATGCTGAAAGGCTATTTTAATATTATGGAAGAAGATCGAAGAAAGGAGAGATAAACAAATGAAAAAGACAGAAGTAAGAGTCTATATGACAAAGAAACTTGCAGAAGTTGTCTTTGATTTATTTGCTGCTGACGAATTTAAGAAAAGTAAGAATGAATATATAAAAACCACCTTCTACCCCAACTACACTTATATCAATATCAACAGGGATATTAAAGGTGGACATGATAAAAGCAATATTTATATTACTCTCGAAATCAGTTCAAACATAGTTCTGCAAACAGCAGAAATTGAGGATCTTGAAATGAAGTATACGTTAGGTAGACCTCTTTTAATTGTAAACGAAAAGGATGTTCCTCTTTACACTTATAACGAAGAAGATACTGAAGAAGATTTAGACAGAGTGATTGCTGAAATTAAAGAAAGACTTAAAGGCTATGTTGACGAAGCAAAAGTCATTCATGCCTGGTAATAGAAAGGAGAAATATTAAAATGAAATGCCCGAATTGTGGTAAAGAATTAAAAGAAAATAACTACTTATACTCTTGTGAGGACTGTGACTTAAAGTTCTGGAAAAGAGTTTTTAATAGAGAAATGACTGATGCTGAAATGGAACAGTTGCTGAATGAAGGCAAGCTGCCTTATCTGAATGGATTCAAGAAAAAAGATGGTTCTTCTTTTGGAGCCAGATTAAAACTTGATGATGATTTTAAGGTTGTTCCTTACTGGGAACCTGGTGATGGAGTAGATCCAGAACTTAAATGCCCTGTTTGTGGAAAACCTATGAAACAGAACTCAAAAGGATTAAGTTGCACAGGCTGGAAGGAAGGCTGTAATATGACAATCTGGAACAGCTGGAACGGTTACACTTTAACAGACAGTGATAAGAAAGCTTTAATTAAAGGTGAAGAAATTGGCCCTGTAGAGGTTACTGGAAAATATGGAAACTACAAGGCAAAGTTAAAGCTGAATGACGAGCATAAGATCGTGGCAATCAAAGAAAAGAATAAATAATTTAAGGGAACCTTATTGTTTTTAAGGTTCCTTTTTCATATTCTCTAAAGCTTGCACACTATGACACACTATGGTATAATTTAAGTATAGAAAATTATGGAGAGCATGTAGTCTATATGCTCTTTTTCATACAAATATAGTATCTTTATAGATACATAATTATAGAAAGGAGACGAAACAAGATGGATAATGTTGATAAGTTATTTAATGATCAATTTGGTAGTGTACCAGGAACAGGCAGACCTAGTTCTGATGATATAGACGAATTATCCAGAGCTTTTGATGACTTCTCTCCTACTGTTGATGATGACGAAGAAATCAGATCAATGGTAGATCCTGATGATGATTCAGGATACATTGAAGATTTGGATGCTTACAATGAAGAGATTTGGGCAGAGATTGAAGCTGCTACTGAAGAAGAGAAGCAGAAAAAGAAGAAGTTAAAAGAAAAGAGAAAGAAAGAAGAAAGAGATAGAATTAGAAGAGAAAACGAAGACTATAACAAGAGACAGTCAAGTTCTCAAAGTTATTCTTACGATTCTTCCCAGGATGAAGATATCTCTGCTTCTGAAAGACGTAACAAGGCTTACCGTGATGATGATTTAGAGTTAGATAGAGAAAGACAGGCCGAGTTACAACGTGAGAAGATAAATCATATCAGAGAAGAACAAAGAGCTGCCGAAGAAGCAGCTAGAAACTATCAAGGCTATGGAAACAAGAACATTGACTTTTCAGGAAAGAATCAACATGGTAATGATAGTTCTTCTGTTCCAGCTCATGAAACTCATAAAGACCAGGATTCTTATGGAGTTACTGGTGAAAGAAAGAGCACTCATAATGAAGAGTCTGCATTTAGAACTACAGAGAATCATGAGCAGCCTTATCATTCTTCAAGTGAAACCTCTTCCAGAAACGAGGATTCAAGAGAAGAAAACAGAACCTCTTATAGTAGACAGGAATCTTCTGATTACTCAAAAGCAAATCAGCACAGAACGTCTACAAGAGAAGAAAACTACGAGCAACACTCTCATAAAGAATATGAGCAACACTCTCAAAGTAAAGGTTCTGAATACAGGGAATCTTACAGAACTGAAACTTCTGGTTCAGTAGAAAGATCTCCTGAAAGCTATCAGCCAGAAGCTGAAAGAAATGTTTACAGGGAACCCAGTAAACATGATGATTACCAGGAATACAGACGTAACGAAGATTACAAGGAATCAAGTAAACCTGATTACAGGGAATCTTTTAGACGTGGTAATCAAGAAACTGCTACAACTCCTTCAGGAGAAAGTTCTTATAGAAAAGATTATAAGAGCTCTCCTTCTTCTGATACTCATACATCAGATAGAAAGGAAACAAGTCAGTCTGATAGCTATAGAAAAGATTACAAAGAACCTTTAAAACATGACGATCAGCAAACAGCTTTTAGAAGAGCTGATACTGATAAGCATTATAAGAGCCCTTTAAATGAAGAGCATCACAGTGATTACAAACAAACAAGTACACAAGATGATACTCATAGACCAGAAGCAAGAAGAGATTACAGAAGTAATCCTTCTAAAAAGGAATCTGAAACCACTTCTGCATTTCGTGCAGTAAGAGATACTACACATCATACAGAAGCTGCAAACGGCTCTTTTAGAAAAGATGCTTCAACTCATACCAATAATGGTAATCCCTCTACAACAAGTAGAGTTGATTATAAATCAGAAAACAAAGATATAAAGACGAGAGATCAAGTTGGTGGTATTTCATCAAGTGCTCATTCAATAGGCAATAATCAAAGTCATGAAGGAGCACAGACCAGTGTTTCCAGAAATTACAGAGAGCATTACTTAAAGAAAGACAGACCTGATGGAAGCAAACCAGGAGATTTTAAATCTGAAAGTCAGAGTTTTCAGAAGGGAGAACCAGAACAGCCTTTTAGAGATCAAAAATCTTCCTTTAGTAAATCTGGCAGTTTACACGAGGGAAAAGATATGTCTGGAAATAAAGGTGATTCTACACAGGCTGGAACAGTAACTGGTAGAACAACTGGTTATAAATCAGCAAGTGAAAGATATAAAACCTTAAACGATCAGAAAGGTAACACTGGTTCTTCCCCTTCTCTTTTTAGAGAAAAAGAAAGTAACTCAAAGTTTGGAGAGCTGAAAGGTTCTCAAACTATTAATAAGAATTCCTCTGCTATTGCAGGAGCTGCTGTTATAGGTACTGGAAAAGCTTTAAGAGATAACTTTGATGCTGTTAAAGACCTTTCAACTGGAAAGATAACAGGCACTGAAACAGTTTTTAGAGCTGAAAACAGAGCTGCTATTTTAAGAGAAAAAACCTTAAACGGCTCCCAGAGCAGATTAAATATAGATAAATCAAATGATAGAGCTGCTGTTAATGCAGGTTCTACATTGAAAACAAATCAAAGCACAGTAAACAATGTTGGAAGTAATCAAGGAAGCAAGGCTACTGGTAAACTACAAGGAGTAAGTGCAAAAACTTTCATGGTAAAGAATGCAGCTACACAGAAAGCCCTTAATCTGATTAAAGGCAATTCTGAAAATCCTGTCCACGAACTCAACCAGAAACCTTTAAATATCAATAAGAAAAACATTGATAATTCAAAGAAAGAATCCACTTTTACACAAGCAAGGATTCAAAACATCAAGCAGCAATATGCTCACAGACTTGGTTACAGTGTTAATAGTTTTGGTAAAGGAGTTGGTTCCAAAGCTTTAAGACAAGTTTACAACTCTTTAAGAGAAAACGAAGCTATTGATGCAGCTGAAAAAACAAGAATGGGAATCCAGGGAACCCTTGCTGCTGGTTCTTTGGTATCTGTCCAGTATCAAAGAATGGGTGCTGCTGGAAATGCAGTTAAAAGCAAAGGTCATGCCCTTGCAAATGCTGGAAGATATTTAAGAGGAATAGATAATAATGCTACTTTAAATCTTAAAAAGGGTATTTTTGAGCCAGCAATGAAATCAGAGTTCAAAGTTGTTCCTCACTCATTGAAACAATTTGATAAATCAATCAAAGAGATAGAAAAACTTGGATTCAAGAATCTGTCTGATAAAGCAATCAAACAACAGATTAAGCTTCTGAAACAAAACAAGAACTTGTCTTTCCAGGATAAACTTAAATTGAAGAATTTAGAGGAACTTCTTGGATTAAGAGAAGGAAGAGCAAAATTTGTAAAAATGAGAGGAAAAGCTGGTCAAGCAAGATCTGCTATCAGCTTCCTGGCAAGCTCTTTAATGAGCAGCCCTGATATTGCTTCTCAAACAATGAGAGCAGGATTTACTTCTATCAGATACGTCCAGAAGAGCCTTAAGCTGATGAAGTCTTCTATAAGACTTGCTTCAAGAGGAACTTTAGTTGCTGGTAAACAAGTAGTCAAAGCAGGTAAAGCAGTCAATAAGATTAAACCTGTAAACAAAGCTACTACTGCAATTAGATTACGAGTAAGCAACTCTACTCCTGTTAGAAACCTTAATGCTGGAAAACAGCAATTAAAAGGTATTCAGAAAGCAGTTACAAGAGAGCTTCATGGAGGTATGTACAACAGAGTTCTTAATAAGACTCCTGAAAAGGTTAAAAAGGTTGGTAAAGGAATTAGCAATACTGGAAAGGTAGTTGCAAAGCCTTTCAAGACTGTAAACAAGGGATTTAAGAAAGTCTCTGGTGGCGTCAAGAAGGTTACAAAGTTCATTTCAGCACCTTTCAGAGCAATAAGCAAAGCTACTCATTTCTTAATTGGAAAGATAGCTGCTGTTGCTGGAACTTTTGTTTTAATCTATTTGTTCCTGTTAATTGCTATCCAGCTATTTACATTAGCTACTGGAACCATATTTACAGATACTGATAATTTACAGAAATATGTAGACAGTCTGCTTGTTGAATCAAAAGTATTTGATGGTAAATTAGATGCTTACAGAGATTTAGGTGGAAAGAAACATGGTAAATACAAGAATGTAACTGTTAATTATGTTAACCAGAATGGACAGCAAATAGATTCTACTGATAACTTGAAAGAAATCTTATCTATGGTAGCCGTAAAAATTGAAAATGACTGGCCTTCTTGGTATGAAGTCATTGATAGAGAAAAAGTAGATGGTATGGCAATTCAACTCTTTAATGACAGCCATAAAATTTCCAAAAAAGAAATTGGCCCTTATAGTTGTTCAGGCTGTGAGGAAAGAGATTACAAGTGTTCTGACCCTCTTCCTCCTGATGCTTCTGCTGAAAGAATCAGACTTCATGAGTTATATGCAGAACGTGGTGGATGTCAGAAATACAAGACTCAAATCACTTACTACTGTAATGATGATTCAGCTATTGTTGATGGACATAGAGTATCCAATGCTCATTCCCAGAGCTGGGCAAATAATTATATAAAGACTATGTATAATACTTATTATGGTAGAGGTGGATGTCAGAAAGCTCACGGAGACAACTATGATAGCCCTGCTCCAGGATGTGATTTTTACACCAGGGAAAAGTATGTGAAACATAGCATACAAGGAGATTCTTCTTGGCCCCATACAGCTGTTTTTTCTTGGAACAGAAAAACATCACGTTATGAATTCCGTAACAATGGTTCTGTATGGTATTTAAACTTACCTCATACAGAAGACAATTTAGCTTTTGAGAATAACAATGGTAATTATAACTACTATGGATACAAGTATATTTGTAAAGAATATACTTGCCCTGGACATAGCACAGAAATTGAAAGATTCAGATGTAATGGACACCATGAAGTTTACTGCCCTGGTGATCACTACGATCTTGAAGTAAATGCTACTATCCTTCATCTTCCTGCTTTGTACAATGCAGACAGCACTTCAAAAGGAGTAGTTGAGCAAGTTCCTGAAAATGCTGCTGAAGGTGATTTCTACTGGGATTCTTCAAACAGAGAATGGTGTGAGACAATCTTCAACCAGGACTGGGATGATATCTACGAAGGATTAGTTGGATTACAAAGTTCTGTCATTACTGGCGAGCCTTTAACCACAGAACAAATTAAAGCTTATCTGGATAATCTACCCCCTGACCTATCATCTGACAGAAGAAAAGTCATAGAGACTGCATTAGATGCAGTTGGTAAAATTCCTTATTACTGGGGAGGAACGGCTATTGCTCCTGGTTATGAACTCAATAACTTTGGATCTCCTGTTGCTCCTGATAATAAGGGACGAGATAAACGAGGATTAGATTGCAGTCACTTTGTTGACTGGGTATGCTGGACAGCTTTAGGAAATAATCTTGGCAATGGATGGACTGGAATGATTTGGGATCAATCCACAAGCCGTCCTTATAACGAATTACAGCCAGGAGATATAGGCTTCCAGAACGAAGGTGGAAACAGTGTAAATCACGTTGGATTCTATTTAGGTGATGGAACCTGGGTTCACTGCTCTGGCTCTGGAAATGTAGTTGTAAACAAAACAACCGTTTTTGCTCATTATCGAAAATTAAACATTATGAATTAAATATATGGAGGGTGAATTGAAACACATTCACCCTTCTTTACAGAAAGGAGATTTTAACAATGAAACGAATTATAGCATCAATTTTATGTTTGTCATTAATACTACTCTTCCCTTTATCTGCATTTGCTGATATTCAAATGCCACAGGTATACAGCTGGGAGGATGATATAGCAAGAGATTTTAACGGTAATCCTGTTACTGATTGCTGGGCTTATGATCCCAGTCAAGAAACAGAAAAATACGTATTACTGGATGGAGAAGGAAAATTAATTGACCAGTCTTCTACATTCCAGGTTGAAGGAATTGATACAGCAGAAAAAGGATGGATTGAAGTAGAAGCTATTCTTCCAGAAGAACTACAACAGTATGATGTACTTGTAAGTATTCTTGGAGATTATGAAGGCTATGAGTTCCATCTTTATCAGGATAACAGTCATAAAGCATTAAAAGAAGTTTTAGCAGGAACCTATCATATTGATGTGGCTATGATTGCTGGTGATACAAACAATCAATACCCTGCTACTTTTGAAGGTGAAGTTACCGTATATCCGAACAGCACAGCAGCTTTATTAAAAGTTGACTTTACCCAGGAACCAGAGGTTACAGAAACAGAAGAGCCAGAAGTCACAGAACCACAAGAAGTTGTTGAGGAAGGCCCTGGACTTCTACAATATGTAGTTATAGGAATTTTAGTTCTTATTATTGTTGCTGGAATCTTTATCTTTATAAAAATCAAACAGAATGAGTAATTTTTAAGAGAAGCTTTAAAAGGCTTCTCTTTTTTATTGCCCTCTTATTCAGGGCCCTTAAAACTTGAAACCGATATCTTCTATGTGATATAATATCTATATGGATAATATATTAAAGAAAGAAGGATATTGATGATGATTAACTTATTCCATAACATACAAGATCAAATAATTTCCTTTGATAAATATATAGACAAATACTTTAAACAGATTCATATCTTTGCTATATCTGCCTTTGTTTTATTTACACTGAATTTTATAGGAATTATTGAAGCTGTTCCATTGTTTACCATCCTATGCTTCATAGGAGCACTGGGAATCTGTTTTAGCAGCCTATCACTATACATAGCAGATAAAAACAATCTTATGGATATGAAAATCAGATTTCAAAAGATATTCTTGATATCCTTTATGTTTATAGTATTTAGAATTATTTTAAGTTTTTAAGAAAGGAGCAAACAACAATGAATGAAGATACAAAGTTAAAAGAAGAAATGGTTGAAGATGATTTCTCTGGCCTTGATGATGGATTAGCTGGAAGTTCCGAGGATGCTTACGATGGAGATTACACTATCTCACAAGTAAAAGTAGGCAACAAAACACAGAACAAACGTATAGGAACTTTTACTCCAAAGACAGAGAAGTTACCTTCTCTTGATGAAAAAATCCAGGAAGCTGAATCCTTACGAAAAAGCCAGCCTGAAAACAACATTAAAAAAAACCGTGATTTAGAAAAATAATAACATTTTAAATCTTGCACACTATGTCATAGTGTGGTAAAATAATATTAGCAAGAAAGGAGTTATTACTATGATTGACAAGATTAAATGGGAAGACATTAAAAGCAATCCTCTGTTGAGAGAAGTATCAGAGACAGCAGCTGCTTTTGGTGTAGTAGCTACCGTAATCGTCAAAGATGAAGATAGCAATTTTGCTGATAGTGGATTCTATCTTGTTGCAGGACTGGGACAATATCCTGAATACAAAAATGTTAAAGATTTGGAGTATCAGACATACAGAAACCCTACCCTGTTCCATCCGAAAGGATTTGCTATTCAGTTGACATTAGAGAATGTTAATAAAGCAATTGAAGATTTATACGATTACTGCACAAAGGCAGAAATTGTAAATACTCTTTATACAGAATATAATGTACCTGTACCTGATGTAATTCGTTGTAGAGAGCTGGAAGAAATCAGCACTTATGCTTCTGTTTACAGAGGAGACAGTCAGGACACGATTTATAAGCAGCTTCACAAAGAAGCTTTGGATAAATTCTTTAAAACTGAAAAGAGGGCCTTGAAGAACAAGAGCCTACAATCCTGGTTTAAGTATTTCAGAAGTGACAATTACAACCAGAAGGACAAGGAGCCTTCATTAGGAATCAGATTACGTCCTTATCCTCACGACCAGGAAATTCCTTTAAATCTTTTAACAGATAACTATCCTGATATTACTGTGCTTCATTTAGATGAAGCAGAATATCAGAACTTGAAACAAGAGATTAAGAAGTATCCAGAAGTCTACTACGCTGTTGGTGAAAAGCTTGTTATTGACACAGGAGAAATCAAGAATGCTCCTGCAGACAATCCTTTTGCAGGGCAGCAATCACATTTTGAAATCAGAGACGTTTACATTAAAAAGATTGATGAACCTTTTGTTTATGGTATTATTTGCAAGGACAGATTTAAAGACATGAATATTCCCAGCCGTTATACTCTTACTGCTGGAAAGCTGGAAGCTCACAAAATCTCCTATGAGTTATTTGATGCTTTTAATACCGTAGCAAAAGATCGGGGATTAAAATTTGCAGTAGATTATGATGGCAAGTTTATGAAGCCCAGTAGCAAGTACGTTCCTGTTCTGATAGAAGACGTACACATTGGCAAGTTCCGTTCTGTTTGCAATGTAATCAATGATTTTGTTACTGGTTATCATGCACCAGGAATTAAACCTCTTCCTGAATTGACGAACCAGATCAGACAGGCACAATTTGAAAAGAAAGTAAGCCGTGTAAAAACAAGAGTTAAGGCAGCTGAAAGTAAATCTGCCCCTGGAACTATTCAGGAAGCCGAAGTTAGATAAAATATGAAGGGAGAATGAAATGATGGAAAGAGAATTAGATAGATATGATGAACTGATGAACAGAATTAAGAAATACCAGAAAGAAAAAGAGAATCCCGATCTGGAAGAAATGGAACGTTATGCTATTGACGTTGAGATCGGCAATCTTCAAGATGAAGTTCACAGAATCATGTTTAAGCTGAATACTTGTCAGGAAGATCAGCTTTAAGATTTCAGAGCTGGGAGTTTAAAACTCCTGGCTCTTTTCTTTTTCCAGTGCTCCTTACACTTGCTATTGGTTTTTAAATATAGTATAATGTATCTATACAGATATGAAATTATCTGATTATAAACTTGAAAGGAGTCAGACAATATGAATACAAATATAACACAGTCAGGATGGTTTAAGGCTAATGTTGCTATTACATTACCAGAAGACTTTTCCGAGAAGGAATTTAATGAGATTAACAAAAACAAAGATCTCACTTATAATATGGCAATGACTTTTTCTGAACACGGTAAGGAGCTTGGTGAGCACCTTCCTGCATCCAGTTTATCAGATTCTATCACAGATAAGATTAAGGATCAGATCCTGGAAGGTGGAAACGATTTTGGTTTTATCAATGTAGATGGTAAGACTATTGATTGGAGTCTTGATTATGAAAACACACTTGATGGAGCAGAGATTGACTTCTGGGATTTAAGTGAGGAAAATCAGGAACGTATTGTTAATCTTGTTCTTGACGGCTGCTATCAGGGAGAGCTGGAAGAAACGGCTTATGTTGATTACAGCTATGACTTTGCTTCAAAGACCGAAGGATCTCTTGAATGGGATACAGGTGCTTCCTCTGATGTAGTCAACTTCAATATTGACCCTGAAACAAAAGAGATTACCTTTGAAGATGATTTACCTGGTAATCTGGAAAATCTTATTAAAGATGATATCCGTAAAGACTGGGAAATGGACTTTGGAGAAGGCCCTGCACTGGATGATTTAATTTCTGATGCTGAAAATAAAGCACAGACAGAAAATGACAGCAAGGAAACAAAATCCAGAGACAGTCAGGAACGTTAAATTAAGAGCTGGGAGCTAATAACTCCTAGCTCTTTTTATTTATCCAGTGCTCCTTACACTTGCTATTGGTTCTTAAAGATAGTATAATATATCCATACAGATATAACGTTATCTGATTATATATATTTAGAAAGGAGATATTTCTATGGATAATTTAGAATTAAAAGCCTGGGTTGGTAACCTTGGTAAATATAACGAAGGTGAGTTAAAGGGTGAATGGGTTGACCTGCCTATTTCAAAAGATGAATTGAAGGAAGTCCTTGACAGAATTGATGTTGGCAAAGAGATTGATGGTGTTAAGTATGAGGAATACTTTATTGGAGATTATGACGGCAACATTCCTGCTGGAATTGAATTGTCAGAGTATGAAAGCTTTGATAGCCTGAATACCCTTGCAGAAGTCTTTGACCAGGTTAATAAGAACGGAGATCAGAAAGCCTTTGAAGCTTTATGTGATGATGTCTTAACTGACTGGAAGGATGCTGCAGTAGCATATCTGGAACATCAGTTTGATGCTTATGAAGGAAACACAGTTTCTGATTTAGGACACGGAATCATTGATGAATTTGGTGGAGTTGAAGCAATTGACGAAAGCATGTTATGCTTCATTAACTATGACGAAATCGGTAGAGACATTGATAATGACTATGCTCCTGAAAATGAAGGAGATCCCGAGACAGCAGCTGAATACTACTGTGGAGACGAGAATGCTTCCTTTGAAGACATTGCAAAGACTGTTTATCCTGAACTGGCAGGAGACAATTGGGACTTGACAGGAAAGGAAGACTTCTTAAAAAATTACTTCGATTATGAAGCCTTTGGTGATGATGTCTGTTGTTGTAACAGTGTTGTTTTTGGAGACGATGTTATCGTTGTAATTCAAGACGAGGCTAAATGCGACCGTACATTAGAGGATGTAAAAGATAGTTTAGCTGAATATTCTGAACAGTCTCTTGACAATCTGATTACTGATGCTGAAAGCAAAGTACAGCCTGAAAAGGAGAACAAAGAAACAAAGTCCAGAGATGAAATGGAGCTTTAAGTTATTAAGAGCTGGGAGCTTAAAACTCCTAGCTCTTTTACTTTACCCAGAAACCATATCACTTGCTATTGGTTTCTAAAAATAGTATAATATCTATACAGATACAAAACACAGAGCATAGGAATTACTTCCTGTGCTCTTTTTTATTTCTTATTAAATATTAGAAAGGAGATTATTAAATGGCTTATACAAAGAAAACAACCAACCAAAGACAAGAGGAAATAGATAATGCCTTCAAGCTGATTGAAGAGCAAGTCCCAAAAGTCTTTGAAAGTGAACATTTTAAAGAGTATTTAAGCTCTATGAGTAAGTTTCATAACTACTCTATCAACAACATTCTTTTAATTAAAGCACAACGTCCAGAAGCTTCTTTAGTTGCTGGATTTAATGCCTGGAAGAACAACTTTGAAAGATATGTTAACAAGGGTGAGAAAGCAATTAAGATTTTAGCTCCTTCTACTTACAAACAGAATGTAGAAGTAAACAAACTGGACGAAAACGGAAATGTAGTAAAGGACAGTAACGGTAATCCTGTTAAGGAAACAAAAGAGATTCAAACAGTTTATTACAGAGCAGTCAGTGTCTTTGACGTCTCTCAAACAAGTGGTAAAGAACTTCCTGCTATTGCTCCTCAACTTACATCTGATTCCCCAGAAGCAAGAAAATTATTAGCTGCAATAGAATCTATGTCCCCTGCAGAAATTACTTACTCAACACCTGATGAAGATAGTATTTTACGAGGTGGAGCACATGGTTACTATGACCGAACAACTGATTCCATTGTTATCAACAGTGAATTAGCAAACGACCAGAAAGCAAAAACTCTGATCCATGAATTAGCTCATGCAACTTTACACAATGAAGAAGCAATGAAGGATACTGTAAAATCAAAAGAACAGAAAGAGATTGAAGCTGAATCCACAGCATTTGTTATCAGTAATTATTTTGGAATAGACACGTCTTCCTACTCTTTTGATTACATTGCAGCTTATTCAAACAATAAGGAGCCAAAAGAATTAAAAGATATTTTAAGTAACATTCAAAAAACAGCTCATTCTTTAATTGAGCAGATTGAAGATACTTTATCTACTATCAAAGTACAGGAACAGAACAAAGAACAAGAGCCTGACAAGGGCCAGGAACAGCTCAAACAGGGACAGGAGGATAATACTCCTACAGAGCCAAAACAGCCCTCTGGCGAAGCCGTAGAAGCTCCTGGAAGCAATGAAACCCCCGAACCAGAAGCAAATGAGCCTTCTGAAAGCTCCACAGAGCCCCAGGACGGGCCTGAAACGGATTTTACGACTTCTGGAGACGAATCTACAGGCAAAGACGAAGAAGCCCCAGAGAGCCCCACAGAGGGCAATACAGAGCCTTCTGATGATACTGATAAGAAATCAGAAGGAAAAGGCAAGATTGAAGACTTTGGAGAAAAGATCGGTGGTGCTCGTAAGGACTTATGGAAAGCAAGAGGAGGACTTGATTACTCTGATTTAGAGACTATGAATGAAGCTGAAAAACTTCAATACATCAATAAGAACAACGTCTTTCCAAAACCTGACTACCAGGCACTTGTAAATGATAAGCTTTTAGATAAAGAAGCAGCTTATTATCTTAAAACAGTAAGAGATGCTTTACCTACAAAACCTTATTTCTCTGCTTCTGATAAGACACCAGAACAAATAAGAAAGAAACAAGAGAACTTTATTGATCTTCTCTATGATGTAAAGTCAAAATTACGTGATGAATTTTATCACACAAGCAGACCTGACATTAAAGGTTTTTTGGAAGCAAAAGGATATTTGGAAAGAACGAACAGTTACTATGGAAGATCTGGTTATGTTGTAACAGAAAAAGGATCAGGACTTATTGATAATAAGTTGTTACACGCTCTTGAAAATCCAGACTGGCTTCACATTAAAAGGGATGTTGAAAATAAGCAATTCTGCTATACAGAAGATGAAAAAGAGTTAGCTCTATATAGGGTATATAAGGCAGATACAGTACAACGTCAAATGCCTATGTGTTATAAAGACTGGACAGAGACAAAAGGTTCTGAAGTTACTGATTATGTTGTTGTAAAAGATAGAAAATTCATACAAGATGGTTTTGATTCATACCAAGATGCAAAAGACTTTGTAAAATCTCATTATGAAGAACATAAAGAAGAAATTGCTGCTGGAAGAGCAGCTGAAAAGAAAGAAAAGAAGAAAGAAAGATCTGCATTAAATGAAGACGGCTCTTTAAGAAAAGACTATGTTCCTGAAATGTTGAAAAACGTTGAAAGAACAGGAACTGAATATAGAACTACTGATGCAACAGGCCAGGACTTCCTGGACGATTTTTCATTCAAAGGTGGAGAATTTGGAAACTGGTTAAACGACAAAGAGAGACAATCTTCTTTGAACTTTGCTTATGACTCATTCAAAGATATAGCAAAAGCTCTGAATATCACAGATAAAGACGTAACACTTGACGGACAGTTATCTATTGCATTTGGTTCTCGTGGTAGAAAGGGTGCTTTAGCTCACTATGAACCTTTAAGAGCAGTAATCAATTTAACAAAAATGAAAGGTGCTGGTTCATTAGCTCATGAATGGATTCATGCTATGGACTTCCTTACAGCAAAGAAAGTGGATTTATCTACTGCTTTGACTTCAAACCAGAGAAATGAAAAAGTTCCTACGTCTTTAAAAGACTTAATGCACACTATAAAAAGAAAAACGTTAACAGTTGAAGAGGTAAAACAGGAAGCCCTGAAATCCAAAGATGATTCAATTGAAAGAATGAAAAGATCTTTAAATAACATTTCAGTGACAGCTACTGATCCTGAATTAAAAGCAAGACAGGATAAATTAAAAGAAGCTGTTATCGAAGAAGCACAAAATACAAAGGATTACAGGTATTTTTCTATTACTGAAACAGGAAGAGGTAAATGCACAACTGTTTATGATGAAAAACCTACCCCTGCTTTCCAGGCCTTCATTGACTTCCAGAAACAAGAATTAAAAGATAAAAACCCTATGAAGAACATAAAATGGTACAATGCTGCAAGAACCAATTTTAGCAACGTTAATGCTATTATTGAAAAACCAGAAGATAATATCCATGAGTCAAACACAGACTTCTATAAAGCAGCTCTTACCTTCGATGGAGGAAAATCAAAGAGTTACTGGGCTTCTGATGTAGAGTTATTAGCAAGAGCTGGGGCAGCTTATATCAAAGACAAACTGGAAGAGCAAGGAATCAAGAATGACTATTTGTGTGGTCATGCTGATCCTGCTGGAATCACTGTTAAAGGTGAAATGCTTTATCAATCTCCAAGAGGAGAAGAAAGAGAAGCTATCAATGAAGCTTTCGACAAATTCTTTGATGAAATGAAAGAATTAGGATTACTGCATGAGCCTGAACAAGAGAAAGAGCAAACACAATCATTAGATGATTTGATTGCAGGAGCTGTTGAACAAGTTTCAAACAGTAAAAAAGAAGCTATTAGCAAGAACGATCCAGAAAGATAAAAAAGAAAGTCAGGAATTAAGTTTCCTGACTTTTTTGTTTACCTGTTTAATCCCTATGCTCATTTTACCCTTACAGCATACCTATATCATACATACATCATAACTACAAAGTAGGTATATCTACAAAAAAGGCCATAGAATTGATTCTGTTTACCTCAAACGTGTAATTACTCGTTTAGAAGATTTAAAATCAATCCTACGGCTCTTTATGTGCTTAAAATGTGTTAACGATCATACATTTTCTTTTTAATCTCGATGTTCTTTGCCAGTTTTGTTTGGACTTCAACAAGATTTTCTTTTGCATCAGCATTCGCATGATTATATCTTTCAAAAATAGTTCTTTGAGTATCACCCGAAAATTGTTCTACTTCTGCCAAGCTCAATCCAGATGAAAGCAGGTTACTGATAAAGGTATGTCTGAAATCATGCAAAGAATGATCTCTAATTCCTGTTGCTTTAATAGCCTTCTTTAACATACACAATGCAGTACCTTGTCCAAAATCAAAGATTCTGAAATCATCAGAAACAACAATCCCTTGCTCTGCTAAATAAACCATATACTGTGCATACAGCTCTGCAAAAGAATCAGGTAAAGGAATTACACGGTTCTTCTTATTTTTTGTTTCGTAACGGATAGTGTTATGAGTATCTGAAAGCATAACCTTATTGATTTGAACCTGGAATATCATTCTGTCTGCCGTTTCGTGATCCAGAGTAATCATGTTGCCATCATAAGCCACCATTTCAAAGTCACGATATGTCAGAGGAAGGACTTCTCCTATTCTGCATCCAGAGAAATACAGGAAGTTAAACAAAAGTCTGAATTTCTTATATCTGTCAAAGCCAAGTCTGACAAAAGTGTTCTTTTCAAAATATTCATCAATTGCCTTAAACTCATTTTCAAGAACAATCTTATCACTGAATTCCTCAATAGGCAGGTTAACCTTGAAAGTCTTCTTCTTCATCTTTTCCAGGATATTAATTTTAAGAAGATCCTTTCTGTAAGCAACACGAATCAGCTTACGGAAACAAGCATTAATATTATGCAGAGTCTCTTCTGAATATCCTTTCTTACGACAACAAGAAATCAAATAGTTGTAAGTCTCCTCATTGATGTTTTTCATCTTTGTAGTCAGAGGGACAAACTGATCTATCATCTTGATTTGCTGCTCTGTATTTCTGATTGTAATTTTGGAGAAGTTATCTACTTCTGCTTCCTGCTTCCAGATATTGAATACATCCATCAAAGAAGCATCCTGATCAGCTTCCTTTGTAAGTCCTGCCTGTAAGTTGGACAACTCCTTCTTTGCTTCTGTCAGAGTATTTAAGTTATAAATCCATTTTGCTTTATACTTATTCTTTCCAGAAACAGGATCGTACTCCTTGTAGTTATACTTCACATCATACTTTTGTGAGTTCTCGTTAAAGTATATACAAGGGTATTTTGTTTTGGTTCTCTTAATCTTATCTGCCATTTCAAATACCTCAATTCGTATATCAGTTTGTATACGAATTATAGCACATATATGCTACGAAATCTATACGAATATGTCACAAATTATACGAATTCAAGCTTATGGCAAAAAGAAAAACCCTTGATTTACAAGGGTTTTTCAGGCTCTTATTTATCCATAGGTTTCATGAATGGGAACCTTAAAACGCTTGTAAAGCCTTGATTTGCAAGGGTTTTTTAGATTCTGCATCTAAAAATATACGAATTTATACGAATTATATATTTTTCACAAAAGGGCTGGAGGGCAAAAACGAATTCATAAAAAATATATGAGCAAGAAAATAATCCTAACAAAGCATTCGTAGTAAGTTTCGTATACCGACTATTATAGTATAAAAGAAATAGCCCTGCAAGACATTTCTTGTAAGGCTATTTTTATTAATCAACCCAGTCAACCATTGCCACATTGACATATCCTGTGACACCATTTGCTTCCACTTTGTACCAAGTACCATCACCGTTGATACCGATAGCAGTACAAGTTTCACCGATAGGAACTGTTGTAATGACTTCTGAATAAAAGTCATTGGGGCCAGAATAGACATAAATGATTTTGGGATCTGCATGTAAGGTTCTGCTAATTGCCTGGAATCCATCACCAGAGCCTAAAGAACCAGTATTAAGAAGACTTTCAATAGCTTGTTTACTTTGAGGTTTACTTAAACCGTCAACATAGTATCTACTGATAGCTTCTGCAAAGGATTCATTTGAAGATGCATAGTGACCTTCACCAGCCCATTCAGCACTGCAAATAGCTTGCCATGTAGAAGAATTTGAATAGCCACCGTAGAAGTCCAGGCAGTGTCCAGCTTCATGATAAAGGCTTCCAAGTCTTCCAGAAACTCCTTGTGCTTTTAAGTAGATATCGTGTCCACCTTTTGTAATACCAGAAGCATCTCCACCAGTGATAGTATAGTCCTGGATATTGCTTACTACATTAATACTGCTTACATGATTTAATAAGAAGGAAGGCATATTGCTAATCCAACCAATTACTCTATTATAATCACTATCAGAAACGATAGAACTTATGTAAACTGGAACACCTCTTACAGTTGTGTTTTCAGCTCTGGAAGGAACTGTGTTTGAAGTATTACTGGATGTATTTGTGTTATTTGAAGTATGATTACTTGTTGAATTGTTTACTTGATGACTTGTTGAGGAGCTGCTTTGTGCTTTATGAGTTGCAGCTGCTTCTTCGGCAGCCTTTCTTTCAGCTTCTTCCTTCGCCTTCCGTTCAGCTTCCTCTTTTGCTTTACGTTCAGCTTCTTCTTTTTCCTGTTTTGCAACACCTGCATTTCTTTCAGCAATAACGTTATATTCTTTTGTTTCTGCTGTTTCTTTTTCTTCAACATAAGATTCAGGAATTAAAGGTAAAAGGCCTTCGTATTTGACAGGCCCTGCTACGGCTGTTGTTGTTCCTAACAAAGCCATACTTGCTGTTGCTGCTGTTAAACCTACTAATGATAAAATTAAATTCTTCATAATAAAGATCTCCTTTCTAATAGATATTTTATGTTTAATCGTATTTGTTTTTAAATTCGGGTAAGAGTTCTTTCATATATTCCAGAGACATAGGCATAGTTTCTGGATCAAGCTCTTCCATAATATAAGCACTTACTGCCGCTGCAAAGGACTCTGAAGGGCTGGAATAATATCCCTGATCCGCCCATTCTGCTTTGCAGATTGCTCTCCACCTACGAGATGTAGAGAGCTCATGACAGTAGTTATAACAATCTACAACATGACCAACTTCATGAAATATAGTTCTTGCATAATGAGGTCTGTAAGCTCTGATATAAATATCAACTTTCTTACCGTTTTTATCAGAAATGAAATTGAAAGCAGACAGACCTCTTGTTGTTGAATCGTTTTCGATTTCTTCAATGATATTGATACTGTTTACAGGTTCCAATAAATAAGAAGGAAGGTATTCGATAAGAGATGTAACCCATTCAGTATCCTTCTCATTTACTGAATCAATAAAATAAACAGGAGTATTGTTTATCATTGTGTATTCTTCTGACGGATAAGGTAATTCGCATTCTGACGTTTTGATTTGTGCAACCCTTGCGGTTAAGGCTATTGCGGTCAGCATTACGACCACACAAATTATTTTCAGGAACTTCTTTTTATTCATATCAATTAAATCCTTTCTTAACCAACCATTTCAGCTTTTACATAGCCTGTCTGACCGTTGTAATTAACTTTGTACCAAGTACCATCACCATTAATACCAGTAGACTGAATGCTGTTACCGATATCAACCTTACCAATGACTGTGCCATAGAAATCATTTGGGCCGTCATAGATCCAGATTTGTTTTGTTTCTGCATTTAAGCTTCTGCTATCATCATTGAAGCCATCACCAGAACCTAAAGAACCAGTATTGATTAAATTGCTGATAGCATCTTTGCTCTGGGGCTTGCTTAAACCATCAACGTAATATCTGCTGATAGCTTCTGCAAAAGATTCATTTGAAGCTGCATAGTGACCTTCACCAGCCCACTCTGCATTGCAAATAGCCTGCCAAGTAGAGGAGTTGGAGTATCCACCATAGAAGTCAAGGCAGTGTCCAGCTTCGTGATAAAGAGTTCCAAGTCTCTTCTTTAAGCCCTGGGCTTTAATGTAGATGTCATGTCCACCTTTTGTAACACCAGAAGCATCTCCACCAGTGAATGTGTAGTTCTGGATATCAGAAACAACGTTGATACTGTTTACATGATTGAGTAAGAATGAAGGCATATTGTTTACCCATTCGATGAATGTGTTGTAATCATTGTAAGAAACGTCTTTTGTAACGTATACGGAAATACCTCTTACAGTTGTGTTTTCAGCTCTGGAAGCATTTAATGCTGCTTCTTCTGCTGCTATTCTTTCAGCTTCTTCTGCTGCTTTCTTTGCAGCTTCCTCTGCAGCCTTTCTTGCTGCTTCCTCTTCTGCTGCTTTACGAGCTGCTTCTTCGGCAGCTTCTTTTGCTGCAATGGCTTCTTCGTGAGTTCTTTCAGCAATAACTACTGATTCAACCATTTCTGTTTCGTTATTATTGTTTACCAGTTCTTCCAGTGTAATAGTTTCTGTTGGTTCTGTTTCTGGGGACTCAACGACTGTTAAAGTTGAAGCACAACCTGTAGTTACTGCACCTGCTAATAATAAAGATATAAATAAAATTTGTTTTTTCATAATAATGATCTCCTTTCAAGATATAAATATTTTTTATGTTTTTTAAGTTTTATGTGAATATATAAAAAAGAGAGGACTAATAGTAACAAGATTCAATGATCCTGCTACTGATTAATCCTCTACTCAAAATAAGCTCTAATAAGTGTAAGTGTGATAACCTCTGTATCACTTACAATTATATTATACTATTTCTAAAAACCAATGTCAACTTTAAGCAATGACCTTGTTCCTCTGTTTTTAGAAGCTTTTAATATAACCATTTCTTACTTACATATATATTATACTATTTTTAAAAACCAATGTCAACTTTAAATAATGACTTTTTTCTGGTTTTAAGAACTTTAAGTATAACCATCTCTTACTTACATATATATTATACTATTTCTAAAAGCCAATGTCAACTTTAAGTGCCTGGTTATTGTCTTTTAAGCAAAAAAATAAGCCCCCTAAAATAAGGGGCTTACTTTATTATCTATGCTTTTTCTTTTTTGTGCAAGAAACAGTTGCTAATCCAATAAATCCTAATGTCATAACAGCTACAAAGAATCCAGAGTAGTTAACGTTACCTGTTACAGGAACATCTGATACAGGAACCTTTACAAGAACTACTTTGTTATTGTTCTCGATTGTGTTTGTAATTACTGTAAGATCTCCTGGAACAATGTTACTTGTCCAGTTTCCAGTAGTTACTTCTTCTACCGTAAAATCTCCATCAGCTCTTACTTGAACTGTTTGAGTCCAGTTATTATCTTTTGACAAGGTAACTGTCTGAACTCCTTCAGGAGTAGTGATATTCACATTAATAGGAACAAGTTTTACAGGAGTCTCATTGATAACTACCTTGATAGGAGCATCTGTCTTATTGTAGTACACATAAGCCACATAAGAGCTATCTAATGAATACTTGTTCTTTGTAGAGACAACATTTGAATAAGAATAAGAGTTTACAGTTTCAAGCAGCTGTGATTCATCGTGATTATAGAACTCAACTTTATAGAAGTCAGTTGTATATCCGTTATCATCACTGATTGC